>Ga0114901_1000258_pt1 | contig 40690 bp, 24 predicted proteins | sample MalvireepMed_s16_FD_89686 | JGI IMG/M metagenome (GOLD analysis project Ga0114901, IMG submission 89686) | Marine viral communities from the Global Malaspina Expedition - Malaspina viral metaG DeepMed_s16 | ecosystem: Environmental > Aquatic > Marine > Oceanic | place: Mediterranean Sea... | reverse complement strand
CCGCCACAAGAGTCGATAGCCTCATGCCCTGGCACTCCGTAGCCCGGTCCGGTCTCGGTGCCCAGTGTCCAGGACCCGCCGTGAATCCATCCCTGGAGGCTTGTGTTCGGCTCCCTGCCTCACACAGTCCTGGACACTGGGCACCGAGACCGGACCTCCCGAAGGGTGCCAGCCGCCCAGCGCGGCTTCGTCGAAAGGTTCGGCGGTAGCAATAACCCGGGGCGGTGGAATCTACCCAGCGAGCGCCGGGATCGGGTGTGCCCGTCCAGGACCGTCTTTGGCCAGGGAGGGCCAAAGTCGAGCTTACAGGGATGTACTCGCAGCGTGTCCTGGACGGGCACACCCGATCCCGGTGCGGGCTTTCTGGAGAGTGCGGCGTATCTGGAGAGCTAAGAAAGATTGGCCCGTGCGGACACTGCATTCACGAGGGGAACAGGCACTATGTGCACATTCCCATTGCCCGATGTAAGGAAACCCCATGACCGTGACGCTGGACCAACCCCTCGAGCTGCCCTGCGGCGCGACGCTGAAGAACCGGCTGGGCAAGTCCGCCATGAGCGAGACCCTCGGCACCACCGACAACCGGGTCACCGCCAAGCTCACCCGCCTCTACCGGGCCTGGGCCCGGGGCGGCACCGGCCTGTCGGTGACCGGCAACGTGATGATCGACCGGCGCGCCCTGGGCGAGCCCTGCAACGTGGTGCTGGAAGACCGCCGCGACATGGACCGGCTCAAGGCCTGGGCGCGGGCCGGCCGCGAGAACGGCACCCACCTGTGGATGCAGATCAACCATCCCGGCAAGCAGGCGCCGGCGGCGCTTAACCGCGAGACCGTGTCGCCCTCGGCGGTACCGTTCTCCGACCCCAACCTGAAGCGCTTCTTCCATGTGCCGCGGGCGCTCACCGTGGCGGAAATCGAAGACCTGGTGCGCCGCTTCGGCGAAACCGCCGCGCTCGCCAAGGAAGCGGGTTTTTCCGGCGTGCAGATCCACGGCGCCCACGGCTATCTGGTCAGCCAGTTCCTGTCGCCGCGCCACAACCGCCGCGAGGACGCCTACGGCGGCAGCGCCGAAAACCGGCGCCGCTTCGTGCTGGAGGTCTACGACGAGATCCGCCGCCGGGTGGGCGGCGACTTCCCGGTATCGATCAAGCTCAACTCGGCGGACTTCCAGAAAGGCGGCTTCACCGAGGAGGAATCCCTGGCGGTGGTGGAGGCGCTGGACGCCCGCGGCATCGACCTGATCGAAATCTCCGGCGGCACCTACGAGGCCCCGCGCATGGCCGGCCAGGGCCAGCGCGAATCCACCCGCCGCCGGGAAGCCTACTTCCTCAGCTACGCGGAACAGGTGCGCTCAAGAGTGAAGGTCCCGCTGATGGTGACCGGCGGCTTCCGCAGCCGCGAAGGCATGGCGGCGGCCCTGGAAGACGGCGCCACCGACGTGATCGGCCTGGCCCGGCCGCTGGTGCTGGACCCGGCGTTCAGCAACCGCCTGCTCGCCGGCGAAGACGCGGTCAGCGCCGTGGCGCCGATCCGCACCGGCATCCGCGCCGTGGACAACGCCGCGATGATGGAAGTGTCCTGGTACACCCTGCAGCTCGCCCGCATCGCCCGCGGCAAAGCCCCCCTCGCCGACGCCGGCGGCCTCACCTCCCTGGTCAAGGTCGCCGGCCTGATCGGCTGGCGCCGCCTCAGGATGGGGCGCTTGAGAGCCAGTTGACAGTGGATAGTGGACAGTTGATAGCTAAAACAAAGCGTATCGGCCACCTTTGCGCCTCAGCAAATCCCGCCTTGCACATCCGCAACGCATTGTTTTGCCCTTAGCTATCAACTATCAACCGTCAACTATCAACTGTTAGGTATTGATGTAGTGCCGCTTGCATGGCACTAAGCGTCAACGGCTTGATCAGCTGTCCGTCCATGCCGGCTTCATGGATGCGGCCGGCGTATTCGGGCAGGACGTGGGCGCTGAGCGCCAGGATCACCGCCGGCGGCCAGCCTTTCTCCTGCTCCAGGCGGCGCATGCGGGTGGCGCTTTCGAAGCCGTCCATGTCGGGCATGTCCAGGTCCATGAGCACCAGTCGGTAGCGGCCTTCACCGGCGGTGAACGCTTCCAGGGCCTTGCGGCCGTCGCCGCTGAGCACCGGGCCGGGCACGCCGAGGCGCTCCAGGTAGCCGCGCGTGACCATCTGGTTGACCGGGTTGTCCTCGGCCACCAGCACGCGCAGGCCGCCCTGGGTGTCCACCGGTTCGCGCTCGGACAGCAGCGGCACCTGGCCCGGGCCGCTGTCGCTGATCAGCTGCTGCAGCTCGGTCACCGTGAGCACCGCCCGGCGCACCAGGGTGATGTCGTCGCGCATCACCACTTCGCCGCTTTCGCGCATGCCGCACAGCAACACCGGCCGCAGTCCGGCGTGGCGCTCGCGGGCCGGCCGCAGCCCCTGGTCCAGCAGCACCCCGTCGCTGACGCCGTTGACCAGCAGATGGCCGCTGTCGTCCTCGCTCAGCGCCCGCTGCACCGCCGCCAGGTCGTCCACCACCCGCACCCGGGAGAAGCGCGGGTCGCGCTGCAGCAGCTCACCCAGGTTGCCCACCGGGTCCCACACCAGCGCCGGCACCGAGGTCCATTCCGGCATCGGCACCGCTTTTTCCAGCACCGGCAGCGGAATCACGAAGCGGAAGGTGGTGCCCTGCTCCGGCGCACTGCGCACTTCGATGTCACCGCCCATCAGGCGCACCAGCTCCTGGCTGATCGACAGCCCCAGGCCGGTGCCGCCGAAGCGCTGCGCCACCGAGGCGGACGCCTGGCTGAAGTTCTGGAACAGCCGGCGCTGCTCCTCGCGGGTCATGCCGATGCCGCTGTCGCTGACGGTGAACTCGATCATCGCCCGGCCGTCGCGCTCTTCAAGGCAGCGGGCGCCCACCCGGATCCAGCCGTGGCGGGTGAACTTGATCGCATTGGAGAGCAAATTGGTGAGCACCTGGCGCAGCCGGGGCGCGTCGCCGCGCAGCTGCGCCGGGATATCCGCGTCGGCGTCCACCAGCACCAGGTCGCCGTTGTCGCTGGCCGGCAGGCTGAACATGTGCGCGCAGTCGATCAGCAACGCGGCGGGATCGAACGGTGACTGCTCCAGCTCCAGCTTGCCGGCTTCCAGCTTGGCGTAATCGAGCACGTCGTTGACCAGCGTATTCAGGGTACGGCCGGCGTTCTCGATCAACCCGATGTATTCCTGCTGACGCGGCGACGGGTTGGTTTCACGCAGCAGCTCCGCCAGCCCCAGCACGCCGTTCAGCGGCGTGCGTATTTCGTGGCTCATGCGCGCCAGGAACTGGCTCTTGGCGCGCACCTCGGCGCGGCCGCGAATGGCGCGGGTGGCGAAGTGGAAAAACACCAGGCTGAGCACCAGCACCAGCAGATACAGCACCAGCAGGCCGGCCGCGATCAGCCCGCTGTCGCGCAGGCTCTTGCCGCGCCCCTGCTCCACCAGCATCACCGCGACGCCGGTGATGTCCTCGCTGAGATCGCGCAGGCGCTGCTGGCGATCGCCGCCCTCGGCCAGCGCCTCCTGCCAGGTGACGGTCACCCGTGACGGCAGCAGCAGCGTCTGCCGCGACCACTGCAGGTAGCTTTCCAATTCCGCGTGGGTGGTCCGCCATTGCTGACGCAGCCGCGCCTCGCCGGTGCGCGAGGCGAGCGCCTGGATCTGCCCTTCCACCTGGGGAATCAACTCTTCCAGCCGGGCCAGGGCCCGCTCCAGCTGACGCAGGTCCACGGTGCTCAGGTAGCCGCCGTTGAGGCTGGTGTAGACGGCGATGGCGCGGATGATGCCCAGATCATGGCTGAGCTGGCGCAGCCCGTTCAACGGCAGGGACAGGGCCTCGTTGGGGCTGGGGCGGGTGGGCACGGCGATGTCACCCATGTAGAGCACCGCCGCCAGCGCGTTGTGCAGCCGCCCGTTGATCTGCTCCACGTTATCGAACGGGCCGGACACGTCCCGCCCGGCCAGCCCGGTGGCCGGACTCAGCTCGCGCCACTCCCGGCGCAGCGCCACCACCTGATCCAGCAGGCTGGGGATGGCGCTGCCGGAGACCGCCTGCACGAAGTCGTCCAGGCGCGCCTCGGTGTTGCGCCGCGCCCGCAGAAAGCGCGCTTCCAGGTCGGGCACCTCCAGGTGCACCCGGGCCGGGGCTAGGTCGCGGGTTTCTTCCAGGGGCGCGGTCACCGCCAGGCCGATGCGGAAAATCCGCACGTCGTCGAGCATGCGCTGGTAGCCTTCGTGAAGGCCCACTCGGTACTGCAACAACAGCACCGCGACCACCAGGAACGGCACGGTGACCAGGCTCACTAACAGCAGGATGGCCGGATATTGTTTTCGTTGTGCCACCATCGCCTCCTTGGCTCGACGGCCCGTCCTCGCGTACCGGGCCTTCATCCCGAAAAATTAGCACGGCGCCGGACGCATTACAGGACAAATTTGGCAATAGTGACGCCACCATCGCGTGACGGTCAGGGGGCGGTTACTGTAAAAAAGAACCTTCGTTCGTCCCCTTGGTTAAGAGTCCCGACCATGTGCTTTCGCCGTACCCTGTTCGCCCTGCTCGCCGGCGCCGTGTTGAGCCTGGCCGGCTGCGCCGCCCCGGCACCGGAAAACAACATCCGGACCCTGCAGGGCGGCGACGGCGGCAGCCTGCCACGGCAGCTGGCCGGCCAGACCCTGGCCCTGGACCGCTTCCGCGGGCCGCCGGAGCTCGCCGGCCTGGAGAGCAACGGCGAGATCAGCAGCGACCGCTCCGGCTGGCGCCAGTGGCTGTTCGGCGACCCGGGCACCCGCCTCACCGTGACCGTCTACGGCCTGCCGGCGGGCTGGCAGGACCTGGGCCAGGAGCGCATCGTCTCCGGCCACTATGGCCAACTGCGCCAGCAACGCATCAACCGGGTCTACAACAGCGACAACCGGTCGATCCGCTTCACCAGCGAGCGGCTGTTCGACCTGGAAGGCCGCCTCACCGCCAGCGCCCGCTACCTGGTCAATCAGCCCGGCCGGCGGCCGCTTCACGAAGTACTGCTGCTGACCATGGACGGTGACCATTTCGTGCGCATCGAAAGCGGCTCGCGGGAACGCAAAACCACCGAGCTGCTGCAAATGAGCAAACGGGCCCTGGCGGAATTCCGCGCCTTCCAGGCGGCCCGCGCCGACGATTCGGAATAACGCCCGCTCAGGGCAGCGCCACCATCAGCAGCAACGGCAGCGTGAGGAAGGAGAGCAGCGTGGAGAACACCACCATCGCCGCCACCGTTTCCGGGCCCTGCCGGTAGGTCTGCGCCAGCAGATAGTTGAACACCGCCACCGGCATGGTGGACTGGATCAGAATCACCCCGCGCAGCACGCCCTCCACGCCGGCCAGTTCGCACACCAGCCAGGCAGCGCCGAGGCCGAGCAACAGCCGGGCCGCGGCGAACACCAGCCCACCGCCGGCATCACGCACCCGCAATTGCGACAGCGACACGCCCAGGGTGATCAGCATCATCGGAATGGTCAGGTCGCCGATCAGCGCCACGCTGTTCTGCAGCCAGGCCGGCAGGCGGATCTGGAACACAACCATCACCACGGCCACCACCACCGAGATCAGAATCGGGTGGCGCAGCAAACGCCACGACAGCCCCTCGCCGCTGACCACCGCCAGGCCCAGGGAAAACTGAATCACCGAGGTCAGCATCATCCAGGCCAGGGCCAGCGCCTTGTGGGAGCGGGCCCTGCCCGCGAAAGGGTGGCTTTAGCCGCCCGGCGGGATACCAGAGAGTCATCTTAAGTGCGTAATAAGGGCCTCTGGAATCCTGCCGGCAAGCAAAGCTTGCCTTTCGCGGGCGAGGCCCGCTCCCACAAGAACGCCATTGGCCGAGGATCTCCACACTCAGTACGGGTGTCGAACGGACGCCCGGTGCGGCCCCAGAAATAGCCCACCCCGGCGCAGGCCAGCACCGGTGCCATCACCGCCCAGATTTTCATTAGCATGGTAAGATCCCGCGTCCGGAGAAATCGTTTGCAGCGCGCCAGGCCGCGTAGTGTGAGGAGCCCGCCCAGCCATGTCCAACGGACCGTCCCGCGCCGACACCGCCGATTTCGCGGCGATCACCCCGGCCCGTCTGCAGTGGCAGGACCACACCCCGGTGGCCACCGATTTCGACGACCCCTACTTCTCGCGCCACGACGGCCGCGCGGAAAGCGTTTACGTATTCCTCGACGGCAACCAACTGGACCGGCGCTTCGCCGCCCTCGCCGACGGCGACCGCTTCGTGATCGGCGAAACCGGCTTCGGCACCGGCCTCAACATGCTGCTCGCCGCGCAACGTTTCCTGGCGCTGGCGCCGGCCACCGCCAGCCTGGAACTGTGGTCCGTGGAGAAGCACCCGCTGGCGCCCGAGGATCTGGCCCGCGCCCTGGCCCACTGGCCGGAGCTGGGCGAGCCCGCCCGGGCGCTGCTCGACCAGTACCCGCCGGCCAGCCCCGGTTACCACCGGCTGCGGCTGGCGGACAATATCACCCTGACGCTGATGCTCGGCGACGCGGAGGCCCTGTGGCGCCAGTGCCCCGCCGGCGTGGACGCCTGGTTCCTGGACGGCTTCGCCCCGGCCCGCAACCCGGACATGTGGCGCCCGGCGCTGTTCGCCGCCCTCGCCGCCCACAGCCGCTCCGGCGCGACCCTGGCCACCTTCACCGCCGCCGGCTTCGTGCGCCGGGGTCTGATCGAGGCGGGCTTCGCCATGCAGCGCCGCGACGGCTTCGGCGGCAAGCGCCACATGCTGGCCGGCCACTTCGGCGACCGCCCCTGGCAACCGGCCCGCGCCCGACGCGGCCACGCCCTGGTGGCCGGCGCCGGCCTGGCCGGGGCCACCACCGCCCGCGCCCTGGCGGAACGGGGCTGGCGGGTCACCATGCTGGACCCGGCCGGCATCGCCGCCGGCGCCTCCGGCAACCGGGCCGGGGTGGTCTACAGCACGCCCAGCGCCCACCTCACCGCACAGAACCGCTTCTACCAACTCAGCTATGTGCACGCCCTGCGCTGGCTGCAACGCCACCACTTCCCGGGACCGGGCCAGGGCCGCCTGAACGGCGTGCCCCAGCACTTCGTCGACGACAAGCAGGCGGACAAGATCCGCGCCGCCCGGGACAGCGGCGCCTGGCCGCAAGCCTTGCTGAAACCCTTGGGAGAGCCCGGCAACGAAGACGGCATGGAACTGGTGGGCGGGGGCTATCTGTCACCGCCGGCCTGGTGCCGGCGGCTGCTGGACCACCCGGCCATCGAGCTGCGGGCGGCCGCGGTGAGCGACTTCCAACCCGCCACTGACGGCCGGCCGGTAAAGGCGCGCTTGAGCGACGGCCGCACCCTGGAGGCGGACGCCCTGGTGCTGGCCACCGCCGGCGCCGCCCGCGACCTGGCCGGGCTGCACTGGCTGCCGCTCAAGACCATCCGCGGCCAGGTCAGCTACTGCCGCCCCACCGCCGCCAGCGCCGCCTGGCAACAGGCGCAATGCCACGGCGGCTACCTGACCCCGCCGCTGGACGGCGTGCACTGCGTGGGCGCCACCTTCGACCTGCACCACCTGGACCCGGCGCCCCGCGACAGCGACGACGCCGCCAACCTGGCGCAGCTGCGCCACCACCTGCCACGGGAGTGGGAAGAACTGGGCGGCGACGCCATCGAGGTGGTGGACCGGCGCGTGGCCATGCGCTGTCAGAGCCTGGACTTCCTGCCCCTGGTGGGCGCGCTGCCGGACGCCACGGCCAACCCGCACACCACCCTGCCCGGCCTATACTTGAACATCGCCCACGGCAGCCGCGGCATCACCGGCACGCCGCTGTGCGCCGACCTGCTCGCCGACCAGCTCAGCCAGCGCTCGCCGCCGGCGGACCACGCCCTGATCGCCGCCCTGGCGCCGGAACGCTTCATCCTCCGCAAACGCAAAAAACAACCTGACTGGAGTCCACCATGTTCCTGACCACCGCCCTGTACGCGGCGCTTGCCGCCCTGATCATCCTCGCCCTGGCCGCCAACGTGGTGCGCCTGCGGCTGCGCCACGGCGTGTCCCTGGGCGACGGCGGCCGCGGCGAACTGAACCGCGCCATCCGCGCCCACGGCAACGCGGTGGAATACACCCCGGTGATCCTGATTCTGATGGCACTGCTGGAAGGCAACAACGGCAACCACCTGGCGCTGCACCTCTACGGCTGCCTGCTGGTGGGCGGCCGGCTGGCCCACGCCTGGGGCCTGATGGGCGGCCCGGTACGGGCGCGCCAGCTGGGCATCGTCAGCAACTGGGTCGCGCTGCTGGCCGGTGCCGTGCACCTGCTGGTGCTTGTGCTCGCCTAAGAGGATGACGAGCGGTCGAGCTCGTCGAGCTGTTCGCGGGTGAAAATGGAGATGGTCTCGGTGACGTCGTCGAACACCACCGAAGCCTGGCCGCGCCGCAACTGCTCGCGCACCTGCGCCACCTTGGTGCCGGTGCCGATTTCCTGCTCGCCGTAATCGGTGCCGTCACGGGTGACGAACTCCTCGATCAGGTTGTCCAGGGTCTCCGGGGGGATCTCTTGCCAGGGAACAATCATAGAAACCAGTTGATAGTTGATAATTGACAGTTGATAGCTGAAAACACCGTAGCGGGAACGAATGGCGGTTACGGATGCGCTTGGCGTTCAGGATACGCCTTGTTTTAGCTGTCAACTATCCACTGTCAACTATCAACTAAACCATGGTGCCTTCGCGGGACCATTCGCAGCGGACCCGCAGGGGCTCGTCGGAGGGCTCGTGGTAGTCGTCGGCGCTGTCCCACATGAAGGTGTGGAAGCCGGCGAAATCGGTTTCCAGGTGCACCACTGCTCCCACCCAGTACATCTGTTTGAGCAGGCGTTCGAATTTGGCGATCCAGTGCTCCCACTCGTACTCCACCGCCCGGTAGGACATGCCGAAGTGGATCACCTGGGTCTGGTAGCTGCCGCCGGAGGCCTGGTCGCCGGAGATCGCGAACATGTCCTGGCTGAGAAACGGCCACTGATCGGATTCCGGCAGGGTGCGGATGGCGCGGCGGTTGTGGAAGCAGCTCGCCTGGCGCTGCTGCCGGTCACCGAACGGCAGGTGCTTGATGCACCCGTAGACGATCGATTCGTTGTCCAATTCAAACCTCGTTCCAAAGAGAGCGCCGCGTCAGCGTCCGCAGCGTTCCATCTGCACCGCGTAGCGGGTGGCCATGTCCTGGGCGCGCTGCGCCGAGCGTTTCATGTAGGGCCGGCTTTTCCAGGTGCCCCGGGCATAGCCGCCGTGGCCGGCGTAGTACGCCAGATACAGATGGTAGGCGTCGTTGCGCGCGATGCCGTTACGCACATGGCTCTGGTAATGGTACCAGCCGACGAAGTGCACCGCGTCGCCGAAGTCGTCCCGGTCGGCGCCGCCGTGACCGGTTTCACGGCGGTACCAGTCCCAGGTGCCGTCCAGGGCCTGGGGGTAGCCGTAGGCGCTGGAAGGACGCTTCCAGGGAATAAAGCCCAGCAGCTTGGTGCGCGGCGGGCGAGCGTCGGCCTGGAAGCCGGATTCCTTGTAGATGGTGGCCATCAGAATCGCCACCGGCACGCCGAACTCTTTTTCGCTGCGCTTGGCGGCCTTGTACCAGTTGTTGAACCAGCCGCCTTTTTGGTCGAACACCGCGCAAACGTCGTCGATGTGGGTGGGCGTGGAGGCGCAGCCCCCCAATGCCAGAATCAAAGCCAGAACTGCGGCACGCATGGGCGACCTCGGGATTTGGGTTTGAGTCATGGTAGCGGGTTGAGGGAACGCTGCAAGCGATGGCTTACCGGACCCGGCCTTGTGGGACCCGGCCTTGTGGGAGCGGGCCCCGCCCGCGAAAGGCAAGCGCAGCTTGCCGGCAGGATCCCAGAGAGGTTGTTGGTGCTGTCGTTAGCGAGGCCTCTGGCATCCTGCCGGGAGCTTTGCTCCCTTTCGCGGGCAAGGCCCGCTCCCACAAGAGCTCCGTTTCAGGGGCTTGGCCCGTTCCCAGCGTTGTTCAGTCTTCGAGCTTGATGCCGTGTTCGGCGAGGAAGCCGATAAATTCCTCCTCATCAATCACATCGACATCGAGGCTGCGGGCCTTGTCGAGTTTGGAGCCGGCGGACTCGCCGGCCACCACGCGGGCGGTCTTTCCGGAGACGGTGCCGGCCACCTTGGCGCCGAGAGCCTCCAGATGCTCCTTGGCCTCACTCCGGGTCAGGCGCGCCAGGGTACCGGTAAGCACCCAAGTCTGCCCTTCCAGCGGCCGCTCGTCGGCTCCACCGGCGGGGGCTTTGGCGGCCAGACCGGCGGCATACTCTTCCGCCGTCCAAAGGCACTCTAGCCAATCATCGGCGCCCAAACCTTCCTTAAGCTTCTCCAGCGTCGCGGCCTTGACGCCGGTGTCGGCGTCGCCCTCACCAGCGTCCACCGCCCGGACCAGCGCGTCCAGGTGCCGGTAGTGGCGGCCCAGGGTTTCCAGGGTCTTGGTGCCCACGCCGCTGAGCGGCATGCCCAGCGTCTTGGCGCTGCTCAGGAAGTTGGCCAGGGTCAGGGTGTCCACGAAGCGGCGTGACGGCGTCCCGTTGGACTGCGGCTCGACGCCGGCGTTGAGCAGGCCGTCGATGACCTTCTCGTTGTGTTCTTCGGCGAAGAAGGCGGCGATCGCCTTGGCCACTTCGCCGCCCACGTCCGGCACCTGCAGGAACAGCAGCAGCGGCGCGTTGCGGATGCTTTCCAGATCGCCGAAGGCGTCCGCCAGGGCCTTGGCGGTTTCCTCGCCGATCTGCAGGATGCCGAGCGCGAACAGGAAGCGGCTCAGCGGCATTTTTTTCGACGCTTTCAGGGCCTCGATCAGGTTGGCGGCGGACTTCTCGCCCATGCGCTCCAGGCCGGCCACGTCCTCGGCCTTGAGGCGGTAGAGGTCGGCCACGGTTTCGATCAGCCCCTGATCCACCAGGGCGTCCACCAGCTTGTCGCCCAGGCCGTCGATGTCCATGGCGCGCCGCGAGGCGAAGTGCTTGATCGCCTCGCGCTGCTGGGCGCCGCAGATCAGGCCGCCGGTGCAGCGCTGAATGACGCCACCGGCCTCAGCAATGATGTCGCTTCGACAGATAGGACACTTCGCCGGAAGCGATATACGACGCTGCCAAGGAAGTACTGGTATGTACTTGGAAGCGGGTGGCAACCTCAATCTTGCCTGGGGCTTTATCTTCTTACGCAGCCGGCGACGCACAGATGGCGGCGGTTTTCTCGACGGGGTGGGCACACGGCGGACCACCTTGGGGATGACATCACCCGCTCGATAGACGTCGACCCGATCGCCCACTTCCAATCCAAGGCGCCGGATTTCATCAATGTTGTGCAACGAGGCATTACTGACTACAACACCACCAACCTCCACCGGCTCCAGCTTAGCAACGGGCGTTAATGCGCCCGTTCGACCAACCTGCCATTCGACGGCTTTCAGAGTGGTCCTCTGTTCTTGGGCGGGAAACTTATACGCTACCGCCCAACGCGGTGCACGGCTAACGAAGCCCAGATCCTCCTGCCAATCGAGACGGTCAACCTTATAAACGACCCCATCGATGTCATACCCAAGACCAACACGTCTCTCCATGATGTCCTGGTAGAACGACAGCATGGCATCCAAGCCTTCAAGGACTTTCACCTCCTTGTTGACCGGCAGGCCCCAACCCTGAACGCGCTCCAGCATTTCGGAATGCGTATCCGGCCAATCTTCACCGTCGAGCTGAGCCACCGAATAGGCATAGAACTCCAAAGGTCGCTGGGCGGTGATGCGCGAATCCAACTGGCGCAGGCTGCCGGCGGCGGCGTTGCGGGGGTTGGCGAAGGTTTTCTGACCGGCTTCCTCCTGACGTTTATTGAGTCGGGCGAGCCCGTCGTGGGGCATCACCACCTCACCGCGCACCTCCAAACGGGCCGGCGGTTTATCGCTCAATAACTTTAGGCGCACTGACTTAATGGTGCGCACGTTGGCGGTGATGTCCTCGCCGGTTTCACCGTCGCCACGGGTGGCGGCGCGCACCAGCTCGCCGTTTTCATAGAGCAGCGATACCGCCAGGCCGTCGAGCTTGGGTTCCGCCACATAGGCCACCGGCCCTTCCACATCCAGGCGCTCGCGAACACGCCGCTCGAAATCACGCAGTTCCTGCTCGTCGAAGGCATTGCCAAGGCTCAGCATGGGCACGTCGTGGCGTACCTCATCGAAGGCTTCCAGGGGAGGCTCGCCGACCCGCTGCGTTGGCGAGTCCGATGTCACCAAGTCAGGATGCTCCGCTTCCAGCGCTTCCAGGCGGCGGAACGCCCGGTCGTACTCCGCGTCCGGCACAGACGGATCGTCCAACGCATAGTAGCGGTGCGACCAGTCATTGAGCTGATCGCGAAGCGTTTTGATCTCTTCGGCTGGGGAAGTGTCTTTCTTTGCGGTCACTGTTGCCTGGTCCGTTGGTTAATGCGGGGGTGGGGGCGGGCCTTGTGGGAGCGGGCCCGGCCCGCGAAAGGGCGCGAAGCGCCCGGCAGGATCCCAGAGGCCTTTTTAACGGCGGCAGCAACACCGTCTCTGGAATCCTGCCGGCCGGCTTTGCCGGCCTTTCGCTTGCAAGCAAGCTCCCACAAGGCCTGCTCCCACAAAAGCCCGTCCCACAACGGTCCGCCTGTCGCCAAGGGTGCTCAGGCCCCGTGGGAGACGCGCTGGCGGCGTTCGAATTCCTGCACGCGCTGGCGCAGGTGCTCCATGGTTTGCGGGGTGAGCACGCTGTGCTGCTCGTCCTTGAGGTCGCCGTTCATGCCTTCGGCGAGACGGCGGCCGGCGGTGAGCATGCGCTCCAGGGAGGCGAGCGGATCACGGGGCCCGGGCAGCTTCATAAAGAAGGTGATGCCGGCGAACTGCTCGTCTTCCATGGTATCGATGTCGAAGGTGCCCGGCTCCACCGCGTTGGCCACGGAAAACTCCAGTTGCTCGCGGCCGTCCACGTCACGGTGGCGGTGGAAGATGTGCATGTCGCCGTAGCGCAGGCCGTTTTCCAGCAGCAGGCGCAGCATGTCCTGGCCGTCGAAGCGTTCCGGGCGGCGGGCGATCAGGTGGAAGACGATCACTTCCAGTACCGGGCCCGGGTCCTTGGGTTTCGGCTCCTGACGGGCGGCGGACGGACGCGGCGCGGACTGCTTGCGGCTTTCCTCGCGGCGCAGCTCTTCGCGCTGGGAGCCGGTGGAAGGCTCGCGGGTGGCTTCGGGCCGGCGGGTCACCGGGCGGGCCGGCGGCTCGTTCACGTCGTCCGTGTCGGTGACGCCGGAGGCGGCGGCCCCGGAGGTGGCGGCGCCGGCTTTCGCGGAGCCGGCCACCGGACTTTCCGGCGCGGCGTCATCGTCGCTGTTGTCGGCGTCGAACAGGGTTTGCTGCTCGGCGCGGCGGGAGGGCGCTTCCGGCGGCGCTTCGGCGGTGTCCATCATGATCGGCGGGTCGGCGCGGTCGCCGTCCTCGTCGACGCCGTCCATATCGATGCGGGCCTGCTCTTCGCGGCTGCGCACGCGCGGGCGGCCGATCAGTTCGTTGGGGTAGTCGTCGTCGCTGTCGTCGTCCGCCGCCGGGCCTTTGCCGAACCGGCGGTCGATGCGCATGCGCAACCGGCCGTGGCGTTCGCGGATCATGCGCCGCACGCCATCGGCAAGAATCAGGAGGATCAGAATAACCAGAATGCCGATCAATGTTTCCAGATTCAGGCCCATGTTGCCTCTTCCTTAGCTCGCGCCAGTTTCAGTCATCATTGGTCAGCCGCCGGCGCCTGTCAAAGCGCCGGCGGCGGCTTACATGGCCGCCAGCTCGGCGGCCTCTTCCACATCCACGGACACCAGTCGCGAGACACCCGGTTCGTGCATGGTAACGCCCATCAGGGTACGCGCCATTTCCATGGCGATCTTGTTGTGGGTGATGTAAATAAATTGCACCCGCTCGGCCATCTCCGAGACCAGATTACAGAACCGGCCCACGTTGGCGTCGTCCAGCGGCGCGTCCACCTCATCGAGCAGACAGAACGGCGCCGGATTCAGTTCAAAAATACTGAATACCAGGGACAGGGCCGTGAGCGCCTTCTCACCCCCGGACAACAGGTGGATGGTGCTGTTGCGCTTGCCCGGGGGCCGCGCCATGATCGCCACGCCGGTGTCGAGCAGGTCGTCGCCGGTCAGCTCCAGGTAGGCGTGGCCGCCGCCGAACACCTTCGGGAACAGCTCCTGGAGACCCTTGTTGATGCGGTCGAAGTATTCCTTGAAGCGGGTGCGGGTTTCCCGGTCGATCTTGCGGATGGCGTTTTCCAGCGTCCGGAGCGCGTCTTCCAGATCCTCGTTCTGCTGATCCAGATACTGTTTACGTTCGGACTGCTGCTGGTATTCGTCGATCGCCGCCAGGTTGATCTGGCCGAGCCGGCCGATGCGCTGGGCGATCTGCTCCAGGTCGTCGGACCACTGCTTCTCGTCGGCGTCCTCGGGCAGGTTGTTGAGCACCGTGTCCAGGTCGAAGTGCTGCTCGTTGAGCTGCTCGGCCACCGTCTGGCGGCGGGTGCTCAGGTCCTGCCACTGCATGCGCTTGTTGTTGATCGTGTCGCGCACTTCCTGGGCCTGGCGCTCGTGCTGGCCGCGCCGGCCTTCCAGGTCGCGCATCTGGTGTTCCACGTCTTCCAGCTGGCGGCGCGCTTCGATCAGCTGCTGCTCCGCTTCCAGACGCTGCTCCAGCTTCTCTTCCAGCTGCTCCTGCAGCTCGATGCCCGGATCACCGTCTTCGCCGGCCTGCTCTTCCAGCTGCGCCTTGCGTTCGCGCAGGCTGGCCACCTGGGATTCCAGCCGCGCCAGGTTCTGGCGCAGGGCGTCCGCCTGGGTGCGCGCGCCCTGGGCGTCCATCGCCAGCTGGTGGGCGTGGTCGCGGTGCTGGCGCGCCTGCTGGCGGGCCTCGTCCAGGGCCATGCGGGTCTCGTCGCGGCGCGACAGTAGCGCTTCGCGCTCGCCGGAGTCCTGCTCCATGGCGTCCAGGGCCTCCTGCAGGACGGCGCGGGACTCCTTGATCTGTTCCTGTTCCTGCTGCAGCTGGCCGCCGGCTTCCTCCAGCTCCTTGCCGAGGCGCTCGCGGCGCATGGTGATCTGCTCCAGGCGCACCTGGCGGGCGCTCACCTGGGCGTTCACCTCGCCCAACTCGCGGCTGATGCGCGACGCCTGGCGCTGCACTTCCTCGCGCTCTTCCTCCAGCTCGGCGACCTGCTCGCGGGTCTCTTCCAGCTTGGCCTTCAGCTCGTCGACGCGCTGCTGGCCGCTGTCGATCAGCCCGGCCAGGCTCTCCAGCTCACGTCGGCGCTCCAGCACCCCGGCTTCCTGGTCCTGCTCGCGGGCCACGGTGAGCCAGTCCGGCCCCAGCCAGATGCCGTCGCGGGTGACCACGGATTCGCCGGCCTTCAGGCGGCCGCGCAGCGCCAGGGCGGCGCCCAGGTCGTCGGCGGCGTAGACCCCGGCCAGCAGCCCTTCCGGCACCTGGCCGGTCACATGGGAGCGCAGCAGATCGCCGGCGTCGCCGGAGGCCTGCACCGGGCTCTCGTGGACCAGCGCCACGCGGCCGTGGGTCAGGTCGCCGAGCCAGTCGCTGACTTCTTCCAGGCCGTCCACGGACACCGCCTGCAGGGCGTCGCCGAGCACCGCTTCCACGGCGTTTTCCCAGCCCTCGGCCACTTCGATGCGGTCCGCCAGGCGCGGCCGCTGGTCCAGGTCGTGGCGTTCCAGCCAGTCGCTGACCGCGCCGTCGTCGCCCATGGCGGCTTTTTGCAGGGCTTCCAGGGAGGTGTGGCGGTTCTTATGGTTCTGCAGCTGGTCGCGGGCCTCGTCCAGCTCGCGGCCGCGCTCGCCGTTGTCACGGCGCAGCTGGTTGATCTGTTCCTGCAGGCTTTCGGCGCGCATTTCGCTTTCTTCGCGCTGCTCCTGGTACTCGGCCACCTGCTCTTCGAACTCGCGCATTTCCCGGGCCAACGGCCCGGAGTCCAGGGACTCCTGCTCCTTGCGCAGGCGCTCCATGCGCTCGCCCAGGCGCTCAATGGACTTCTCCAGGTGCTGGATGCGGGACTGCTCCACCTCCGCCTGGCGGCGCGATTCGCCGGCCTTGCTGTTGAAGGTTTCCCAGGCCTGCTGCCACTCCTGCATGGCGTCCTCGGCACGGGCCAGCGCCTCCGCGGAGGTCTCCTGCTGCTCGTGGGCCTCTTCCAGACCCGGCTCCAGGGCCGCCAGCCGCTCCTCCAGCTCGGCGAGCTTCTCCGCGTCGGTGTTCTGGTGGGCGTCCGCCTCTTTCCAGCTGGCGGTCACCTGATCCAGCTCCTCGAACAGCTGCTGGCGGCGCTCGCGCTGGTGCTGAATGCTCTGCTCCAGGCGCGCCACCTCGGCGCCCAGCGCATAGAACTTCTGCTGCACCTGGTTGAAGCCTTCCTGGGCGTCGTTGTGGCCCTCGCGCAGCCGTTCAATCTCCGCGTCCACGTGGCGCTGCTCGGCAATGCGCGCCTCCATGGCCACTTCCAGCTCGGCGATAATCTGGTCCAGCTGCTTCACCTGGCCGTTCAACCCGCGCCAGCGCAGCGCCTTGAGCTGGGCGCTCTTGTGGCGCTCTTCCTCTTTATACTGCTTGTACTTCTCGGCGGCGGACGCCTGGCGGCTCAGGCGCTCGATCTGGCGCTCCAGCTCGTCGCGGATGTCGGTGAGCCGCTCCAGGTTCTCGCGGGTGCGGCGCATGCGGTTCTCGGTCTCCCGGCGCCGCGCCTTGTACTTGGAGATGCCCGCCGCTTCCTCGATATAGACGCGCAACTCTTCCGGCTTCGCCTCGATCAGCCGGGAAATCATGCCCTGCTCGATGATCGCGTAGCTGCGCGGGCCCAGGCCGGTGCCCAGGAAGATGTCGGAAATGTCCTTGCGGCGGCACTTGGTGCCGTTCAGGTAGTAGTTGGACTGGCCGTCCCGGGTCACCTGGCGCTTCACGGAGATTTCGTTGAACTTGCCGTACTCGCCGGTAACGGTGCCGTCGGAATTATCGAACACCAGCTCAATGGAGGCCTGGGCCACCGGCTTGCGCGCATTGGAACCGTTGAAAATCACGTCCGCCATGGACTCGCCGCGCAGGTGCTTGGCGGAGGACTCGCCCATCACCCAGCGCACCGCGTCGATGATGTTCGACTTGCCGCACCCGTTGGGGCCCACCACGGCGGTCAGATTTTCCGGGAACGAGGCCGGCGTCGGGTCCACGAAGGACTTGAACCCGGCCAGCTTGATTGTTTTCAGTCTCATAGTGCTCGCATGGCGGCCCAGGCCGCTCCTAACCCAAAGCGCCCGCGACCCGGCGGGTCGCCGGCGGACGGTTCAAACGCGCTAGTCTAGCGGGAAGAGAGGGTGAATTCATCCACGGCGGGGGCGTTTTACGTGCCGTTACATGGGGTTGCCGGAGTGGGAGGTGAGGGAATCAGGTCCGTTGTGCCACTATGGCCCGCACAATGCCTGTCCCAGGGGGCGCACATGGCGAAAATCTGTCGTATCTCTGGTAGCTCAGCGACCGCCCTACGGGGCTTGCAGCAAGGTCGGCTCCGTTTCGAGGATCTTCAGGCTCCGGAACAGGAACGGGCCTTCGACCAGTTCCTTGAGCGCCTCGGCCGGCCCAATCAACACCTGAATGACGCCATGGAGACGCTTCGCGGCGATACGGAGGCCAGCGGCGCCGACGGGCTCTGAGTCATCGTTGCCCTACGAATCACGCGATCCCGGTGATCAGATCTTCTCGTTGCCAGCGGCGACGCTGCCAAGCCACTGCCGGTCTTCGTCGGTCCGGGCCATTCTTTCAGGGGTACAGGTCGCCAGCATATCCTCCAGCGAGGGTCGACTGGGGCGCATCACAAGCGCGCCGTTGAGGACCTCAAGGTCCAGCGTGCTGCCCGCGCCCAGCCCGAGCTGCGCCATTAGCGCCTTGGGGAGGCGCACCGCCAAGCTGTTACCCCACTTTCGGATTCGCACTCTCATCACGGTTACCTGAAACGTGTGATTAACCCTGGGATACTATCCAAAAAGCCTGGAAACGTATCTACGTTGAATATTCCGGCTCTTACAAAAGCACCAAGCTGAAGATCATAGCGGCAATGAGCAGAGTGGGCACGAATATGCACAATGAGACCTTTAAGAACTCACTGAGATGGCGCCGCTGCTCTTCATCCAGGTGATCCAGTACGGACTGAAGCGGGGTGAAGTACTTCTTGTGCAGCTCGCGGTAGAGCAACACCACGTCGCCGAACCCCAGCCGCTTATTCAGAACAATAAGATTTATCGTGTGCAAGACCATCGATATCGGAATAACGACAAACACAAGATAGAGAAGAGATGGGTCCGGAATCGCCAACTCCCGCATTAATTAACCCGGCCACTTAGATTTCTCCAGCCATGTCTCACAAGCCGCTTCTCGGTGTGGAAACAAGTCAGAAAAATGAACATAACAATACCGCCCACCAGAACCGTATAGTTCAGAACGGACAAATTTACTTCCTTGGCAGCAAACAAAACAGACAGGACAGGAAGTACCGAAAACAGCAGCACATCCAAGTAAAACACACAAGAAGCCCAAAGGTACTTTTTGAGCATATTCCGGAGCGGCGGATCAAAGTACAGAGAAATCAAGGCCGAAATATAAGACACGAAGGCCCAGAACTGACTATCGAAATTCACAATCAACGGGTACGGTATGAACAAAGAACACGCATAGAATCCCGGCGCCGTGCTTAAATGCATCGTTCTAAACTGCTTCTCACCCATCGCGCTCCACCTTATACGTTCGCTTTAATTTATTCTTATAAAAAGAAAATAGAAAAAAGTTGGCGCAAATAAAAATCAGAACACAAAGGGCATAACTGCCCCAAATAAGCTTATTCTCCGAAAACCGGCCCTCATCCCAATAAGTGACGTCGATGATCGTCGTTCCTCCTGGGCTATGCTTGACTTCGACATAGCGATCTCGGAAATATTGACGCATCTCGTTGCATTCATAGGCGTTCACGGACGCGCTGTATATCTCCGCCTCCAGGGTCAGCGCCAGCCGGGCATTCCCTCTGGATCTGGACTCACAGGCTACGGACTCGATAACGCCGGAGGTAGTTTTATATGAGGCGCTGTGAAGCGGAACAAGAAACGTGAAAGAAGCCGTAATTAAGATGATCTCCACCAACATCACCACGACCCAAAAACGTGCCATGGTTCTATGCATGCACCGTCCATCCAAAGGTTTAATTTTTACAAGCCAATAAAGCAATGCATTTGACGGATGTCAATTGAGAGCGGAAATCGCCCGACAAATGCTACACTGCGCGCTTTTCCCCACAGCAGGCCCACCCGTGACCGATACCGACTTCGCTTCCCTCCCCCTTTCCGCGCCGACCCTGGCGACGCTGGCGTCGCTGGGCTTTGCCGAGATGACGCCGATCCAGTCGCAGAGCCTGCCGTTGATCCTGCAGGGGCGGGATGTGATCGCCCAGGCCAAGACCGGGTCCGGCAAGACGGCGGCCTTCGGGCTGGGCTTGCTGCACCCGCTGAACCCGCGCTTTTTCGGCTGCCAGGCACTGGTGCTCTGCCCTACCCGCGAGCTGGCGGATCAGGTGGCCAAGGACCTGCGCCGGCTGGCGCGGGGGTCGGACAACATCAAGGTGCTGACGCTGTGCGGCGGGGTGCCGATGGGGCCGCAGATCGGCTCGCTGGAGCACGGCGCCCAGGTGATCGTGGGCACGCCGGGGCGGGTGCAGAAGCATTTGAGCAAGGGCACGCTGTCGCTGGACGGGCTGAACACGCTGGTGCTGGACGAGGCGGACCGGATGCTCGATATGGGCTTCGTGGACAGCATCGCGGAGATCATCGGGCAGACGCCGGCGCGCCGGCAGACGCTGCTGTTCTCGGCCACCTACCCGGCCGGCATCGAGGCGTTGGCGGGGCGTTTCCTGCGCGACCCGGCGCGGATCGAGGTGGCCACCCAGCACGACGATCAGCAGATCGAGCAACGCTTCTACGAGGTGACGCCGGAGACCCGGCTGGAGGCGGTGACGCGGCTGCTCTACAGCCTGCGCCCCACGTCCTGCGTGGCATTCTGCTTTACCAAGCAGCAGTGCCAGGAGGTGGCGGACCATCTTGCCGCCAAGGGTGTCTCGGCGATGGCGCTGAACGGCGATCTGGACCAGCGCGACCGGGATCAGGTGCTGGGCATGTTCGCCAACCGCAGCCTGTCGGTGCTGGTGGCCACGGACGTGGCCGCCCGCGGGCTGGATATCGCCTCGCTGGATCTGGTGCTCAACGTGGAGCTGGGCCGCGACGCGGAGACGCATATCCACCGTATCGGTCGTACCGGGCGGGCCGGTGAAAAGGGCCTGGCGGTGAGCCTGGTGGCGCCGAAAGAGATGCGCCGTGCGCTGGCCATCGAGGATCAGCAGAAAGGCGCGATCCAGTGGCTGCCGCTGGACGAGGTGCGCCCCCATGTGGACCGCGGCCCGCTGCAGGCGCCCATGGCGACCCTGTGCATCGGCGCGGGCCGCAAGCAGAAGCTGCGCCCGGGGGACATTCTCGGCGCCCTGACCGGCGACGCCGGTATTCCCGGCGCGCAGGTGGGCAAGATCACCCTGTTCGATAACCAGGCGTATGTGGCGGTGGAGCGCGCGATTGCCGATAAAGCCCTGCAGCGCCTCAGCCAGGGCAAGATCAAGGGCCGCTCGCTCCGAGTGCGATTGCTATAAGAGAACACCGCCCGACCTTTCTACGAAACTCGGATTGTGGGAGCTTGCTTGCAAGCGAAAGGCCGGCTTTGCCGACCGGCGGGATACCAGAGAGCTCGTAAGAAAAGCCTCTGGAATCCTGCCGGCAAGCGTTGCTTGCCTTTCGCGAGCGAGCTCGCTCCCACACAACTCAGGGGTTGTAGTGCCACTCCTCGCTGTCGTCGCTGGGCGGCTGGAAGCCCGGCATTGAGGTTTGCGACGGCTGCTGGAACACGAAGCGCGGCATGGCGCTTTGCGAGCCGGTCAGGTCCGCGACGTATTCGGAATCCTCGACAATCTTACCCCCCTGAGTACGACCGTTAAGGATCACCCGCGCCTTGCCGTTGGTGGTATCGACCATGTCGTGGACGCGATCGCCGTCACCGTTGGGCACCCGCACATCCAGCTGGCCGGCGCGGATGGATCCCGGCGCGGTGGCGTTGCTGCGCAGGTTGCGCCCTTCCAGAATCACGGTACCGCCCGGCAGGCCGGCGTCGGTGTGGATGGTGTTTACCGTCAGCGTCTGGCCGGCGCGGTAATACACCTGGCCGTTGCTTTGGGTGTGCGCGCCGGCGGTCATGGTCACATCGCCGTTACCGGCGACGGTGACGCCGTCGGTGCCGGTGATGCGGCCACGCTGGGTCAGGTCGCCGCCGGCGCCGAGGGTCACGTCGCGCCCCTGCAGATCGCCATCCAGATCGAGAGCCCCACCGGTGGTGAGACCCAGGCCCCCGCTACCGGTAAGACCGGTGACGGTGAGCGGGCCGGTGCCCCGGTTGTTGATGTAGACGCCGCCGCTGCCGCCGGTGGCGCCCAGGGTGCTGACGTCCACATCCAGCGGATCGCTGGCGCGGGCGATGCCCTTGGCGGCACTCAGTTCCAGCAGTGAGGCGACAATGTTATTGGCTTCGGCGTTGCCGTCCAGGATGGCGCCGGCCACGGCGGACAGCATCACCGCGTTGCCCGGGGTCAGGGCCGCCACTTCATTGACGGTGAGGTCGCCTTCCAGGGTCCGTACCCGGATGTCGCCATCGTTGATGGAGGCGTCCAGGCCGGCCAGGCCGTCCTGTTCTGCCACATTGATGACGCCGCTGTCGGCTTGCAGCTCCAGGCTGTCCGCTCGAGTGGCGATGGCGTTGGCGTCGCTGCCGATACCGTCGCGGCCGAACAGAGCGACCTCGGCGCCGGTCACCCGGGTGCCGGCGTCGTTGTCGTCAAGCAGCGCGCCATCCTGGGCCACCAGCGCCACGTCGCCGTCGGCGCGGATGTCGCCCAGGGTGGCGTCACCGCCCTCGACCAGTATGCCGACACGGCCGTCGCCGGTGCGCGCCTGGCGGATGAACACCGGGCCTTGCTGGCGGAGGAAGATGTCGCCGGCGTCGCTGAGCGCATCAATGTGCGCGGCGCGCAGCGTCAGCATATCGTTCGGGTCTTCGCTCTCCGGGACGCTGCCGATACCGTCGTTGGCGCGCAGGCTGACGTTAACGCCTTCGATCTCGCCCACGCCGTCCTTGCGGATGGCGCCTTCAGCGGCCAGGGCCACGTCGTGGTCGCCGGCGGTAACCTGGCCGACGCCCAGATCACCGGCGGTGTTCACGCCGATGTCGCCGTCGGCGGTGGTGGCGCCGTCCAGCCGCAGGTCGCCCTGGTTGTCCAGGTCGATGCTACCGGTGCCGCTAACCGCCAGGGTGGCGCTGTCCAGTGCGCCGTTAAGGTGGATGCCATCCACCGCTGTGCCTTGCAGGTCGTGGGCGCCCAGGTGTCCGCCGTCACTGGTGGCGAGGCGTCCGGTGCTGTCCAGCACCGCATCGCCGTTCACCACCAGACTGTCGATGGTTAGATCACCGCCGGCACGCAGGTGGGCATCGCCGTCCGCCAGGGTGCTGCCCTTGACGGTGAGCGCGTCCACGTCCTCCTGGTGCAGGTCACCGCTGCCGGTGATAGTGGCGTAGAGGTTTTCCACCCGGGTCGTCAGGCCGCTGAGCGTGGAGCCGATGCTCTTGGTCGCGGACAGGAACAGGTTGTCGCCGTGGATGTGCTCGGCGATGGCCGGATCCGCCTGGATGCCGCCCTCCTCGCTGGTGACGGACACGTCGCCCACCGCGCGCAGAGTGGACAGGGCTACGTCGTCGCCGGCCGCCAGGGTCAGGTCGGCACCGCTTTCCATGGCGCTGCTGGCGTCCATGGTGATGTCGCCACCGGCGCTGGCCTCCAGGTTGTTTCCAGCCACCAGCACCGCGTTATTGCTGAGGGTGAGATCAGACTCTTCGCTGCTCAGCGTAAGCGAATCAGTGGCGGTGACACGGCTACCGTCGGTGACGGTCAGGTCGCCGCTGCCGGCGGCCAGGCTCAGGTCGGCCGGGTCGGCGTCGGGGGCATCACCACTGGCCAGGGTAGCGCCGGTCAGGGTGGCGGCACCGCCGGCTTCGCCGGTAAGCGCGCCGCCGGCGGTGACGCTGGCGTTGGTGACGCCCAGGTCGCCTTCGCCGGCGGTCAGGGCCAGAGCCCCTTCGGCACGCACCGTGGCGTCGCTGACGGTCAGGTCACCGTTGGTAGCGTTCAAGGACAGGTCGGCACCGGCCTCGGCGTTGGCCTGGTCCAGGGTCACGTTCTGGCCGGCGGTGCCGGTGAGGTCGGTGCCGGCGGTCAGGGTGGCGCCGCTGGTGACGCTCAGATCACCGTTGTTGGCGGTGGCGGTGAAATCACCACTTCCGGCGTCCACCACGGAGCCGTTGTTTACGCGCACGTCAGTGGCGGCGTCCAGGGTGGCGTCGGTGGTCGCTTCCGCCCGGCTGTTGTTGGTGAGGACGATACTGCCCTCCTCGCTGCCCAAGGTCAGGGCCCCGGCGGACGAGGCGCGGCTGCCGTCGGTGAGGGTCACGTCGCCGCTGCCCGCGTTCAGGGTCAGATCCGGGCTGGTCCCGAGTATGCCGCTGGTCAGGTTGGCGGTCGTCAGGATGATGGCCGCGCCGGCGTCGCCGTCCAGGAAGCCCCCGGCGGTGACGCTGGAGCGGGTCACCGCCAGGTCGCCGTCGGTGGCGGTCAGGGCGGCGTCGCCGTCGGCGCGCACGGTGGCGTTCTGAACGGTCAGGTTGTCGCCGGCGTCCAGGTCCAGGTCGCCGTCGGCGTCGGCCTGGGCGCCGGCGGTGAAGGCCAGATCGGCGCCGGCACTGCCGGTGAAGTCGCCGCCCGAACGCAGCACCGAACCTTCGCGGGCGGTGAAATCGCCCCCAATGGCGGTAACGTCCAGGTCGCCGTTGGTGGCTTCCAGACGTGAGCTCCCCGCCAGGCTGACCCCGGCGCCGGCTTCCACGGTGGCGTCGGTGACCGCGGTGGCGCGGCTGCTTTGGGTGAGGCTGACATTGCCCTGTTCGCTGTCCAGGGTCAGGGCCCCGGCGGACTCGACGGTGCTGCCCTGGGACAGGGCGATGTCGCCACTGCCAGCGTTCAGCGTCAGGTCCACGTTGTCGTCGGCCAGCGGCGCCAGGCGGCGTACGCCGTGATGCTGGCCGCTGTTCAGGGTGGCGGCGGTGAGGATGATGCCCTGGCCGGCATCGCCGTCCAGGAAGCCGCCGGCGGTGACCGGGGCACGGGCCACCGTCAGGTTGCCGTCGGTGGCGGTGAGCGCCGCGTCGCCGTCGGCACGCACGGTGGCGTCTTCCACGCTGAGGTGGTTGCCCGCGTCCAGATCCAGGTCGCCGCCGGCGTCCACGCTGGCGCCGGTGGTGAACGCCAGATTGGCGCCGGCGCTGCCGGTGAGGTCGTTGCCAGCGGTAAGGCTGGAAGACTGGCTAACGCTCAGGTCGCCCTCGGTGGCGGTGAGGTTCATATCACCGTCGGTGGCGGTCAGCGAGGAACCGGCGGACAGGGCCACGTCCTCGCCGGCGGTCACGGTGGTGTCCGTCCGGCCGTTAGCGTGGCTGCTGACCAGGGTCACGCTGCCGGTATCGGCGGTCAGGCTCAGGTCCTGTTGCAGGGACTCCACGGTGGCGGTGTTCAGTGACAGGTCGGTGCCGGCGCGCAACGCCACGTCGTCGGCGCCGCTCACGCGGCTGCCCTGGCTCACGTCCAGGGTGCCGTTGGTGGCGGTGGCGTCGAGCCTGCCGTGGGTGGCGGTCATGTAGGAGCCCGCCGACATCAGCAGGTTCTGGCCGGCGGTGGCGGTGAGGTTGTCACCGGCGCCGACGTTGCTTTGCGTGATCACCATGCTGCCCTGCCGGGCGGTCAGGTCCAGGTCCGCGCCGGCCGCCACCATGGCGTTGGTGAGCGTCATCGCCTGGTCGGCGGTCAGGTCCACATCACCGGCGGCACCGGCCACGCTGTTCTGGCTCATCAGCAGGTCGCCGGCCTCGGCGGTGGCGGACAGGCTGCCTTCCTCGGCGAGCAGTTGGGCGCCGCCGGAAAGACGCACATCCTCGCCGGCGGTCACCGTTACATCCTGCTCGGCCATGGCGACGCCGGTGTGCAGGGTCACGTCGGTGCCGGCGTTCAGATCCAGGTCGGCGCCGGACACAATCCGCCCGCCGTCGACCACCAGCAGCTCGCCGTCTTGCGCGCCGACGTGGGTGTCGCCGGTACCGGTCACGGTGCTGCCCTGGGTCAGGCGCACGTTGCCGCCGGCGTCCAGGTCCAGGGTGCCATTAGCGGGATCCGCTTCCGGGTCCGGAGAGCCGCCGGCGCTGATCAGGCCGCCGATCAGCACGGCGTCGCCGCCGGCCTGGCCGTCAAAGGCACCGCCGGCCAGCATCTGGCTGTTGAGCAGGCTGAGGTCGCCGTCCTCGGCGGTCACCGTCATGCCGCCGTCGGTTTCGGTGTGCAGCTGGGACTGGGCCAGCCGCACGCTGCCGCCGGCGCGCACGGTTTGCGCGCCTTCGGTGGCGGCGCGGCTGTTGGTCAGCAACACGTCGCCGTTGTCGGCGGTCAGACTCATGTCGCCGCCGGACTGGGCGGTGGCGTTGATCAGCGCCACCTGGTTGCCCGCCTTCAGGTCCAGGGTGGTGGCGGCGGAGGCGCCGCTGCCGCTATTGATCTCCAGAGTGCCGTCGGTGGCGGTGGCGTCCAGGGCCCCGTTGGTGGCGGTGAGGGTGGAGAAGCCGGACACGGTGATGTTATCGCCGGCGCTGACGGTCACGTTCTCGGCGCCGGTGGCCTGGCTGTGAACCAGGGTCACGTTACCGTCTTCACCGGTCAGGGTCAGGTCACCGCCGGCCTCGGCGCTGGCGTCGGTGAGCGACACCGTGGTGCCGCCTTTCAGGGTCAGGTCGCCGTCGGCCTGGGCGCGACTGTTCTGCACCAGGCTGACGCCACCCTCGGTGGCGGTGGCGGAAAGGTCGCCGCCGCTGGTCAGTTGCACGCCGTTGATGGCGCTGATGTCACCGGTGGCGGCGGTCAGGGTCAGATCGCCGGCCGCGTCCAGGTTGGCATTGACCAGCTGGCCCTTGCCGCTGCTCAGGCGGGTGTCGCCCTCGCCGGTTTGGGTCACCGCTTCGTTCACGGTGAGGGCGCCGTCGGCCACGGTCAGGTGCAGGTCGCCGTTGGCGTCCAGCCCGGTGAGACCGGGCAGGCCCAGGTTCGGGGTCACACCGCCCACGGTCAGGTCGCGGTTCTGGTTGAACAGGTAAAGGCCGCCGTTGCCGGCGTCCGCTTCCAGGGCGCCGGTTTCGATCAGCAGGGACTGGTCGGCGGTGCCGATGCCGTTGCCGGCGCGCAGGGCCAGCTGGTCGGCGTACAGTTCCGGGGTCTCGTCCGCTTGGTTGAGGGCGTCGATGGCGCCGTGGGCCACCAGGGTGATGTTGCCGCCCTCGCCATCGGTGCGCACTTCGCCCAGGTGCAGGTCGCCGTTGGCACTGGTGACGGTGACGTCGCCGGTGGTGGTGGTGACCTTCTCCACATCCAGGTCGTCCTGGTCATGGATATTGATCTCGCCCTCGGCGTCGGCGGCGACCACGTCCACGGCGGTGTCCAGGCCGCGCACATCATTGGCGCCGGTGGCGCCGATGGTACCGCCGGCGGTGAGCTCGAGACGTTTGCCGGTGATAGCGGTGCTGTTGTCCTGGTCGTCGTCGATGCGGCCGTCCGCGTCCAGCGCGATGGTGGCGCTGTCGCCGGCGGCGGCCAGCTCATGGACGGTCAGATTACCGCCGGCGGTGACGTCGATGTCGCCGTTCAGGGTTTCCAGGGCGATCAGCGCCAGATCGTCGCGTTCGCGCAGCAGGATGTCGCCGTCGCTGGTGCCGCCGTCAACTACCCGGTTGACGAGGGTATCCAGCTCCACCCGGCCGTCGGCGTGGAAGTATAGGTCGCCGCCGGTCACGTTCAGCGTGTCGCCGTTGTCGTCGATGATGGCGCCGCCGTCGGCAATCAGATAGGTGTCGCTGTCGACGGTCACGTCGGTGTCGATGACCTGGGTTTTCAGGCGCAGGTCGCCGTTGTTCCGCAGGCCCATGTCGCCGGCGGCGGTGAGTCCGCTGAGGCCGTCCACGGTGCCCAGCACCAGTTCGTCGCCGCCGTTGTCGTTGACCACGAAGGCGTTGCCGTCACCGGCGTCGATGGCGATTTCGTCGGTGTCGGTGTAAAGCGCATCCTCCCGGTCGGCAACGCCCTGGTCGGCGCGCACGGCAATGGCGGGGGCGTGCAGCATGCCCGCGTCCGCGACCCATTCACCGTCCACCCAGGTGCCGCCGATGCCACGGACCGCGCCGTCGGCTTGCAGGGAGATCAGCGTCGGGCTGACCACGTCGCCCACCACGCTGATGTTGCCGGCCACGTTTTCGGCGCGGATCTCGCCTACGGATTTGATGTCGCCGAGACCCAGGTTACCGGTGGAGTCCAGGTAGACGCCGCTGTTCAGGGCACGGCCGCTGCTGGTGCCCATGTCCAGTTGGTTGGCCTGGATGCCCAGCGGTTTGGCGGCGGACATGTCGATGTCCTGCGCTTGATCGTAGGCGGCGATGGACTGCTGCCGCAGCGCCTGGCTGGCGTCGCGGGCGGCGGTGGCCTTGAACACGGAGTGGTCCGCCATGTCGCGGGACACCCGGGTGGTATCGCGCAAACGGGTCCAGGTGTCCACGTTGGTGACCGCGTCACCGAAGTAGCTCTTGGCCACGTCCAGGTCGTTCAGCGCGTTATTGACGTCGTCCGCCAGCGGCGAAACCACGTTGCGGTCGTATTCGTCCACCGCGATTTGCGCGATGGACAGGGCCAGGCTCAGGCCCTGGAACACGGCGTCGGAGCCGCCGTCACCACTGAACGGAATGGCCTGAGCGGCGCCGGCGGCCAGGGACACGCCGTCCACCGCCGCCTGGGCGACGGACACCACGCGGTTGAGGTTATCCAAGGCGCGGCTGGCGCTGTCGAGCTGGCTGCTGAGGCGGTCCGCGGTGCGCTGGGCGCTGGTCAGGTTCTGCTGGGAAATGTTCTTGTTGACGATCGCCGAGTTGAGCGCGGCGATGTACGCCTCGAGCTGCTGCTGCAGGGTCTGCAGCTGCAGAATCTTGGCGTTCAGCTCCGCCATCCGGCCGGCGTAGTCGGCGATGGCGGTGTCGCGGGCGATTTCCGCGTCGCGCTGGCTGGGGGTGTTGCCGATCAAAGTGACGTGGTCGCCGCGCACGTTCTGGTCGGCGCCGTTGCCGTCCAGGATCACGCCGTCACGGGCGATCACATAGACGTCGCCGGTGCCGCCGGTGTCGAGCATGCCCAGGGTCACGTTGCGGTCCGCGTCCAGGGTGATGTCGCCACCCTCGGTGACCAGGTTGCCGGTGATGATGTTGCCGTTGTAGCCCTCGTTGGTGCCGTCGGCGCGGGCGGTCAGGGTGATGCTGCCACCGCCGGGCAGGCGGATGGTGTCGTCCTGATTCAGGAACACGATGTTGCCGTTGGTGGCGGTGAGCACCAGCTTGCCGCCGTCCATCACCAGGATGCCGCCGTTGTTGTCGAGCACGGTGATCGAGGCGGCGACGATGGTGACGCCACCGGCGCCCTTGCCCACCAGGCTGTCGGCGTCCACTTCCACGGCGCCGGGGCTGGCGGCGTTGACGTCGCCGTTGCCACCGCTGACGGACATCTGATCCACGTCCAGCATCAGGGCGCCGGTGTTGCCGACGCCCTGCTGGGCACGCAGGTCCACCTTGCGGGCCACCACATTGGCGTCGCTGGAGCCGTCCGGTCGGGCGTCGTTGATGGCGCCGCCGCTGCTCAGGGTCACGTTACCGCCGGCGGCGGTGACGGTGCCCAGGTTCATGGTGCCGGCGGTGTCGATGTTCACATCGCCGCCGGCGGCGCGGGCGCGGATCAAGCTCAGCGGCCCGCTGTCGCGGTTGCGCAGATAGATGCCGCCGTTGCGGGCGTCGACCACCAGTTCGTCGACACGGATTTCCAGGGCGTCCACGGTGCCATCGGCGGCACCCACCTGCAGGGCGTCCAGGGTCAGATCGTTGGCGACGATGTTGTCGGTGTCGCCGTTGCCGTCACTGACCCGGCCGGTGGCGTTGAAGGTCACGCTGCCGCCGCTGGCCAGCCGACCCAGCACGGCGTTGCCGGACTGGGTGAAGTTGATGTCGCCGCCGGCTTCCCCGTCGAGCATGGTCAGCGCGCCCACGTTGGTGACGTAGACGTCGCCGTCGGACAGCATGGACAGCGTGCCGGTGATGGCGGTGGACAGCGCGCGGGTGTCGCTGCCGATGCGGGCCGCGTCCAGTTCCACGTCATTGCCGGTGATGGCGGTGTTGTCGCCGTCACCGCTCAGGTCGCCGCTGGCGGTCAGTCGAATCAGACCGTCCGCGGACACCTGCCCCAGGTTCAGGTCCCCTTGATGGCTCACGGTCACGCCACGGCCGGCGCCGCCGGCGGCGGCGTTCAGCGTCAGCGGGCCCAGGCCCTGGTTATCCAGGGCGATGTCGCCGTCGGCGGTGGTGGCGTCGACGCGGTTGGCGTCGGTGGTCAGATCAATGTCGTCACCGGCGGCCAGCGTCAGGCCATCGGCGGCGAGAACGCCGCCGCCGTCGCCGATGCGACCACTGGCGCTCAGCGCGACCTGATGACCGCTCAGATCGGCGCCTTCCACGATCAGATTACCGGCGCCGTTGTTGAAGGCCAGGTCCAGCCCTTCGCCGCCGCTGCGCTGCACCGCCAGGTGTTCGCTGGCGCGGTCGAAATCGACGCCGCCGGCGTCGTCGGTCACCGACACGTTGCCGGCCAGGGTGGTGGCATCCAGGCTCGACAGCAGGCCGGTGTTGGCCACATAGGTGCCGGCCAGGCTGGTGCCGGTGGTGGTCGTGAGGCGGTCCACCTCGGTGGTCAGGGCCTCGGCCGCGCTGCCGATGGCGCCGTCCGCGTTCAGGGTCAGATGATTGGCGCGCACGTTCAGCGGCGCACCGCCGTTGCCCCGGATGTTACCGCCCTGGCTGATCACCGAGGCGTCGCCGCCCTGCACGTCCAGCAGGCCCAGCACCACGTCGCCGACAGTGGCTTCCAGTTGTACCTCGGCGTTCTCGCCCTGGGCGTGGATGGTGCTGACGTTAAGGCCGTTGTTCTCGGTCAGGTACACACCGTTGCCGCCGGAGCCGGCGCCCAGGGTGTTGCTCTGGGTTTTCAGGGCGCTGCCGCTTTGACCAATGCGATCCGCCGCTTGCAGGTACACGAAGCGCCCGGTGAGGATGGCGGTGTCACCGCCGTTGTAGAGGCCGCCCCCACGGGACAGCAGCACCAGCTGGTCGGTGGCGGACACGGTGTCGCCGATGACGATATTGTCGTCGGCGCCGATCACCACGTCGTGGTTGCCGGTGGCGCCGTTGCTCAGCGTGATGTTGCCGTCCGCGTTGCTGATGCCCGTGGAGGAAGCGATCTGGCCGCCCTGGCTGATGCGCTCGCCGGCGCTGATCTTGCCAAGCACCAGTTCGCCGTCCCGGTCGTCCACGTAGATGCCGCCGTCCTGGGTGGACGCGGAGAGCACGTCCACGGCGGTGGTCACCGCATGGCCGGAGTCGCCGATGGCGCCGTCCGCTTTCAGGTTGGTGGCCCAGGCTTCCACATTGACCTGGGCGCCGTGGCTGCCGCGCAGGTCGCCTTGTTCGGCGGTGATCAGGGCACGCAGGCCGGCCTCGGCGCTGTTGTCACCGGTGCTGACCCGTTCCAGGGTCAGGTCACCGCCGGTGTCGGTGATCACCACATGGCCTTTGCGCGCCTCGGCGCGCAGCGTGTCCGCGTCGATGCGCAGGGCGTTGTTCTCGGCACCAATGGTGGCGCCGTCTTCGGTCGTGGCCAGGGTGACCCGTTCGCCACGGGCGGCGGTGTTCAGCTTCGCATCGCCGACAATATTACCGGCGGCGGTGACACTCAGGTCCCCTTCCACGTTCACCCCGGACAGGGTCACGCCGCCATCGCCGTGGGTGAAGGCCAGGTCGGTTTTCACCGTATCGCGGCTGGCGCTCAGGGTCTGGCCGTTGAACTGGACGCTGACGTCTTCCTGGATCGGGCCGCCGCCAATCGGGTCGATGCCGGCCTGCTGGAAGTTCACCTCGGCGCTGTCGCCGGTGGTGATGCTCAGACTGTCCAGTTGGTTGGCTTCGTCGACGCGGATGGTGCCGCTCTCACTGCTCACCGTCAGGTCGTCCACGTCGGTGTGCACGGCGTTGCCGGCGCCGATGCCGCTGCCGGCGTTCAGCGTGGCGCTGCCGCCGCTGATGGAACCGCCGTTGGAGACAATGGCGTTGTCCGCGTCCAGCGTGGTGTCGCCGGCGGTGATGGTGCCGGATTGCTCCAGGTCGTCACCGGCCATGGTCAGCTCGGTGGCGGCGGTGATTTCGCCCTGGTTCACCACGGAGGACATGACGGCGCTGGTCTCACTGCCGGAGAGCAGCACATGGCCGGCGTCGATCTTGCCGCCCGGGCCGTTGGTGACGCTGCCGGTGGCGCCGGTCAGGTCGTTGTCGGTCACCGAGAAAGTGACCAGGCCGTTGCCGGTCAGGTCGATGTCGTAGGAGCCGTCGTTGGCCAGGGTCACGCGGCCCACGTTGGCGATAATGTGGCCGGTGTTTTCCACGTTCGGCGCGATCAGGTACACAAAGCCGTCACCGTTCAGTTCGATCTTGCCCTGGTTGGTGATCGAGGCGTTGTTCATCAGCTCGCCGCTGAAATTGAACTTGCCGTCCATGAAATCCTGGTCGGCGATGTCGAAGGTGGTGGCCAGCAAACCGGCCACATCCACTTCCGCCCCGGCGCCGAACACGATGCCGTTGGGGTTGATCAGGAAGATGTTGCCGTTGGCGGTGAGCGCGCCTTTGATCTGCGACACGGTATCGCCGGTGACCCGGTTGAGCGTGACGTCGCTATTGTTCTGATGGATGAACTGGACCAGTTGCCCGGCATCGATGCTGAAGTCGTCCCAGTTGATCACCGCCTTGCTGGACAGCTGTTCAATGATGGTCTGAAGTTCGCCCGCCGAGATGGTGGCGTCGCCGGCGACCACTTGGCCGCCGCTGGGTCCGGCCTGCACCGCGCCGCTCAACCCGCTTAAACCAAAGATCGAAACCGCCACCGCCACTGAAGCCTTACGCTTTTTATTCTGTGTCATTGTCTTTTCCCCGTAAAAGTCGTGGTCGCGTCGCTTAGAAGCGGTAGCGTGCCTGCGCATAGAAATAGCTGTCGTCGCCGGTTTCCGTACCCAGCGGCAACCCCCAGTCGAGACGTACCTCGATCGGTTCCCAGGGCCGCGCCAGCAGACCCAGGCTGGCGCCGGACACATCGCGCTCGTCGTCCTGGTCGTAGAACGGCTCTTTGATGTAGAGACGGCCATGGCTGAGCTGGCCCACCAGCTGATAGCGGTCGTCGTCGGCGAACAGGTCGTAGCGGGCTTCCAGGGAAGCGGTCAGGCCGCTGTCACCGGAGTACACCGAAGGCGGATGGCCTTTCACGGAGTTGACGCCACCGATCGCCCACTGCTCGCTGGAGACCAGCGGATCGAAGGCGTATTGGCCGTACAAACGCGGGATCAACAAGGTGCGCGCGTTAAGGCGCTGGATGCGGGTCAGGTCGACGGTGACCTTGGTGAAGTCGTTATCCGCTTCGGCGAAAGCCCGGCTGGACAAGGCGGAGTCGTCGTCCATGCCGCCCAGGTTCTCACCCAGGCCACGGTGCAGGTCGAAGGACAGCAGCGTGCGGCCGGACAGGTCGGTGCGGTCGAAGGCCACGCCCAGGCGCAGCTTGCGAACCTGGTCCTCGGCGATACGCACGCCCAGCATGTCCTGCTCCAGATCGGTGCCTTCCACCCAGGCGCTGTAGGTGATCACGCTGCGCGCGGACAGAATCTGATCCTGCAGCAGGCCGACGCCGATCGCGGCGCTCTCGCCTTCCACTTCCAGTACCTTGAAGTCGCGGCCGACACTGACGTTACCGGTGGAGCCATACACCTGAACACTGGTGCCGCGCGCGTTAATCGGCGTCGCGTAATCCGCGTAGGCGAACCAGGCGTCGCCGTCGCCGACTGACTGCATGCCGATCAGGTTGGCGCTATCGCCACGGCCGGTGAGGTTCTGGAAACGCAACGACGGCACCACGCGGTAACGCCCGGTGTCCTTGCTGCCGTAGTTGTTGAACTCAATGGCGCCGGCCAACCGCGGGGCTTCCTCCACCTTCACCACCAGATCGGTGTAACCCTGGCGGTCGCCCGGCTTAAGGGTGGCGCTGGCTTCGATGCCGGACTGGCGGTTGACCCGGGTCAGGGCCCGCTCCACTCGCTCCAGACTCACCGGCTGGTCCGCGCGCACGCCGGCGGCGCTCAGGGCGTCGCGCACATAGTCCGCCCGGTAGCGGTCATTGCCCTCCACACGCACCTGACCGAGCTGGCCTTCCAGCACCACCATTTGCACCGGCGCGTCGTCCGCGAAGGTTTGCCGGGGCACCACCACTTTAACCAGCGGATAGCCGGCTTCGTGGTAGAACGCCTCGATACGGGCGGCCAGGGCCTGGATGTCCTTGAGGGTCATCGGCTTGCCGATTTCCGAGGCGATCAGGCCGGAAAGGTCGGAAGCGGAATAGGTATGGTTACCCTGGAAGGCGACGCCGTTGACCACCACCTGGCGAGCCGCCGAAGCGGGCTGCGCCTGACTCTGGCTGGCGACAACGCCAAGCAGCAGAACAGCCCAGAAAATACGAGCAAAGTTGCTTATTTTTTTCATTAATACATCCCGAACCAAACCCCACCAGGGGCGAAAACCTTGGATAAAAGAATCGGGATGGCAGGCGGAAAGGGAGCCCTTACGCGCGTAACGGCCCTGCGCCTCTTTGCTGCCCCCAGTTGGTGAGAATCCCCCCGGACCCCCGATTCCGCCGACCTTTTTGGTATAAGCAATTTAATTAATATGTGAATGAGCTCACAGTTTCGCTAATTTATTTCACCGATCGATTACGGTCAACGAACTTTTATTTACATTCCGGAAGGTTTTACGATGTCTTTTGAGCACTAAACTATGAGTTCAGGAAAGTTCTCGTAATAACAATGGCTTAGGCGTGGCACTGGGGTCGGATAACCGCAAAAAATGAATATTTCGATGCTTTTAGACGCGTTATTTTAGCGTTTGCGGGGAGGAAACCAGAGGATATCGGGGCGTTCGGGGGAGTATCGACACCGCCACTCCCCCACTTTATTATGAGAAGGTTTGCTTATTCGTCCTAGGTCACCGCGGTGCGTCGTCGGCCAGTTCATTGACCCAGATCAGCGTGCCGGCGATCACCGCCACCGGCATGATCACCAGATTCACCAGCGGCAGCATGGTCAAACCCAGCACCACCGAGCCGAAGGTGAGCACCATCCAGCGTTTGCTCTTGAGCCGCTCCAGCATCACCGTGAACGGCACCTGGCGGTTGTCGGCGGCGAAGTCGATGTACTGCATCCCCAGCAACCAGCCGGACCACAGGAACCAGACCGTGGACGCCAGCACGTTGACCACCGGGATGAAGTAGATCACCAGCACCACGAACAGGATCAGCACCGCCCGCCAAAGCCAGTACCAGGTTTTGCGCAGCTCCCGCTTGAACACCCGCACGGTCATCGCCGGGATGGATTCCTCCGGCATCGGCCGGCCGGTGGCGCGGATATCCACTTTCTCCGCCAGGAAGCCCATGAACGGCGCGGCGATAAGCTGCACGCCCAGGGTGAACACACTGGCGAAAAGCCCCAGCAGCACGATCCACACCAGCACCACGGCGGCGCCCACCAGGAAGTCCACCGCCGGGTTCAGGAAACTCCAGGCGCCGCCGAATTCCCAGCCGGCGGCCAGGCCGGCCACCCAGCCGCCGATCCACTGGCCGAAGAAATAGTAGAGCCCGCCGAACACCAGCACATTGAAGACCATCGGGATGATCACGTAGGGGCGCAGGCCCGGGCTTTTCGCCAGGGACAGGCCCTGTTTCAGGTAATCGAGGGCGGCGGTGACTTGGGACACGGAGACCTCTTGAGTCGGCTGTCGGGTAAAGCAGGGAGTGTAGCATCGCCACCGCGCCGCTCAATTCCACAATCTTTTACTCGCGGGGCGTCAGTCTTTGAACTTCACGCCTTGTTGACGCCGCCGCGCAGGACTAGCGTCGAAGAGGCTTTTTCGAGTTCACGTCATTCAAGGAGAGAATCATGGCGATCAACCACGCTGAGTGCATCGAAGCCTGCAACCGCTGCGCCGCCTACTGCGATTTCTGCGCCGCGTCCTGCCTGCAGGAAGAGAACACCAAGATGATGGCGGAGTGCATCCGCCTGGACATGCAATGCGCCGCTATCTGCCGGCTGGCCGCCCAGTACATGGCCCAGGGCAGCGAATTCGCCGAGCAACTCTGCGCACTATGCGCGGAGGTCTGTCAGGCGTGCGGCGAGGAATGCGGCAAGCACGACCACGACCACTGCCGCGACTGCGCGGACGCTTGCATGGAATGCATTCGCGAGTGCCGCCGAATGGCGGCTTGAAAAGACGTCTTTGGGATCCTGCCGGGTGGCCGACAGGCCACCCTTTCGCGGGCTGGGCCCGCTCCCACAAGGCCCGCTGCCAAAAGGGCTAGCGCATGAAGCCTTCTTCGCGGAGCTTGTGAATCTGGTCGCGGACCGCCGCGGCCTGCTCGAACTCCAGGTTCTTGGCGTGCTTCATCATCTCCGCTTCCAGCTTCTCGATGTCCTTGGCCACCTGCGCCGGTGAGCGGGCCACATAGGGGGCCTTGTCCTCGGCCACCTTGCGGGTGCGCTTGCGCTCGGGCTGGCCGGCGCCGGTGGTGTAGGCGTCGTCCATGATGTCGCGGACCATCTTCTTCAGGCCCTGGGGCGTGATGCCCTGCTCCTTGTTGTGCTGCACCTGCTTCTCGCGGCGGCGCTCGGTCTCGTCGATGGCGCGGCGCATGGAGCCGGTGATCTTGTCGCCGTAGAGAATCGCCCGGCCGTTGAGGTTCCGCGCCGCGCGGCCGATGGTCTGAATCAGGGCGCGGTCGGAGCGCAGGAAGCCTTCCTTGTCGGCGTCCAGGATCGCCACCAGCGCCACCTCGGGCATATCCAGGCCCTCGCGCAGCAGGTTGATGCCCACCAGCACGTCGAACTTGCCCAGCCGCAGGTCACGGATAATCTCCACCCGCTCCACGGTGTCGATGTCCGAGTGCAGGTAACGCACCTTGACGCCGTTCTCGTTGAGGTACTCGGTAAGGTCCTCGGCCATCCGCTTGGTCAGGGTGGTGACCAGCACCCGCTCGCCTTTTTCCACGCATTCGCGCACTTCGCCGAGCAGGTCGTCCACCTGGCTGCCGGCGGGGCGCACTTCCAGCGCCGGGTCGATCAGCCCGGTGGGCCGCACCACCTGCTCCACCACCTGGCCGGCGTGCGCCTCCTCATAGGGGCCCGGCGTGGCGGACACGAACACCATCTGCGGCGCCAGCCGCTCCCATTCATCGAATTTCAGCGGCCGGTTGTCCATCGCCGAAGGCAGCCGGAAGCCGAACTCCACCAGGGTTTCCTTGCGCGAGCGGTCGCCCTTGTACATGCCGCCCAGCTGCGGAATGGTCACGTGGGACTCGTCCACGATCAGCAGGGCGTCGTCGGGCAGGTAATCGAACAGGGTGGGCGGCGCCTCGCCGGGCTGGCGCCCGGAAAACAGCCGGGAATAGTTCTCCACGCCGTTGCAGTAGCCCAGCTCCTGCAGCATCTCGATGTCGAAGCGGGTGCGCTGCTCCAGCCGCTGCGCCTCCACCAGCTTGTTGTTGTCCTTGAGCTGCTTGAGGCGCTCTTCCAGCTCCACCTTGATCATCTCGATGGCCGCCAGCACCGTGTCCCGGGGCGTCACGTAGTGGCTCTTCGGGTAGATGGTGATGCGCCCCACCCGCTTGATCACCTCGCCGGTGAGGGGGTCGAAGATGCTGATGTCCTCGATTTCGTCGTCGAACAGCTCGATGCGCACCGCCTCTTTCTCTTCCTCGGCGGGGAAGATGTCGATCACGTCGCCGCGCACCCGGTAGGTGGCGCGGCGGAAATCCATCTCGTTGCGGGTGTACTGCAGCTCCGCCAGCCGGCGCAGCAGGTCGCGCTGGTCAATGTGATCGCCGCGCACCAGGTGCAGCACCATGGCGTGGTAGCTGGCCGGGTCGCCCAGGCCGTAAATCGCCGACACCGTGGCCACGATAATGGTGTCGCGGCGCTCCAGAATCGCCTTGGTGGCGGACAGGCGCATCTGCTCGATGTGCTCGTTCACCGAGGCGTCCTTCTCGATGAAGGTGTCCGAGCTGGGCACGTAGGCTTCCGGCTGGTAGTAGTCGTAATAGGAGACGAAGTACTCCACCGCGTTCTCCGGGAAGAACTCCTTGAACTCGCCGTAGAGCTGGGCCGCCAGGGTCTTGTTGGGCGCCAGGATAATGGTCGGCCGCTGGATCGCCTGGATCACGTTGGCCATGGTGAAGGTCTTGCCGGACCCGGTCACCCCGAGCAGGGTCTGGTGGCCCAGACCGTCGCCGATACCCTCGATCAGGCCGGCGATGGCGGTCGGCTGGTCGCCGGCCGGCTGGTAGTCGGAATGCAGTTTGAACGCGGTGTCTGACATGATTCCTGGTCCCGAATGCGTTAGTATTGGCCTCCCCTACCCGCGCCGCCGGCGCGGCCCGAACTCATTAGAGAAATGAGGAGTGCATGTCCGATATCAACCTCTCCGACCGCGTACAACGCATCAAACCTTCCCCCACTCTGGCGATTACTTCCAAAGCAGCGGAATTACGGGCCCAGGGTAAGGACATCATTGGATTGGGTGCGGGCGAGCCGGACTTCGATACGCCGGATCATATCAAACAGGCCGCCATTGAGGCGATCAACGCCGGTAAAACCAAGTATACCCCGGTGGACGGCACTCCCGGTCTCAAAAAGGCCGTGATCGACAAGTTCAAGCGTGAAAACGGCCTGGACTACGAAGCCGGCCAGATCCTGGTCTCCAGCGGCGGCAAGCAGAGCTTCTTCAACATGGCCCTGGCGCTGCTCAACGACGGTGATGAAGCGATCATCCCGGCGCCCTACTGGGTCAGCTACCCGGACATGGTGAAAGTGGCCGGCGGCGTCCCGGTGATCCTGGAAACCGACCTGGACAGCCGCTTCAAGATCACCCCGCAGCAGCTGGAACAGGCGATCACGCCGAAAACCCGCCTGTTCGTGATCAACAGCCCCTCCAACCCCTCCGGCATGGCCTACTCCAAAGAGGAATTGGCCGCCCTGGGCGAGGTGCTGAAGAAGCACCCGGACATCGTCATCGCCACCGACGACATGTACGAGCACATCCTGTGGACCGGCCAGCCGTTCGTGAACATCGTCAACGCCTGCCCGGAGCTGTACGACCGCACCGTGGTGATGAACGGCGTTTCCAAGGCCTACTCCATGACCGGCTGGCGGATCGGCTACGCCGGCGGCCCGCAGAAGCTGATCGCGGCCATGAAGAAGGTGCAGAGCCAGAGCACCTCCAACCCGGCCTCGATCAGCCAGGCCGCCGCCGAAGCGGCGCTGTCCGGCGACCAGCAGTGTGTCAAGGACATGGTCAAAGCGTTCAAGGAACGCCACGACTATGTGGTGGACGCCCTCAACAAGCTGCCCGGCGTCACCTGCGCCCCCGGTGACGGCACCTTCTACGCCTTCCCGGACTTCTCCGGCGCCATCGCCGACATGGACGGTGTGGAAAGCTGCACCGACCTGGCCGCCCAGCTGCTGGAAACCGCCGAAGTGGCCCTGGTACCCGGTTCCGCCTTCGGCGCCCCGGGCTGCCTGCGCCTGTCCTTCGCGGTGGGCATGGACACGCTGGTGGAAGCGATCAGCCGTATCGAGAAAGCACTGAGCAAATAAGCAGCAAACAGGCCCCGGGGAGGTTGACGCCCCCCGGGACCGACACTAAGATACGCGCCTTAAGTTATTCCGCCTTAGCTCAGTTGGTAGAGCAGCTGACTGTTAATCAGCATGTCGCTGGTTCGAGCCCAGCAGGCGGAGCCAAATAAAAAGGCCCCGGTGTCCCAGACACCGGGGCCTTTTTATTTGGCTCCTGCTTTTTTGTGGGAGCGGGCCCCGCCCGCGAAAGGGTGGCAATAGCCACCCGGCAGGATCCCAGAAACGCTGATCATGCTCCCGTTAGAGCGCGCTCAGGAATCCTGCCGGCAAGCTCCGCTTGCCTTTCGCGGGCGAGGCCCGCTCGCACAAACGCTGCCTTTCGCGGGCGGGGCCCGCTCCCACAAAGGCCCGCTCCCATAAGCTCGCTCACACAAGTCAGCCGCGGTAGCCGTTCGGGTTTTCGCTTTGCCAGCGCCAGTGGTCGGCGCACATGGTGTCGATGCCGCGCTTCGCTTCCCAGCCCAGCACCTTCTTGGCGTGGGCCGGGTCGGCGTAGCAGGACGCCACGTCGCCGGGCCGCCGCTCGGCGATCTGGTAGCGCACTTCCCGGCCGGAGGCGGCGGCGAAGGCGCGTACCATTTCCAGCACGCTGTAACCGCGCCCGGTGCCCAGGTTGGTGGTGATCAGGCCGCCGTCCCGGGCCAGGGCGTCCAGCGCCGCCAGGTGGCCTTCCGCCAGATCCATAACGTGGATGTAGTCGCGCACCCCGGTACCGTCCGGGGTGTCGTAGTCGTCGCCGAACACCCGTAGCTGTTCGCGCTTGCCCACCGCCACCTGGGCCACGTAGGGCATCAGGTTGTTGGGCTCGCCGTTGGGGTCCTCGCCGATGCGGCCGCTTTCGTGGGCGCCCACCGGGTTGAAATAGCGCAGCAGCGCCACCGACCAGCGCGGGTCGGCGCGGTGCAGGTCGCGCAGCATGTCCTCGATGTGCAGCTTGGTGGCGCCGTAGGGGTTGGTGGCGCTGAGCGGAAAGTCCTCGCGGATCGGCACCGAGGCCGGGTCGCCGTACACCGTCGCCGAGGAGCTGAACACCAGATTGCGCACCCCGGCCCCGTCCATGGCTTCCAGCAGGCGCAGCGAGCCGGTCACGTTGCAGTCGTAGTAGCGCAGCGGCTGGGCCACGGATTCGCCGACTGCTTTGAGCCCGGCGAAATGGATCACCGAGCCGATGTCATGCTCCTGGAACAGCCGGTCCAGCAGCGCCGTGTCGCGAATGTCCCCTTCCACGAATTCGGCCCGCTTGCCGGTGATCGCCGCCACCCGCTCCAGGGCTTCGCGGCTGCTGTTGCTGAGGTTGTCGAGCACCAGCACCCGGCGCCCCGCTTCCAGCAACAACAGTACCGTGTGCGAGCCGATGTAACCGGCGCCGCCGGTGACCAGAACCGTATCCATGAGCTGTCCTTCTCACCTTCAAATGTGGGTCCATTGTAGGCGGATTGATGGCCTGTCTGGTAGGCAGGACCTGTGGGAGCGGCACCTTGTG
>Ga0114901_1000257_pt1 | contig 40815 bp, 38 predicted proteins | sample MalvireepMed_s16_FD_89686 | JGI IMG/M metagenome (GOLD analysis project Ga0114901, IMG submission 89686) | Marine viral communities from the Global Malaspina Expedition - Malaspina viral metaG DeepMed_s16 | ecosystem: Environmental > Aquatic > Marine > Oceanic | place: Mediterranean Sea... | reverse complement strand
TCACCAACGCCACCGAGGCCTCCCACGCCATCCTTCGTGAGTACAAGCCGATCCGGAAGCAGGCCGGCGTGGAAGGGCCCTTCGCCCTGCGCGTCACCGACAGCCAGACCCTGTTCGCCGGCCAGGGCGCCCTGGCGGCGGAAACCATGCGGCTGATCCAAAGCGGCATGAAAATCACCGAAATCCGGCAAAGCGTGGAAGTGCTGGCCTCCAAAGCCACCGGCTACGCGGTGGTGCCGGACATCTACTACCTGCACAAGCGCGCCAAGAAACGCGGCGACAAGAGCGTCAGCTGGGCCGGCGCGATTCTCGGCAACGCCCTGGACATCAAACCGGTGCTGTGCGCCCGCCAGGACGAAACCTTCCCGGTGGCCAAGATGCGCGGCTTCGACGCCGGCGTGGAGGCCATGTTCCGGCACGGCGCCCGCTGCATCGAGCGCGGCCTGATGGCGCCGGTGGTGTGCGTCAGCTACGCCGGCGACGAAAGCCGGATTCGCCAGATGCCCGGCTTCGACCGCCTGGCCGAGGCCGCCAAGCGCCACAAGGTGGAGCTGCTGACCAGCAGCATGGGCCTCACCGGGGCGGTGAACATCGGCCCGGGCGCGCTCAGCATCGGCATGATCGTCGACGACCCCACCTTCACCGCCGATTGACCCGGTTGTAGGAGCGGGCCCTGCCCGCGAAAGGGAGCGAAGCTCCCGGCAGGATCCCAGAGGCCTTTCTAACGGCAGTACCATCAGCGCCTCTGGAATCCTGCCGGCCGGCTTTGCCGGCCTTTCGCTTGCAAGGCAAGCTCCCACAAGCCCACAAGACCTGCCGCCCTCACCCGCCGTTGATTGATTCGTGTTTAGCGTAGCGTTTCTTAATTATCCGCGGAGCCTTTAATGAGATTAGCCCTGCTGTTTCTTTGCACGCTGGCGGTCACCGGCTGTGTGCGCCATCTGGGCGCGCCGGAGGGCGAGCCGCCGGCGCTGCCCGACTACAACGTGGCGGTGATCGAAGACCGCGTCTATACCCCCGATGACTGGCCGCAAGCCCTGCACGCGGACCTCTATCGCCCGCAGCCGAACGGCCGGTACCCGGCGGTGCTGATGGTGCACGGTGGCGGTTGGGAGCGGCGCTCGCCGGAGGACACCGCGGCCCTGTCGCGGCGGCTCGCCGAGCAGGGCTTCGTGGTGGTGAACATCGAGTACCGCTTCGCGCCGGAGTACACCTTCCCGGCGCAGCTCCACGACCTGCAGATGGCGATGCGCTGGCTGCACGTGCACGCGGACGATTACGGCATCGACCGGTCGCGGGTGGGCGCCTGGGGCTATTCCTCCGGCGCCCACCTGGTGACGCTGCTGGCCACCGTGGCGGCGGACACGGAAAGCCCGCTGAACGAGCCCTACGGTGGCCCGGTCACCCGGCCCCGGGCGGTGGTGGCCGGCGGCACACCGACGGATCTGCGCAAGTTCCAGGGCGGCACCCTGGTGCCGCAGTTCCTGGGCGGCCCCCAGGACAGCAACGCCGCCACCTACGCGGCCGCGTCACCGGTCACCCACGTGGGCGCCGACACGCCGCCCCATCTTCTCTATCACGGCACCCTGGATTCGGTGGTGCCGGTGGACCACGCGGAAGACTACCGCACCGCGCTGAACGCCAACGGCGTCGACAACGAACTGCTGCTGTTGCGCGGCAAGGGGCATGTGGCGGCGTTTCTGTTCAGCGGTGCCGCCGAGGACGCCGGGGCCGCTTTCCTGGCCCGCACGCTGACACCCGCCCATTAAAAAGCCCCGGGGAAAACCCCGGGGCTTGCTCACAACCCAAATATGCAAAAGATAGCGTTCCGCTAGCTCGCCACCGCATTGTGGGGGCCAACCCGGCCGAACGCTTGCACGCTTGTTTCCCACCCCGTTGATGATTCGTCCCGTGGGCGTTTTCGCTCAGAGACTGAGCAGCCAATCGCGAAACTCCGGCCGCGACGGCCCGTCGCCGTCCACCAACGAACGGCGGGCGCGGGCGGAGCGGCCCTGCTCCATGGCCTCGCCGGGGGTCATGCCGAAACGCTGACGGAACAGCCGGCAGAAGTGGCTCTGGCTGTCGAATCCGCACTCCAGCGCCACCTCGACCAGACGCCGCTGCCCCAGGTCTCGCTCGGCGAGCTCACGGAAGGCCCGGTCCAGGCGCTGTTCGCGGATATACCCGGCGACACCACCGAACGGCTCGAACAACCGGTACAGCCGGGTACGCGACAGGCCGAAACGCCGGCACAGCCGGGCCGGCCCCAGCCCCGGGTCGTCCAGGTTGTGAACGATGAAGGCACGGACCGCGTCGCGGGCGGCGTCCTCGAACGGCATCGCCGCGTCTTCGCGCACCGGTCCTTGGCAAAACGCGCCGGCCACCGCGCCCACCAGGGTGCGGTTAATGGCCGGCAGGTCCTCCACGGAGGCGTCCGCGAGCGTCTCCCAGACGCTGGATAGATGATTGGCGAGAATGTTCGCCAGCGGGGTGCCGGCGCGCAGCACCGTGCCCGGCCGGTAGTCGGCCGGTTTGGTGAGGGCGAAGAAGCGGTCGCGGGGAATCACCAGGGACAGGTTGCCGGAGCGCGGCGCCAGGGTTTCCAGGCCCAGCCCCATGTCCAGCAGGCTGATGTCGCCGGGGCCCACCTGCACTTTGCGGTCACCGTTGTAACCCTGATAGCCGCCGTGGGTGTACAGCTGCACCAGCAGATGATCGTCCGAGGTGCGCCGGTCCCGCTGGAAGTGCAGGGGCGTGAACTCGCTGCGCGCGATCAGCGTCTGGCCGAGATTGAAACTCTCCAGCCGGCCCTGGAATTCGCGGCCGGTGGCTTCCCGGGCGGCCCGGCAATCGAACAGCGGCTCGACGCTCTGACGCCAGACTTCCAGGCGTTCATCACGGTCGAACTGGCGGGCATCAAGCTTATCGTGGGGAATTCGCTCCATGCCCGCATGCTAGAGCCTGACGGGCGCTTTGTCTCGCCCGCCGTCAGTCCCAGTTCGGGGCGAAATCCGGGTCGGCGATGCGCTCGTTACGGTTGAGGGCTTCGATGGCGTCCATGTCGGCCTGCTCCAGCTCGATATCCAACGCCGCCATGTTGGCTTTCAGGTGGGCTTCCTTGGTGGACGACGGGATCACCACGATGTCTTTCTGGTGCAGCCAGGCGAGCGCCACCTGGGCGGCGGAGGCGTCGTACTTTTCACCGATGCGTTTCAGCGTATCGTCCTCCAGCACCTTGCCCACCGCCAGCGGCATATAGGCGGTCACGGTGAGGCCGGCACGCTGGATCGCGTCCACCACTTTGCGGTTGGTCAGGAAGGGATGCACTTCCACCTGATTGGTGACCAGCTCCTCGCCGCCGGGCACGCTGAGCGCCCGTTCCAGTTGCGCCACGGTGAAGTTGGAGACCCCCACGTTCCTGGCCAGGCCCTGTTTCTTGGCGTCGGCCAGGGCGCCGATGTATTCGTCCATCGGCACTTCGTCGTTGGGGCTCGGCCAGTGGATCAGGGCCAGGTCCACCGCGTCCACGCGCAGCCGGTTCACGCTTTCCTGCAAACTTTGTAAAAGGTCATCGTGCTGCAGGCGGTCGTGCCAGATCTTGGTGGTCAGGAACACCTCGTCACGGGGGACGTCATGGGCGTCCAGGGCGGCGCCCACGGTTTCCTCGTTCTCGTACATCTGGGCGGTGTCGATGTGGCGGTAGCCCAGGTCCAGGGCCTTGTGGATGCTGCCCATCAGCGGCTCGCCCTTGAGCCGGAAGGTGCCCAGACCCAGGGCCGGGAGGGTTGCCTTGGCCATGTTCTCTCCTTGCTTTCGTGGCTTGTCTAACGCCTACCTGATGATGAAGGCGGCCGCTTTCAAGCGCGCCCCTTCATGCCGGCCACCAGGAAGTCCACGAACTGGCGGACCTTGGGGGACAAATGGCGGTGGCGTGGATAGACCACCCACACCGCCGTGTGGGTGCAGGCGTGGGCGTCCAGCACCGACACCAGCTCGCCCCGTTCGATGCCCTCGCGCACGTAGTAGTCCGGCAGCTGGGCCAGCCCCAGCCCCTTGCGCACCGCGTCCAGCAACGCCAGGCCGGAATTGGCCCGCCAGTTGCCCTCCACCCGCCAGGCCCGGTGCTGGCCGTCCAGGTCGAAGGTCCAGTGGTCGGCGGAACCGAGCAGGCAGTTGTGGCCGGCCAGCTCGCCCAGGGTGTGCGGCCGCGGGTGGCGCTGGAAATAGTCCGCCGAGCCCACCACGTATTCCCGGCGCGGGCACAGCTTGCGGGCGATCAGCGAGGAATCGGGCAGGGCGCCGGTGCGCACCGCCACGTCGAACCCCTCGTCGACGATGTCCACCGGCCGGTTGGTGAAGTCCATGCGCACCGACAGTTGCGGGTGCTCGGCGAGGAAGTCGTTGACCAGCGGGGCGATGAATTTCTCGCCGAAGGTGGTGGCGCAGGTGAGTTTGAGCACGCCGGTGGGCCGGCGCTGGTAGTCGCTGATCGCGGTGAGCGCCTCCTGGAAGCCGTCGAACAGCTGGGCGCAGTGCTCGAAATAGACGGCGCCGGCGTCGGTGAGCCGCAGGCGGCGGGTGGTCCGGTACAGCAACTGGGTGCCGAGCTGGGTCTCCAGACGCGCCACCAGCCGGCTCACATGGGAGCTGGAGACCCCCAGCCCCCGGGCGGCCCCGGCGAAGGATTCGTGCCTCACCACCTCGACGAAGGCCTCGATGCGGTCCCAGTGCTGCATTGTTGCTCCTGAGCAATAATCTATTGCGAAATAATGCCTTAAGAGGGCGAAGCAGCGCCAGTACACTGAACCGGTGATCCGACGTCAGACGTCCTACCTGTTACGGAGAAGAGCATGAAATCGAGAGCCGCCGTCGCCTGGGAAGCAGGCAAACCCCTGGTTATTGAAGAAATCGACGTGGCCGGCCCGAAAGCCGGTGAAGTGCTGGTGCAGATTGTCGCCACCGGCGTCTGCCACACCGACGCCTACACCCTGTCCGGGAAGGACCCGGAGGGGCTGTTCCCGTCCGTGTTCGGCCACGAGGGCGCGGGCATCGTCCAGGAAGTGGGCGAAGGCGTCACCAGCGTCAAACCCGGCGACCATGTGATTCCGCTCTACACCGCCGAGTGCGGCAAATGTAAGTTCTGCCTGTCCGGCAAGACCAACCTGTGCTCCGCGGTGCGCGCCACCCAGGGCCAGGGCCTGATGCCCGACGGCACCCGCCGCTTCTCCCTGAACGGCACCGAGCTGAATCACTACATGGGCACCAGCACCTTCTCCGAGTACACCGTGGTACCGGAAGTGTCCCTGGCCAAGGTCAGCAAGGAAGCGCCGCTGGACAAGATCTGCCTGCTCGGCTGCGGCGTCACCACCGGCATCGGCGCGGTACTGAACACGGCGAAGGTGGAGCCGGGCTCCACGGTGGCGGTGTTCGGCCTGGGCGGCATCGGCCTGTCGGTGATCCAGGGCGCGGTGATGGCCAAGGCGGAACGGATCATCGCCATCGATGTGAACAAGGATAAAGAGAAGATCGCCCGCCAGTTCGGTGCCACCGACTTCATCAATCCCAAGGATTACAGCAACTCGATCCAGGAAGTGATCGTCGAGCTCACCGACGGCGGCGTGGACTATTCGTTCGAGTGCATCGGCAACGTCAACGTGATGCGCTCGGCGCTGGAGTGCTGCCACAAGGGCTGGGGCGAATCGATCATCATCGGCGTGGCCGGCGCCGGCGAGGAAATCAGCACCCGCCCGTTCCAGCTGGTCACCGGCCGGGTCTGGAAAGGCTCCGCCTTCGGCGGCGTCAAAGGCCGCACCGAGCTGCCCGGCTACGTGGACCGCTACATGAAGGGCGAGATCAAGATCGACGAATTCGTCACCCACACCATGCCGCTGGATGACATCAACAAGGCGTTCGATCTGATGCACGAAGGCAAAAGCATCCGGTCGGTTATTCTTTACTGAAGCTGCAAGCGACAAGCTTCAAGCTGCAAGCTGCAAGCAGGCCGTGCTGGAGAACAGGCATCGCCGGTCAATAGACAGTTGCAAGTTACAAGTTGAAAGTTGAAACGCGGAGTGGGCCTTGCCGGCTGCAGGGCCGTGCACGCGTTTGCAACTTGAAACTTGCAACTTGCTCGCGCCTTGCCTGCGGCACGGCCTTTCCCCCAGCACGGCCTGCTTGCAGCTTGCGGCTTGCAGCTTGAAGCCCGCCCATCGAACACAACGAGGGATCCGCCATGACAACGTCTGACGAACTGGAACTGGTATCCGCCACCAAATCCTTCGGCGGCTGGCTAAAGCGCTACAAGCACCACAGCAAAGTGCTCGGCTGCGAGATGATCTTCGCCATCTACCTGCCGCCGGCGGCGGAGGAGCAGGACGTGCCGTTGCTGTGGTGGCTGTCCGGCCTGACCTGCACGGATGAAAACTTCATGCAGAAGGCCGGCGCCCACGGCACCGCCGCGGAGCTGGGCCTGGCGATCGTCTGCCCGGACACCAGCCCGCGCGGCACCGACCTGCCCGGCGAACACGACAGCTATGATTTCGGCTCCGGCGCCGGCTTCTACGTGAACGCCACAGAAGCCCCCTGGAACCGCCACTACCGCATGTACGACTACGTCACCGAAGAGCTGCCGGCGCTGGTCGCCCGGCATTTCCCGCTCAACGGCCAGCAGTCGATCAGCGGCCATTCCATGGGCGGTCACGGCGCCCTGGTGTGCGCGCTCAAGAACCCGGAACGCTACGCCTCGGTGTCCGCGTTCGCGCCCATCGCCAACCCCACGCAATGCCCCTGGGGCGAGAAAGCGCTGGGCGGCTACCTGGGTGACGATCGTGAAACCTGGAAGGAATGGGACGCCTGCGAACTGATCGCCACCGGCGCCCCGGCACCGGCGGAAATCAAGGTGGACCAGGGCGAGGCGGACAACTTCTACCAGGACGGGCAGCTACGCCCGGAAGCCCTGGAAGAGGCCTGCAAGAAAGCCGGCGTGCCGCTGACCCTGCGTATGCTGCCGGGCTACGACCATTCCTACTTCTTTATCGCCAGCTTTATCGACGACCACCTGCGTTACCACGCGCATCATCTGCGTAGCGGCTAGTCCTTAACTCTCCAGAGGGCCCGCGCCGGGATCGGGTGGGCCCATACAGGACACGCTGCAAGTACATCCCTGTAAGCTCGACTTTGGCCATCCCTGGCCAAAGACGGTCCTGTATGGGCCCACCCGATCCCGGCGCTCCTTGGCAGATTCGCCGCTTATTTCTGGGCCAGCGCTTCGAGCAGCAGCAGGCTGTTGGCTTTCACCGCAGTGGTGATCGCCAGGCGCGGGTTGATGATCTCGAACTTGGGATTGTGGTTGAGCGGCGGCAGCTCGCCCTTTTCCATGTAGTTCTTGACCACGTCCGGGGCGCCGCCGCCCACTTCCATGAACAGGGTCTGGGTGTCCTCGATGCCGGCCACCAGCATGGGGAAATCCTCGGAGCCCATCACCGGCGGGAAGCCGGGCATCAGCACGTCTTTGCCGAGGCCGGCGGCCAGGGTTTGCTGGGCCTGCTCGGCCAGGGCCTCGTCGTTGTAGACCGGTTCGGAGTACCCCTTGAGGGTGTATTCCGGCATCTTGTCGTCGGCGACGCCGGCGGCCCGGGCGATGCCGTTGGTTTCCCGTTTGATGGCGTCGAGCATCTGTTCGCGCACCGGCTTTTCGTACCAGCGCAGATTGAGCTTCAGGGTGCCGTTGTCCGGGATCACGTTGTTGGCTTCACCGATCTGGCTGGCGCCCACGGTGAGCACCGCCGGTTTCTGCGGGTCCACGTTGCGGCTGACGATGGTCTGGTAGGCCATCACCGAGCGCGCGCCCATCACCACCGGGTCGATGGTGTTCTGCGGTGAGGAGCCGTGGCCGCCGACGCCGTGCAAGGTGACGTCGAGCTGGTCGCTGCCGGCCATGCGGCGTCCGGCGCGCACCGCCACGGTGCCGGCGGGCCACACCGGGAACACGTGGGCGCTGATCAGCAGTTCCGGCTTGGGCACCCGGTCGTAGAGGCCGTCGTCGACCATCGCCTGGGCACCCTGAATCAGCTCTTCCGCCGGTTGGGCGATCAACACCAGGGTGCCGGCCCAGGCGTCGCGGGTGTCGCGCATCACTTCGGCGATGCCCAGCAGCCAGCTGACGTGGGCGTCGTGACCGCAGGCGTGGGCGACGTGGGTTTTGCTGCCGTCGTCCAGGGTCACCTGCTTGCGGCTGGCGTAATCCAGGCCGGTGTCTTCCTTCACCGGCAGGCCGTCCATGTCGCTGCGGAACATCACCACCGGGCCATCGCCGTTTTTCAGCACCGCCGCCACGCCGGTGCCGCCGATACCGGTGTGCACCTGGTAGCCCAGTTTCTTGAGGCGTTTGCTCACCAGTTTGGCGGTTTCGGTTTCCTGGAAGCCCAGTTCCGGGTTGGCGTGCAGGTGCTTGAAGGTGCTCACCAGGCGGTCGGCCTGGGCTTCGGCCAGTTGGTTGACACGTTGGGTGGTGTCGGCCAGGGCGGGGGTGGTCGCGGCGGTTAGTGCCAGGACCGCTGCAAGGGCAGCGCGGTGTAGGTTTTTTAGCATTTTTGTTGTCTCCCGATGGGTCGTTATTGTTTGGGTTGAGAGTCGCTGTTGGCGAGGTCTCTGGGATCCTGCCGGGAGCTTCGCTCCCTTTCGCGGGCTGGGCCCGCTCGCACAGGCCGCCCACACATGGCTACCGGGAGCCCGCGAGGGCGCGGCGGTAGCCGAGCCAGGCCATGGCGCCGGCGAGGGCGTTGCCGAGGGCGGCGCCGATCGCCAGGCCGGTGAGGCCGCCCAGCCAGGCGCCCAGGGACAGCAGCGGCAGGTAGCAGGCGAACAGGCGCAGGAAGGAAATGGTCATGGCGCGCACCGGCCAGCCCAGGGCGTTACTGGCGGACACCACCAGCATGCACACACCGAGCAGGCCGTAGCTGGGCGGCAGGAAGCGAATCAGCACGGTGAGGTGTTCACGCACGGCGCCGTCTTCCACCAGCAGGCCGGCCAGGGGCGCGGCCAGCACCGCCAACACCAGCCCCAGACCCAGTTGCCAGAACACCACCATGCGGGCGGCGGTGGCCATCACCCGCTCTACTTCCTGCCAGCGGCCGCCGCCGTAGCAACGTCCCAGCCAGGGCGGCAGGGCCATGGTCATGCCCAGCACCAGCACGATGGAGAAACTCTCCAGACGGCTGGTGAGGCCCCAGGCGGCCACCGCGGATTCGCCCAGCCGCGCCACCAGGCCGGTGGCGAGCATGGCGGCCAGCGGCGGCATCAGCTGGCTGATCATGGCCGGGCCGGCGATGGCGGCGAACGGGCCGGCGGATTCGCGCACCTCAAGGAGCACGTCGTCACGTTCGAGCCAGCCGCGCCCGCGCAGCGCCAGGGCGGTGATCAGGCCGCCGCTGGAAAACGCCGCCAGGGACGCCCAGGCGGCGCCCTCCAGGCCGAGCGCCGGCACCGGCCCCAGGCCGAAGATCAAAATCGGGTCGAGCACCAGGTTCACCAGGCTGGTGACCATCATCATGGTGCCGGGGAAGCGGGTATTGCCGTGGGCCCGGAACAGGCTGTAGCCGAAGTAGGCCATGGCCCCCACCCAGGAGGCGCAAAGCTGCACCGTCCAGAACGGCCGGATCACGTCGCGCAGCCGGTCGCTGGCGCCGAGCAGGGCGAACGCCGGGTCCTGCACCGCCCACAGTAACAACGCCAGAGCCGCCATCACCGCGCCGCCGCCGGTGAGCACGAGCACACCCAGGCGCCCGGCGCGCTCTTCCTGGCCGGCGCCGATGGCGCGGGAAATCAGTGCCGCGATGGCGATGCCCATGCCCACCTGGATACCGATGGTCAGGAACACCAGCGGGAAGGTGAACGACTGGGCCGCCAGCGGCTCGGTGCCCAGGCGCGCCACGAACACGCTGTCGACCAGGTTGAAGCCCAGCAGCGACAATACGCCCAGCGTCATCGGCCAGGTTTGCTGCCAGATCCGGCGCGACAGGCCGGTTTGCTCGTCGTCGGTCATTCGGGCGTTTCCTGGACATCGCCGGGCGCCCTTCCCTTGGCGCGCTCATAGGTGACGATGGCCGCGCCGATGCTGCCCAACAGCATGCCCACCGAACCGATAATGAACAGCCACACCCCGGCCGGTTTCAGCGACTCCCACAGGAAGAACACGCTGCCGATCACGAAGGTGGTGTTGCCCAGCAGCCCCATGGCCAGATGAAACCACTGGTATTGGTGCACGAAGGCCCGGGTTAGGGCCCAGGTGGAGTGGGCGCGCCGGGCGCTTCGGCGAACGCTTTGCGTTTTGCTCATGCGGTTGTTCCTCGTTGCCAAGGGACGGCGGAGCGGGAGACTAACACAACGCCGCTACGACCCGGTTTCCCGCCGCTAGAAGGGCTGCAGCCGGGCCGCCAGGGCGCCGCCGCCGTCACGGCCGCGCTCCACCAGCTCAAGAAATTCGTCGCCCAGGCGGCGGCTCTCGTCGATGGCCTGGTGCCAGTACCGCTCACGGCCTTCGTCGTCGCCCAGATAGGTTTTGAAATCGGTGCGGTCGGGCAGCTTGCCGTGGGGCAGCCGCGCCAGGTAATCGGCGGACGGCGCCACCAGCAGGGTGCGCGCCAGCCGCCCGGCGTTGCCGTTGCGCCAGCGCAGCGGCTTGTCGAACCAGCCCGGGACCACCCGGTTGGTGAAGTGCGGGTACAGCACCAGGTCGTCGTCGGTGCGATACGGCAGGTCCAGGTGGTAATCCAGCAGGCCGCCGTCCCGGTAGACGCCGGCGGGGCCGCCGGGCAGATCGCGCACCCCTTCCAGCACCATGGGAATGGCGGCGCTGGCCAGCAGCGCGGCGCGCAGGTTCTCGCCGCTCAGGCCGATGTGGTGGGTGGCGAAGTCGTTGAGGTCCGACAGCGGCAGCGGCGCCTCGCCGGGGTACACCAGGCCGCGCTCCATGAACACGCCCAGGGCGCGGCGGCTGAGCAGGTTGCCGCCGATCACGCCGGCCAGGCCCAGGCCGAGGCCCAGGCGGCCTTCGCCGCTGATCGCGCGGCGGCTGCGGATCACCACCACCACCAGTCGGTAGTGCGGGTTGTCGAGCACCGCCGGATCGCTGTCGCCGAGCAGTTCATCAAGCATCAGCGCGCAGCGGCGGGTGACTTCACGGGGCGTGATGCCTTTGGGAAACCGCTGGGCGCTGTACAGCTCCGCCAGGCGGCGCAGGCGGGCGGCGGCGTCCTCGCCGTCGGTGGCGCCGGCCACGGCGGCGAACCGCCAGCTGCCGATGGAGGCGCCGATCAGCGTGCGCGGGCGCGGGGCTTGGGGCAGGAACTGCCCGAAAATGGCCTGGTCCAGGCCGCTGATGCCCACGGCCTTGGGGCCGCCGGCGGCGCCAGGCACCACGCTGATGTCCTCGGCGCGCAGGCCGTGTTCAAGAAGGTGTTGCCGGGCCTGGGCCCCGGCGCGCAGAACCAGAGCCGGTTCGCGGGTGTGAATGGCAGGCAAAACAATCCCCCGGTGTGTGTGACCGGGGGAATGCTATCAGATGCGCTCGTGGGGGTGGCAGTAGATCACCAGTTCGCCGTCGGCGTCGTCGACGTTGGTGGGCACGTTGAGCGGATCGTTGACGGCCAGGATCACGTCATAGGCGCGGCCACCGCTGAGCGAGCAGTCCACCCGGTCGATCTCTTCCTCCGGGTCGGTACCGTTTTCCACCACCACCAGGTTCAGACTGCCGGCGTCCGTGGACTGATAATCCGTAGCCTCGCCGATGGTCAGGTCGGTGGCGAAGTATTCCCCGTCACTGGAATCGTTGTAGCGCAGATCCAGAGAGAAGGTATTGAGAATATTGGAATTCACCGTGTTGATGACCCGGAAGCGGGCGGTGCCGGTTTCCACATCGGTCTGGTCCTGCTGGAACAGGCCCACGTCGATGGAGCCGGTGGTAGTGTCGCCGTAGGACACCGCCGTGTAGCTGGTGTCGTTGGCCAGCCGCGCGCGGTCGCTGAACAGGCTGGCGCCGTTCTGATTGACGCCGCGCAACTGCACGCTGTTGTCTTCGTTGTCGTTGGCGTCGTCGATGCGGACATTGAGCTCCGGGGCTTCGTCCTCGCGGGAGTAGCCCACGTCGTCGACGCTGTCGGATTCGTCGCCCTCGACGGTGAAGTCCACGGTCAGGTTGCTCTGATCCTCGGCGCCCTGGCTGGTGATCTGGTTGTAGTAGTAGACCGAGCTTTCCGAGCGCAACGAGTCGAAAAGGCCACCCTCGTCGTCGCAGCTGGAAGCCAGGGCGGCGGCCACCACCACCGGCACGAAGAATCCCACGTTCATGTTGTTCTCCTGGTTCGTTCCTTGAGGTATGGACCCGTCAGCCGGGCCCCGGTTCCACGTTGAATTCCTGGATGAAGATTTGCCAGAAGGCGACGAACAGGCCCGCCAGCAGCGGCCCCAGCGCGAAACCGGTGATGCCGAACAGCACCAGCCCTCCCAGAGTGGAGAACAGCACCAGATAATCCGGCAGCTTGGTGTCGCGGCCGACCAGAATCGGCCGCAGGATATTGTCCACCAGACCGATCACGATGGCGCCGAAGGCGGTCAGAATCACCGCGTCGACAATCTCGCCCACCGCATACAGATACAACGCCACCGGCACCCAGATCAAGCTGGCGCCCACCGCCGGAATCAGCGACAGCACGGCCATCACCACGCCCCAGAGCACCGCCGCCGGAATCCCCAGGAACCAGAAGATCAGGCCGCCCAGGGCACCCTGAATGGCGGCCACCACCAGATTGCCCTTGATGGTGGCGCGGGTGATTTCGGCGAACTTGTTGAACAGCATGCGCTCGCGGTCGTCGCCCAGCGGCAAGGCGCGGATCAACATCTGAATCAGTTTGTTGCCGTCGCGGAGCAGAAAGAAGGTCAGGTAGAGCATCAGGCCCAGATCGATAAAGAAGCGGAAGGTGTTCTGCCCCACCGCCAGGGCCCGTTTGCCGAGAAACTGGCCGGCACTCTTCAGGCCCGCCATCACCTGATCGCCCAGGTTGGAGAAATCCACCCCGAACCGTTCCAGCCAGTGGTACGCCAGCGGGAACCCTTCCCGGAAGGTGGCGATGTACTCGCTCGGATCCAGCCGGCCTTCCTGAAGCTTCTGGTAGACGGACAACCCTTCGGTGATGAACGACGCCGCCACCAGCAGCACCGGAATCACAACCATCACGGTGCACACCAGCAGGGTGACCAGCGCCATCAGGGTAGGGCGGTTGGGCCATTTGGCCAGCAGCCGCTGCTGCATGGGGTAGAAAATCACCGCCACCGCGCAGGCCCAGAAAATGGGCGCGTAGAACGGCTTGAGCAACACGAAGAAGCCCAGCGTGACCAGCACCAGCAGCGCCAGAAAAGAGTTCTGCTGTAACGGGGGGCGATGCATGTGTGACTCCTGTCAGCCGCCGGGCACCAGGGTGGACACCAGGTAACCGGTATAACCCAGATAAATGGCCAGCAAAATGCCGCCCTCGATGCGGTTGATGCGCCCGGTGCCGACGCCGCGGAACCCGTAGCCCATCAGGAACAGCGCCACGGTGAGCACCGTCATCACCACCCAGTCCCGATAGAACACGGCGGGCTCCGCCGGCACCGGCGTGATCGCACCGGCGATACCCACCACCGCCAGGGTGTTGAACAGGTTCGAGCCTAGCACATTGCCCAGCGCCAGATCGTGCTCGTTCTTGCGCACCGCCGCCAGCGCCGAGGCCAGCTCCGGCAGGGAGGTGCCCACCGCCACCACGGTCAGGCCGATGATCAGATCGCTGACGCCCAGGCTCTCGGCGATGCTCACCGCGCCCCACACCAGCAGGCGCGAGCTGGCCACCAGCAGCACCAGCCCGAACACCAGCCAGAAGATGGCGCGGCCCAGCGGCATGGGTTCCTCGGCGGCGGCGTCCACGTCGCCGACAATGGGATCGCCCTTGCCGGTCATGCCCTGGTACACCGACCAGCCCATCAGCATAAAGAACACCGCCAGCAGCACCACGGCGTCCAGGTGGCTGACCTGGCCGTCGTAAAGCTGGTAACCGGCCAGCAGCATGATCACCGTCAGCACCGGCAGCTCGCGCCGCAGCACCGAGGAGTGCACCGAGATCGGGCTGAGCAGCGCCACCAGGCCCAGGATCAGCGCGATATTGGTGATGTTGGAGCCGTAGGCGTTGCCCAGGGCCAGGCCCGGGTTACCGTCGACGGAGGCCAGCGCCGAGACCACCATCTCCGGCGCCGAGGTGCCGAAGCCGATCACCAGCATGCCGACCAGCAGCGTGGGCATGCCGGCGTGCCGGGCGGTGGCTGAAGCACCGTCCACGAAACGGTCGGCGCTCCATACCAGAACCACAAGACCGGCGATCACCGCCCCCAGAGCAAGCCACATAGTCAGACACCTTCGTTATTGAAAACCAAAAACCAACCACACCGGCCCGGCGCTCAGGGTCGGCGGTAGAGTTGGGCACGTACGTCGCCGCCGTCCTTCTCGCGCAGGCGCTCCCAGGATTCGGGCACCGCCGGCGCCGCGTCGTGACGGCGCGATTCTACATAAATCCGCGCATCGGGTTTCAGCAGCCCGAGCGCCTCCAGCGCCTCGCAGGCCGGCGCCGCCAGACCCAGATCATAGGGTGGATCGATAAACACCAGATCGAAGCGCTCCTCGCAGCGCGCCAGCCATTTGAGCGCCTCGGCGCAATGAACGCGCACCCGCTCGCCGAACAGCGGCGTCAGCTGCCGGCTGAGGTCCGCGCAGCGGTCGCGCTTTTTCTCCACCAGCAGGGCCTGGCCGGCGCCACGGCTCAGCGCCTCGGCGCCCAGCGCGCCGGACCCGGCGAACAGGTCCAGCACCCGGGCGCCGGGCAGTTCCGCCTGCAGCCAGTTGAACAGGGTTTCGCGCATGCGATCCGAGGACGGGCGCAGGTCACCGCGCTGGTCGACGAAATGCAGCCGGTGGCCGCGCCGTTCGCCGCCGATGATACGCACCTGCCCCTTGCTGGTTTTGCCTCTTGCCTTCATTGCCGGTCCGTTTGCGGCGCGCGGGGGCCGATGCTGACGATGGCCAGCCGGTCGGCGTCCAGCGCCCGCTGGAACGCCGCGCGGATCTCTTCCACGGTCACCGCCTCCACGCGCTGGTTAAAGCGCTGCAGGTAGTCCAGCGGCAAATCATAGAAGCCGATGGCGCCGAGCTGGCCGATGATATCGCCGTTGTCGGCGGTTTCCAGTGCCCGGCTGCCGAGAATGTTGGCCTTGGCGGCCTCCAGCTGCGCTTCGGTGGGGCCGTTTTCGATGAAGTCCCGCACGATGCCCATGGACAAAGCCAGCGCCTGGTCGGCGTTGTCGTTGGCGGTCTGCAATTGCAGGATGAAGGGGCCGCCGGCGGCCATCGGCTTGAAGAAGCTGGACACCCCGTAAACGTAGCCTTTCTCTTCCCGCACTTTCTGCGTCAGCAAGGACGCGAAGCCCCCACCGCCGAGGATGTAATTGCCCACGTACAGCGGCACATGGTCGGGGTTGCCGCGCCAGGTGGCCTGGTTGCCGATCAGGATGTGGGTCTGGTTGGACGGGAAATCCACGTGTTCGGTGACACGCTCCTTGAGACGCTCGGCCCGGGCCAGCTCCGGGGCCGCGTCGCCGCGCGGCAGGGCCTCGCTGAGCTGTTCGGCGATCGCTTCCGCCTGCTCGCGGCTGACGTCACCGACCAGGGCGATCACCGCGTTGCCGGCGGCGTAATAGCGCTGATGGAACGCCACCAGATCGTCGCGCTCGATGCCGGGCAGGCTTTCCAGCGTGCCGGACTGCGGATGGCCGTAAGGATGTTCGCCGAACAGGGTGCGCTGGAACGCCTTGTTGACCTGCGGCCCGGGCACCTGCTTCTCCATCTTCAGGCCCTGCAGGGCACTGGTGCGGATCCGCTCCAGGGCGTCCTCGGGAAAGGTGGGGGTGCCGATCACGCGCGCCAACAGGTCCACGGCGTCGTCACGCCAGCGCGGCCGCGACAGGGTGCGCAGGCTGATCACGCCCATGTCCTGATAGCTGCCGGTGGAGAAGCGGGCGCCGCGATCCTCGAAACCACGGGCGATGTCGTCCACGCTCAGCCCTTCGGCGCCCTCGCCCAGCAGGGCGCTGGTGAGCGCGGCCACGCCGGGCTGGTCGCCGTCGCGGGCGCTGCCGGCGTCCATCACCAGGCGCACGTCGAGCATCGGCAGCGCCGGCGAGGGCACGAACATGACCTTGGCGCCCTGTTCGGTACGCCAGGACTGAATCTCCAGCTCCGGCGCCGCCGGCGTTGCCCGGCCGACCTGCTCGGCGGTGGTCGGGAAGCCGGCGCAGCCGGCCAGCAGCAGCGCCGCCACCCATACCGCCACTGGGGCGGACAAGCCTTTTATCGTCTGCATCATTCTTCGCCCTCCGGAATCACATGGGCCACGGCGCTGCGTTCCGCCACCAGCCACTTCCGTGCCGCTTGCTGAACCTGCTCGGGGGTCACCGCTTCCAGGTTGTCATCGAATTGCCCGGCCAGCCGCCAGTCCAGGCCCAGCACCGACAGGGTACCCAGCTCCATGGCCTGGCCCATCACCGAGTCGCGCTGGTAGATCTGCTCCGCCAGCACGCCGGCGCGCACCCGGTCCATTTCCGCCTCGCTGGGCGGCTGCTCGGCGATCTTTTCGATCTCCGCTTTGATCGCCGCCTCAAGCTGGTCGAGGCTCACCGCCGGGTTGGGCGTGGCGGTGATGGTAAAGGTGCCGTTGCCGCGCTGCAGGCCGTCGTAGCCGGCCCCCAGGCCGGCGGCCAGGCGCTGGCCGCGCACCAGGTTGCTCTCCATGCGGGCGCTGGTGCCGCCGTCGAGCACCCCGCCCAACATGGTCAGGGCATAGAAGTCGTCCTGATGGTCGGCGGTGGTCAGCGACGGCACGTTATAACTCATATAGAGCGCCGGCACCCGCACCGGCAGCCGCAGGGTCATGCGCCGCTCGCCGGGGGGCGGGTTGAGCGTGGTCTCCGGGCGCGGCGGCGTTTCGCCGCGGGGCAGATCGGCGAAGAACTTTTCCACCAGCGGGCGTACCTGCTCCGGGGTCACGTCACCGGCGATCACCAGGGTGGCGTTGCCGGGCACGTAGAAGCGGTCATACCAGTCGCGGGCCTGCTGCGGCTGCAGCTGGGCCAGTTGGTCGCGCCAGCCGATGATCGGGTGGGCGTAGCCGGTGCCGGGCCGCGCCACCGCCTGGAATTTTTCCCAGGCCAGCGCCGTGGGCTTGTCGTCGGTGCGCTGGCGGCGCTCTTCCATCACCACCTGCAGTTCGCGGCGGAAGGATTCGTCGTCGATCTTCAGGTTTTTCAGGCGCTCCGCCTCCAGTTCCAGGGCCAGCGGCAGCCGCGACGCCTCGTACTGCTGGAAATAGGCGGTGAAGTCGTAGCTGGTGAAGGCGTTGTCGCTGCCGCCGAAGCGGGCCACGGTGCGCGAAAACTCGCCGGCGTCGAGCCGCTTGCTGCCCTTGAACATCATGTGCTCGAGCACATGGGCCAGGCCGGTTTCATAGGGGGCCTCATCAATGCTGCCCGCCTTGAACCAGACCATGACGGTGATCACCGGCGCCCGGTGATCCTCGCGTACCAGCACGTCGAGGCCGTTATCGAGCTGGAACTCGTGGGTCGGCAGTTCGGCGCGGGCGGTGAGCGTGATCAGGCTCAACCCCAGGGCGATCAACAGTGGTTTCATCCGCAATCCTCTACGCTGTTTATGGCGGGCAGCAATGACAATGGTAGGATAGCCGCGCGCCCGTGATGAGCGGGCAAGGCATTTCCGGGCTCCCACCCTACCCCATCAGGCGGGCGGGTGGCTCCCAACCCGATGGATACGACTGACCATGAACGACGAAGTTTCACGCGACGACGATCGCGACCCGGCCGAGGACAGCGCCCGCACGCCCCGTGACGACGAGCCGCGCGGCGGTGCCAGGAAGGCCGGCCTGTTCTCGCGCATGTTCGGCAAGCAGCCGCAACCGTCCGAGCCCGAGCCGGACAGCGCCGACCCGGCGGAAGCCCCGGCACAGCCCGAGCGCCCGGCCAGCGAGCCGGTAGCCGCGCCCGAGGAGGCGCCCGCCGAATCCGACGGCGGTTTCTGGGCGCGCATGAAGCAGGGCATGAGCAAGACCAGCAAGAACCTGGGCAAGGGCCTGGCGGACCTGCTGGTGGGCGCCAAGGAGATCGACGACGAGATCTTCGAGGAAATCGAGACTCAGCTGCTGGTGGCGGACGTGGGCGTGGAAGCCACCGACACCATCATCGGCAACCTCACCGACCGGGTCGGCCGCCAGGAGCTGGTGCACGCGGACGCGCTCTACGAAGCGCTGCAGGAAGAGCTGCGCAACCTGCTGGTGCCGGTGGACCGGCCGCTGGAAATCGACACCTCCAAAAAGCCCTATGTGATTCTGATGGTGGGCGTGAACGGGGTCGGCAAGACCACCACCATCGGCAAGCTGGCCTGCCGCTTCAAGGCCGAAGGCAAGAACGTGATGCTGGCCGCCGGCGACACCTTCCGGGCCGCCGCCGTGGAGCAACTCCAGGTGTGGGGCGAGCGCAACAGCATTCCGGTGGTCGCCCAGCACACCGGCTCGGATTCCGCCAGCGTGGTCTACGACGCGGTGCAGGCGGCCCAGTCCCGGGGCGCCGACGTGCTGATCGCCGACACCGCCGGCCGCCTGCACACCCGGGGCAACCTGATGGAAGAGCTGTCCAAGGTCACCCGGGTGATGAAGAAACTGTCCCCGGAGGCGCCCCATGAGGTGCTGCTGGTGCTGGACGCCGGCACCGGGCAGAACGCTATCAATCAGGCCGAGGAATTCCGCGACACCGCCGGGGTCACTGGCCTGGTACTGACCAAACTGGACGGCACCGCCAAAGGCGGCATTCTGTTCGCACTGGCCAAGCGCACCGGCCTGCCGATCCGTTTTATCGGCGTCGGCGAACAGCTGGAAGACCTGCGCCCGTTCAACGCCGAGGAATTCGTCCAGGCATTGTTTGAGGATGTCACTGCGTGACGCTGAAAGCCGCAAGCTGCAAGCTGCAACGCGCGCTCCGCCATGCCAAACTGACAGGCCCTCACCGCGCTCGCGGCGCGGTTTTAGCTTTTAGCTTGAGGCTTGTAGCTTGCCACTGTCCGAAGGACCGCCATGATCAAGTTTGATCGGGTCAGCAAGCGCTACCCGAACGGCAAGGACGCCCTGCGTCGCATCAACTTCGAGCTGCCCGCCGGCCAACTGACCTTTCTGACCGGCCATTCCGGCGCGGGCAAGTCGACGCTGCTCAAGCTGATCATGATGATCGAACGCCCCACCCAGGGGCAGGTGTTCGTGGAAGGCCAGAATCTGAATGGCTTCAGCACCCGGCAGGTGCCCTTCCTGCGCCGCAAGATCGGCATGGTGCACCAGAACCACCAGTTACTGTTCGACCGCAGCGTGTTCGACAACGTGGCCCTGCCGCTGGTGATCGCCGGCTTCGCCCGCGCCGACATCGGCAAGCGGGTGCGCGCCGCCCTGGACAAGGTGGGCCTGCTCAACAAGGAAAAGCTCAACCCGATCATGCTGTCCGGCGGCGAGCAGCAGCGCGTGGGCATCGCCCGGGCGGTGGTCAACAAGCCGCCGCTGCTGCTTGCCGACGAGCCCACCGGTAACCTGGACCCGGCGCTCAGCGCCGAGATCATGGACCTGTTCCATGACTTCGCCCGGGTCGGCGTGGCGGTGCTGATCGCCACCCACGACCTGTCGCTGATCGCCCGCCACCGGCACCGCCTGCTGACGCTGCGCGAAGGCCACCTGATTCACGACGGCGAGGACGACGACCATGGCGCCTAACAGCCCCCGCGCCCGCCGGCCCGGCGGCGCCCGCAGCGCGCGCACCTCCCTGGGCGACCGCCTGCGGGCCTGGCGCCACCACCACCGGGACTCCCTGCGCGACGCCCTCAACCGGATGCGCGCCGCCCCGTCCAGCGCCCTGATGACGGTGCTGGTGATCGCCATCGCCCTGGCGCTGCCCGCCGGGCTGGCGGTGCTGCTGGACAACGCCCGCGTGATCACCAAGGGCTGGGACGGCAACGCCCACCTGTCCGTATTCCTGGAAATGGACGTGGACGAAAGCCGGCAACGGCAACTGGCCGACGACTGGGCGGACTTCGACACGGTGAAACGCACCGAGGTGATCACCCGCGCCCAGGCCCTGGACGAGTTCAAGGCGCTGTCCGGGTTCGGGGAGGTACTGGAAGCCCTGCCGGACAACCCGCTGCCGCCACTGATCGTGGTGTACCCGGACAACGCCGCCCCCGGCCAGGTGGAGGCGCTGCAAACGCGACTCAACGCCCTGCCGGAAGTGGACAACGCCCAGCTCGACGTGGCCTGGGTGCGCCGCCTGCACGCCATTATCGAGCTGGGGGACCGGCTGATAGGCGTGCTCACCCTGGGCCTGGCCGCCGCCGTGGTGCTGGTGGTGGTGAACACCATTCGCCTGGCCATCGAAAGCCGGCGCGAGGAGATCGTGGTGATCAAGATCGTCGGCGGCACCGACGGCTTCGTGCGCCGCCCGTTTCTGTACAGCGGGTTCTGCTTCGGGTTCGCCGGGGGCGTGCTGTCCCTGGTGCTGGTGGGCACCGCGCTGTGGTGGCTGGGCGGGCCCATCGACGAGCTGCTGAACCTCTATGAAAGCGAGCACTCGCTCACCGGTATGAGCCCGTCCACCGTGCTGGTGTTGCCCCTGTTCAGCGGCACCCTGGGGCTGCTGGGCGCCTGGCTGGCGGTGAGCCGGCATCTGGGCGATGTGGAGCCGCAGTTCTGAGCCCTGCTTTGGGGCCGCCGCTTTTTTTCGTTTCTTTACCCCTCCGGAGGGAAATCTCTCCTACATTGGGTGTCCCAGCATTGACCGGGATCACGGAACGGTCACCCGCTTCGGGTAGCCTGAATCCCCCGTCCGGCCCCGTCATTGAGAGGATGAATGACGGGGAACCAATCCGGCTATTAGCACTCCAAGAATCCGAGTGCTAACATCATGCCCAACCCAATAAGGGAGAAGGGAGACATGAAAACACAACTGCAACAGGCTAACGCATTACCGCTGGCGGTCCCGGGTCACGACCTGGATGCCTATATCCGCGCGGTGAACAGCGTGCCCGTGCTCAGCGTCGACGAAGAGCGTCAGCTGACCGAGCGGTTGTACTTCGACGAAGACCTGGACGCCGCCCGTAATCTGGTGCTCGCCCACCTGCGCTTCGTGGTGCACATCGCCCGCAGCTACACCGGTTACGGCCTGCCCCTGGGCGACCTGATCCAGGAAGGCAACGTCGGCCTGATGAAGGCCGTGAAACGATTCGATCCGTCCAAGGGCGTGCGGCTGGTGAGTTTCGCCGTGCACTGGATCAAGGCCGAAATCCACGAATACGTGATCAAGAACTGGCGCATCGTTAAGGTGGCCACCACCAAGGCCCAGCGCAAACTGTTCTTCAACCTGCGCGGCCAGAAGAAGCGTCTCGGCCGCCTGACCACGGAAGAAGCCCAGCGCGTGGCCGACGATCTGGGGGTGACCGCCACCCAGGTGAAGGAAATGGAAGGCCGCCTGGGCGCCTTCGACGCCAGTTTCGACGGCCCCACCAGCGACGACGAAGACAGCCCGATTCCGTCGCCGGCGGCCTATCTGCACAGCGACAACAGCGACCCGGCCGACCTGGTCGCCGCCGAGGACGATCAGCAGCGCAGCTCGCGCCAGCTGGGCTCGGCGATCATGACCCTGGACGAGCGCAGCCGCGACATTCTCGAGCGCCGCTGGCTGGCCGACCAGAAGTCCACCCTTCAGGAACTGGCGGACGAATACGGCGTTTCCGCCGAACGCATCCGCCAGCTCGAGAACAACGCGCTGAAGAAGTTGCGTAACGCCATCGCCGCCTGATTTGGCGGCGGGCGAACCCGATCCATCTGCCTTGCAAGCAAGCCCCGCCGTGTCCCGGCGGGGCTTTTTTATGGGCGGGCCGGGGTTGTGGACGCCCCCTTTTGGCTCCACATCTTTTATACTGCCGCCCACACTCATTACACACTGCCGATTATGAAACTGCTGCTGATTCTGGGCGCGCTCAACGGCGCCCTGGCCGTGCTGCTCGGCGCGTTCGGCGCCCACGGGCTGAAGGCCCGGGTGGACGGCCCGATGCTGGAAATCTGGGGCACCGCCAGCCAGTACCACTTCTACCACGCGCTGGCGTTACTGCTCACCGGGCTGCTGGCCAAGCAGTTCGGCGCGTCCGGGCTGGTCGCCGCCGGCTGGATTCTGTTCGCCGGCATGCTGGTGTTCAGCGGCAGTCTTTACGTGCTGGTGCTGAGCGGCCAGAAATGGCTCGGCGCGGTGACCCCGCTGGGCGGCCTGGCACTGATCATCGGCTGGCTGTGGCTGACTTGGTCCCTGGTGAAAGCGCTATGAATCTGATCGTTAACGGCGACCCCCACACCTTCAACGGCACCACGGTGACCGATCTGGTGGCGGAGCTGAACCTCACCGGCCGGCGGCTCGCCGTGGAGGTGAACCGGGAGATCGTGCCGAAGAGCGAACACGACACCCATACCCTGCGAGAGGGCGACACCGTTGAAGTCGTCCATGCGATCGGAGGGGGGTAAATCGCGACCGAAGCAAGCTTCGCAGCGCGATTTACGACCGGACACGGATGTCCGGGCCGGGCGACCCGACAGGCACGGCGTCGCGCCAGGGATGGCGGGCACGGCTCACCAGAATGCAGAACCTCCCAACACGGAATCGACCATGAGCGAAGATCTACTCACCATCGCCGGCAAGACCTACGCCTCCCGGCTGCTGATCGGCACCGGCAAGTACAAGGATTTCGAGGAAACCCGTGACGCCATCGAGGCCAGCGGCGCGGAGATCGTCACCGTGGCCCTGCGGCGGACCAATCTGGGCCAGAACCCGGACGAGCCCAACCTGCTGGATTTCGTCAGCCCGGAGCGCTACACCATCCTGCCCAACACCGCCGGCTGCTTTAACGCCGAGGACGCGGTGCGCACCTGCAAGCTGGCCCGCGAGCTGCTCGACGGCCACAGCCTGGTGAAGCTGGAGGTGCTGGGCGACCAGAAGACCCTCTACCCGAACATCGCCGGTACCGTGAAGGCGGCCCGGGAGCTGGTGGACGACGGCTTCCAGGTGATGGTCTACACCAACGACGACCCGATCGTCGCCAAGGAGTTGGAAGACATGGGCTGCGTGGCGGTGATGCCGCTGGGCTCGCTGATCGGCTCCGGGCTGGGCATTCTCAACCCGCACAGCCTGCTGCTGATCATGGAGCAGGCCAAGGTGCCGATCATCGTCGACGCCGGCGTGGGCACCCCCAGCGACGCCACCCTGGCCATGGAGCTGGGCTGCGACGGCGTGCTGCTGAATTCCGCCGTGGCCCACGCCAACAAGCCGGTGCTGATGGCCGGCGCCATGAAAAAAGCCATTGAAGCGGGCCGCGAAGGCTTCCTGGCCGGACGCATGCCCAAGCGGGTGTACGCCAATCCCTCGTCGCCCGGCGAAGGGCTCATTTAGCGCGCTCCGTGGGAGCGGGCCTGCCCGCGAAAGGGTGGCGTTAGCCACCCGGCGGGATACCAGAGACGTTGTTTCGGACCCTAATAGCCATGCTCGATTTTCTACACCAGGACAAAGACCCGGAAACCGGCAAGGTGATGCGCCGGGTACGCAGCTTCGTGCTGCGCGAAGGCCGGCTCACCCATGGCCAGCGCAAGGCGCTGGACACACTGTGGCCCCGCTATGGTCTGGAACGGGCCCAGGGCGTGCTGGATGCGCGGGCGGAGTTCGGCCGCGACGCGCCCCGGGTGCTGGAAATCGGCTACGGCATGGGCCAGTCCCTGGCCGGGATGGCGGAAGCGGAACCGGATAAGGACTTTATCGGCATCGAGGTGCACCGGCCCGGTGTCGGCGCCCTGCTGCTGGAAATCCAGGAGCGCGGCCTGAGCAATCTGCGCACCTACTGCGACGACGCCGTGGACATCCTCAAACTGTGTATTCCCGACGGCTCCCTGGACCGGTTGCAGCTCTATTTCCCCGACCCCTGGCACAAGAAGAAGCACCATAAGCGGCGCATCGTGCAGCCGGACTGGGTGGCGCTGGTCAACACCAAGCTGCGCCCCGGCGGCGTGCTGCATATGGCGACGGACTGGCAGGATTACGCCGAGCACATGATGGCGGTGATGAACGACGCAGCCGGCTTCGTGAATACGGCGGGCGAGGGCGGTTTCGCGGCGCGCCCGGGCTGGCGCCCGGAAACCAAATTCGAGCGCCGTGGCGCCGGTCTGGGCCACGGCGTCTGGGACTTACTGTTCGAAAAATCGTTATAAAAGGTAAATCTTCACGCCGGTTTGATAGCCGGGCCCGGCCGTTTTGCGACAGGCTAAGCGGGACTTGGAACGTCACCCGTTTCCACAAGGATCAGGAGAACCCGTGCCCGCGAACGAACCGGCCCTGGGGCTGACAGACATTCTCGTTAAGCTGGCGGACGAGCCGGACGGCAGCGAGCTGTCGCTGGTATCGGTGGTGGAGACCATGCAGGGGCGGGGCTTCGGGCCCTTGCTGCTGGCGCCGACGCTGATGGTGCTGCTGCCCACCGGCGCCATCCCCGGGGTGCCCACGCTGAGCGCGCTGCTGATCATGCTGGTGGCCGGCCAGCTGGTGCTCGGCAAACGCGCGCCCTGGGTGCCCGGGCGGCTGCGCCAGATGTCGTTCGAGCGGGCCAGGTTCCGCGCGGCGGTGGAGAAGGTGCGGCCCTGGACGGAGCGCATCGACCGGCTGCTCAAGCCCCGGCTGCGGGCCCTCACGGTGTGGCCGTTCAACCGCCTGGGCGCGGCGCTGTGCCTGGTGTTGGCGGCGGCGATGATACCGCTGGAACTGGTGCCCTTCGCGGCGGCGGTGCCGGCGCTGATCATCGCCTTCTATGCCCTGGCGCTGGCCGCCCATGACGGCGCTCTGGCGCTGTTCAGCCTGGCCGGCGTGGTGGCCGCGGGCGCGGCGGCGGTGTACTTCTGGCCGCTGTTCTGAGCGCCGTGCACCCGCCGCCCGCGACTACTCCACTTCCTTAAGCTTCCAGGACCAAAACGTCCCCAGAACGCCCATGGCGCCCAACAGCAACAGCGCCCACTGCGCCCCCAGCAGGGACACCGCCGCGCTGACACCGCCCAGCACCAGCAGCAGCACGCCGATCACGGTGTTGCTGACGGCGGTGTAGTCGGTGCGCTTGGTGCCGCCGGCCATGTCCACCAGATAGGTCTTGCGGCCGATGCGGACGCCGGAATGGGCGATGCTGAGCACGAAGAACGCCACCGGATAGAACCAGGTGAGCCCGTTCCTGGCGGGGTCGGCCAGGGCCACCGCCGCCACGCCCAGACACACCAGCGCCGCCAGGGCGCCGCCGCGGATCATCACCTGGCGGCTGGAAGCGTCCGCCATATAGCCCCAGACGCTGGCGCTGACCGTGCTGGCCAGGCTGGACGCCACCAGGAAGCCGCCCAGCAGAGCGGCGCCGTCGGCCCGGTCCTGGGCCAGCACCACCAGAAACGGCGACCCCAGGGCGGACGCCATCAGCAGCGCCCGGGCGATCACGAAGTCGCGGAAGGGCGCGTCACTGGCCAGCAGACCCAGGCTCTCGAACGCCTGGCGCAGGGCGTGGCCGCCGCCGGCGGTCTCGCCTTGGAACTCGTCCACCTTGGCGAACACCGTGGCCGCCAGCCACCAGGCGAGGCCGGCGGCGAGCAGCAGCACCGTGTAGAACAGCATGCCCGGCTCGCTGTCGCCGCCGAACAGGGACACCCCCACCGCCAGCGTCGCCGCCCCGGACAGGGTGGACGCCAACCCGGTGAGGCGGCCCCGGCGGGCCTTGGGGATGCACTTGCCCTGCACGTCCTTCATCGCCACCGAGCAAAAGCCGCGCCCCAGGCTGAACACCACCAGCAGGCCGACGATGGCGAGCCCGGCGGCCAGGCCCTGCAGCCACCAGACCGCCGCCGCCATGGCCAGCACACAGGCCCCCTGCAGCACCGAGCCGAACACCCAGAACCCCTTACGCACCGGGTGGCGGCGCATCCAGGCCCCGATCGCCAGCTGCGGGATCAGCGAGCCGGATTCGCGGATCGGCACCAGCAGGCCGGCCAGCGCCCCGGGCGCCCCCACCGCGCCGATCAGCCAGGCGAGCACGGTCTTGGGGTTGATCAGCAGGTCGCCGATCTTGGTCAGCACATTGGCGAGAATGATCTTGAAGAAATTACCGGGCACTTCCCGGCAGGCTTCTTCGCTGATATCGCGGCAGGTGCGCGCGTCTTCTTCATTGGCGACCAGCGCGTACAGCCGGTCCAGTGGTTCACGACGACTCATCGTCTCCCTTCCCTCTTTCTCTACCCCTTGTTTACGCTCCCCCGGGCACCATGTGTTTTCCAAAGGATAAGTGATCCGGCGATAAGGAGCGCATCACCATGTTCAGAGTGTATTACCTCGTAAACAGCATGGATCAGGTGAAAACAGCCCTGAAAAACATCGAACAGTCGGAAATCGGCACTAACCGGGTGCACGTCATGGCCCGCGACAACGGCGAACTGAGCCGCGAGGGTATCCATGCCACCACGCCATGGGAAGACACCAACATCATGACCACCGGCTTCTACGGGGCCGTGGTGGGCGCGGTGATCGGCCTGCTGGTGGGCTGGGCACTGAGCGGTATCGACCCCTGGGGGCTGGAAATCGGCTTCTGGGGCGTGATGGTGAGCGTGTTGTTCTTCGGTTCACACGGGGCCTGGGCCGGAGGTATCCGTGGGATCTCCCACGCCAATTACCATCTCAAGCCGTATCTGGACGACATTCGAAAGGGGCATTATCTGATTATCGTCGATGTGGACCGGGAGGAGCAGCGCAAAAAAGTGCACCGCCTGCTGGACCACAGCCTGGACGTGGAACGCCAGGGCGACGAAAGCGCGTTCAGCCCGCTGCTGTAGGCCAGGGAAGGAACGGAGCCGCCCGGGGGCGGCCCGCCACGCCTCAGGCGTGCTGCTTCTGGTGGCGGCCTTCCGCCAGTTCTTCCATCAAGCGTTTGCAGAAGGCGTCCAGGTCCTTGGGCGTGCGGCTGGTGACCAGACCGTTGTCGACCACCGCTTCCTGGTCTTCCCAGGTGGCACCGGCGTTGCGCAGGTCCTGTGCCACCGAGGGCACGGACGTCAGGGTGCGACCCTCCACCACGCCGGCGTTGATCAGAATCCAGGGCGCATGGCAGATCGCCGCCACCGGTTTGCCGGCCTTGAAGAAGGCGCGCACGAAGTCCAGCGCCTGTTCATTGACGCGCAGCTCATCCGGGTTGAACAGGCCCCCGGGCAGTACCAGTGCGTGGTAGTCCTCGGGCTGGGCCTGGTCCAGGGCCTTGTCCACCTCATAGGTGTCGCCCCAGTCGGTTTCCGCCCAGGCGCGAATGCCGTCCTTGCTGGGCGCTATCACGTGCACCTCGACGCCGTAGCTGCGCAGGTTGGATTGCGGAACCGCCAGTTCGGATTCCTCGAAGCCGTCGGTGGCGAGGATCGCCACCCGTTTGCCGTCCAGTTGCTTGCTCATGATGCTCTCCTTTGACCGCTCTCGGTTTGAAACGAGCCGGACCCATGCTAAAGCGTGCGCGCCGGCGCGCCTGCCCGGCGCCGATAAAAAACTGCAAAAGCTGGCCGCTCGCTCGCGTTGCACGGCCAGGGGGCGGTCGATAGACTTTGCCCCACCTTTGGATGGTTGCCCGAAATGCCCGAAACGATTCCCCAGGACTCCGTAGGCCTGGTACAACCGCAAACCCTGCACGTGGACCAGCCCCTGGAGCTGGAGTGCGGACGGGTGCTGCCGTCTTACGATCTGGTCTACGAGACCTACGGCACCCTCAACGCGGACGCTTCCAATGCGGTGCTGATCTGCCATGCGCTCTCCGGCCACCACCACGCCGCCGGCTATCACAGCGCCGATGACCCGCGTCCGGGCTGGTGGGACAGCTGCATCGGGCCCGGCAAGCCGATCGATACCAACCGCTTCTTCGTGGTCTGCCCGAACAACCTGGGCGGCTGCCACGGCTCCAGCGGGCCCGGCTCCCAGAACCCGGAAACCGGCCAGCTGTGGGGGCCGGATTTCCCGATGATGACGGTCAAGGACTGGGTGAAAAGCCAGGCCCAGCTGGCGGATGCCCTGGGCATCCAGCGCTGGGCGGCGGTGGTCGGCGGCAGCCTGGGCGGCATGCAGGCCCTGCAGTGGTCAATCGACTTCCCCGACCGGCTGGCCAACGCGGTGGTGATCGCGGCGGCACCGAAGCTGTCGGCGCAGAACATCGCCTTCAACGAGGTGGCCCGGCAATCGATCCTCACCGATCCGAATTTCCACGGCGGGCGCTACTACCTGCACGACACCTACCCGCGGCAGGGCCTGATCCTGGCGCGCATGGTGGGGCATATCACCTACCTCAGCGACGACGCCATGCGCATGAAGTTCGGCCGCGACCTGCGCTCCGGCCGCTTCCATTTCGGGTTCGACGTGGAATTCCAGGTGGAGTCCTATCTGCGCCACCAGGGCGAGACCTTTTCGCGCAACTTCGACGCCAACACCTACCTGCTGATGACCAAGGCGCTGGATTATTTCGACCCGGCGCGGGAGTGCGACGGCACCCTGGAGGACGCCCTCGCCGCCACCCGCTGCAACTTCCTGGTGATGTCGTTCAACTCGGACTGGCGCTTCTCGCCGGAACGCAGCCGGGAAATCGTCAATGCCCTGGTACAGGTGGGCCGCAATGTGAGCTACGCGGAGATCGATACGCCCAAGGGCCACGACGCCTTCCTGCTGCCGATTCCGGAATACCGCAAACTGTTCGGTGCCTATATGGGCCGTGTCGCGGAGGCCACTTCCAATGCGTGATGATCTGGCCTTGATCAGCCGCTGGATCCCCAAGGGCGCCCGGGTGCTCGACCTGGGCTGCGGCGACGGCGACCTGCTCGCCCATCTTCAGGACGACCGGCAGGTGAACGGCTACGGCCTGGAGATCGACCAGGACAACATCGCCGCCTGCTTCGCCAAGGGCGTCAATGTGATCGAACAGGACCTGGACAAGGGCCTGGGCAACTTCCAGAGCGACCGTTTCGACTATGTGGTGATGACCCAGGCGCTGCAGGCGGTATTGCGTCCGGACAGCATTCTCGACGAGATGCTGCGGGTGGGCCGCGAAGCGATCATCACCTTTCCCAACTTCGGGCATTGGCGGGTGCGCTCCTATCTGGGCTTCAAGGGGCGCATGCCGGTGTCCTCGGCGCTGCCCTACGAGTGGTACGACACGCCCAACATCCACCTTTGCACGGTGAAGGATTTTGAAGCCCACTGCCGTGAGCGGGATATCCGCATCATCGAGCGGCAGGTGGTCAACCGCCACCACCGCAGTGGCCGGCTGACCCGGGCCTGGCCCAACCTGTTCGGGGAAATCGCCATTTACCGGGTGACTCTCTGATCGCCCGCGTCAACCACCAGGATTCCGACCATGGATACTCTCGTACTCGCCTCCGGCAACCAGAAAAAGCTGGATGAGATGCGCGCCATTCTCGAGCCACTGACCCTGAAAGTGGTGCCGCAAAGCGACTTTCAGGTGCCGGAAGCGGAAGAGACCGGCCTGACGTTCGTTGAAAACGCCATCCTCAAGGCGCGCAGCGCGGCCGCGCACACCGGCCTGCCGGCGATCGCCGACGACTCGGGGCTGGAAGTGGACGCCCTGAACGGCGCGCCGGGCATCTACTCGGCGCGCTTTTCCGGCGCCGACGCCAGCGACGCCAAGAACAACGCCCTGCTGATCGACATGCTCGGTGACCTGCCGGACGCGCCCCGCAGCGCCCGCTATCAGGCGGTGCTGGTGCTGATGCGCCACCCGGACGACCCCACGCCGCTGATCTGCCAGGGCACCTGGGAAGGCGAGATTCTGCTCGCCCCGCGCGGCAACGGCGGTTTCGGCTATGATCCGCATTTCCTGATTCCGGAGCTGGGCGTGACCGCGGCGGAAATGGACCCGGCGGAGAAGAACCGCGTCAGCCACCGCGGTCGTGCCCTGAAGGCCTTGATGGACGCCCTGCGAGAAGCACGCTGAATAACCCCATGCTCGCCGCCCCGCCGCTGACGCTCTATGTGCACGTACCCTGGTGCGTGCGCAAATGCCCCTACTGCGACTTCAACTCCCACGAGCGCCAGTCGGAACTGCCGGAGCGCGCCTACCTGGACGCCCTGCTCGCCGACCTGGACCAGGACCTGCACTGGGTGCGCGGCCGCCCCCTGGAGGCGATCTTTATCGGCGGCGGCACGCCCAGCCTGATGAGCGCGGACTTCTATGCCGCCCTGTTCGAGGGTTTGCGGCAACGGCTGAGCTTCAGCGGCGACATCGAAATCACCCTGGAAGCCAACCCCGGCACCCTGGAGACCGGCCGCTTCGCCGGCTTCCGGGCGGCGGGCATCAACCGGCTGTCGATCGGGGTGCAGAGTTTCAACGCGCGGCATCTGCAGGCGCTGGGCCGCATCCACGGGCCCGAAGAGGCGCTGCGCGCCGCCGCCGACGCCCGCGACGCCGGCTTCGACAATTTCAATCTGGACCTGATGCACGCCCTGCCAGGCCAGACGCCGGCGCAGGCGCTGGATGACCTGCGCCAGGCGGTGGCGCTGGAGCCGACGCACCTGAGCTGGTACGAGCTGACCATCGAACCCAATACCGCTTTTTTCCGCGCGCCGCCGGAGCAGCCCGACGGGGACAGCCGCGCGGACCTGGAAGAGCAGGGGTTGAACTTGCTCGCCGCGCGGGGGTTCGAACGCTATGAAGTGTCGGCGTTCGCGCGGCCCGGGCGGCGCTGCCGGCACAACCTGAATTACTGGCGGTTCGGCGATTATCTGGCGATCGGCGCCGGCGCCCACGGCAAGGTCACCACCGACCGGGAATTACTGCGTTTTCAGAAAACGCGCATGCCGGAACATTATCTCGCCGATCCGCCGGGCGCGCGGCGCGCCCTCACCGTGATTGATGAGCCGCTACTGGAAGCCTTGCTGAACGGACTGCGTCTGGTGGAGGGCGTGCCGATTACGGTGTTGTCGCAACGCACCGGCCTTGAGGCCGGCGCCATCAACGCGGCTCTGGCCGCCGGCCGCGCGCAGGGGCTGCTGGTGGCGGACGAACAGCGGGCCGCCTGCACCGAACTCGGTTTCCGACACTTGAATACGGTTCTGGAGCGTCTCGCCACGCAGGTCGGATGACGCAGCCGGACTGTCATGATCCGGCGCTTGATGCCTGTTTAAATTCTGTTCACACTTCGGGGTCGATTCAGTCCGTCGTTTAACGACAAGGATGCAAACAGCACGCCTCTCAAGGGGCGGACGCGAAAAGGAACATTGCCTGACGACGGGGCTGCCGGATGAATCCCCCCTCCGCCTACGGGCAAACAACTAAAATACAGCCGCACATCAGGGGTTTAGGTCAATGAGTAAGCGCATCTTCAGCAAGCGCATGGTGATCATGCTGATCATCCTGGCTGTCGTCTTCGGCCTTATTTTTGGCTTCAAGGCGTTCATGAGCAAAATGATGAACGACTTCTTCGACAACATGCCGCAGCCCGCCGCCGCCGTTTCCACCTATGAGGTCCGCCAGGACAACTGGGCGTCGATTCTGGAAGCGGTGGGCACCGTTAACGCCGTCAACGGCGTCAACGTGACCGCGCAGGTACCCGGCGAAGTGGAGGCCATCGAGTTCGAATCCGGTGACTCGGTGAAGAAAGGCGACGTGCTGATCCGGCTGGAAGCCGCCGCCGACCGCGCCCAGCTCAATGCGCTGGAGGCCACCGCCGGCCTGGCCCGCCAGGAGTATGACCGCTACCAGCGCCTGTTCAAGCAGGGCACGATCTCCCGTTCGGAACTGGACAACCGCCGCGCCCAGCGCGACCAGGCGGTGGCCCAGGCGCAGGCCCAGCGCGAACAGCTGAACTATAAAACCGTGCGTGCGCCCTTCGACGGCGTGCTCGGCATCCGCCAGGTGGACCTGGGCCAGTTCCTGCAGGCGGGCACGCCGGTGGTGAGCCTGAACCAGTTGCAGCCGATCTTCGTGGACTTCGCGCTCCCCGAACAGGAGCTGAGCCGGATCGAAGAGGGCCTGAAAGTGCGGGTCGCCCTGGACGCCTATCCGGACCAGCGGTTCGAAGGCGAGATTTCCGCCATCGAACCCGGGGTCAGCGAAGCCACCCGCAACGTGTCCGTGCAGGCGCGTTTCGAAAATGAAGACAACAAACTGCGCCCCGGCATGTTCGCCAGCGTCGACATTCAGTTGCCGCAATCCGAGGACGTGGTGGTGATTCCGCGCACCGCGATCAGCTACGCCCCCTACGGCAACGCGGTGTTCGTGGTGAAGGACGCGCCGCAAAAAGGCGAGGCCGGTGAGAACGCGGAGAGCGGCGCCGACAGCGATAAAAAAGCCGAAGGCGCCGACAAGATCGTCAAGAAGCGGTTCGTGAAGCTGGGCCGCCGACGCGGCGATCTGGTGGCGGTGATCGACGGGCTCAAGCCCGGCGAAGTGGTCGCCACCAGCGGGTTGCTGAAACTGCGTAACGATGCCGCCGTGACCTTCGAGAACGATGTGCAGCCCTCCGCGGATGCGACGCCGACACCCGGCAACAGCTGAGGATAGCCATGAAATTCACGGACATCTTCATCAGCAAGCCGGTGCTGGCCTCGGTGGTCAGCCTGTTCATCTTCCTGCTCGGGTTGCGCGCCGCCACGGAACTGAACGTGCGCCAGTATCCGGAACTGGAAAACGCCGTGGTCACCGTGACCACGGTCTACACCGGTGCCGACGCCGATCTGATTCAGGGCTTTATCACCACGCCGCTGGAGCAGGAGATCGCCTCCGCGGACGGCATTGATTATCTGGTTTCCACCTCGCTGCAGAGCGCCTCGTCGATCCAGGCCTACATTCGCCTGGGCGAGGACCCCAACGAGGCGCTCACGCAGATCGTGGCCAAGGTCAACAAGATGCGCAGCGAGCTGCCCGAGGAAGCGGAGGACCCCACCATCGAACTGGCGGTGGGCCAGAACATCGCCTCCATGTACCTATCGTTTTCCTCGGAGATTCTCGACAACAACCAGATCACCGACTATCTGGTGCGCGAGGTGCAGCCCAAGCTGGCCACGGTCAACGGCGTGCAGCGGGCGCGGATTCTCGGTGACCGCACCTTCGCCATGCGCGCCTGGCTGAAGCCGGAGCGGATGGCGGCCCTGGGGATCACCCCCTCGGAAGTGTACGGCGCCTTGCAGCAGAACAACGTGCTGGCCGCGGTGGGCGGCACCAAGGGCTCCAACGTGGCGCTGGATCTGAAAGCGGCCACCGACCTGAACACCACCGAGGAGTTCGAGCGGCTGATCATCCGCTCCGAGGACAATGCCATCGTGCGCCTGGAAGACGTGGCGGACGTGGAGCTGGGCTCGGAGTCGTACCAGTCGTCGGTGACCTTCAACGGCAAGCAGGCCACCTTCATGGGCATCGAGGTGGCCACCGACGCCAACGCCCTGGATGTGATCGAGGAAGTGCGGGGCATCCTGGAAAATGAAGTGTTCCCGCAACTGCCCGAAGGCATGGCCGGGGACATTCCCTATGACAGCACCGAGTACATTCAGGATTCCATCGACGAAGTGGTGAAAACCCTGATCGAAGCGGTGCTGATCGTGATCGCGGTGATCTACCTGTTCCTGGGGTCACTGCGCTCGGTGCTGATCCCCGCCATCGCGGTGCCGCTGTCCATGGTCGGCGCGCTGTTCCTGATGCTGCTGATGGGTTTCTCCATCAATCTGCTGACGCTGCTGGCCATGGTACTGGCCATCGGCATCGTGGTGGATGACGCCATCATCGTGCTGGAGAACATTCACCGACACGTGGAAGAGGGTCTGTCGCCGTACGACGCCGCCATCAAGGGCGCCCGGGAACTGGCCTGGCCGGTGGTGGCGATGACCACCACGCTGGTGGCGGTGTACCTGCCGATCGGTTTCATGGGCGGCCTCACCGGCACCCTGTTCGTGGAGTTCGCGTTCTCCCTGGCCGGCGCCGTGCTGTTGTCCGGCGTGGTGGCGCTGACGCTGTCGCCGATGATGTGCGCCAAGATCCTCAAGGAGCACGACCCGGACCGCACCGGCAACCGCTTCGAGCGCTGGGTGAACCGGCGTTTCGAGAAGCTGGAGAAAAGCTATGAGCGGCGCCTGCACGGCGCGCTCAACGAGCTGCCGGTGATCTATGTGTTCGGCGCGGTGATTCTGGTGTCCTGCTACTTCCTGTTCGTGACCTCGCCCAGCGAGCTGGAGCCGGCGGAAGACCAGGGCTTCGTGCTCACCTCGTCCACCGCCGACCCCTATGTGACGCTGGATTACCTTGAGCCGTTCACCCGCGAGTTCAACGACATCGCCGACACCATGCCGTCGGTGGACAACGTATTCCTGCTCAACGGTATCGGCGGCGGCGGCTCCACCACCGCGTCCAATACCGCGCTGGCCGGTTTCGTGCTGAAGAGCTGGAACGAGCGCGAGCAGACCACCGCCGAGGCCAAGAACGAGCTGTCCGAGAAGATCAACAGCATCGCCGGCCTGCAGGTGGCGGCCTTCGTGCCGCCCTCGCTGCCCACCGCCGGCGGCGCGCTGCCGGTGGAATTCGTGATCGGCACCACCGAGCCCACCGAGAACCTGCAGGAATTCGCCAACGAGGTGCTCGAGAAGGCGCGCGCCAGCAACAAGTTCATCTTCATGGATACCGACCTGAAGATCGACAAGCCGCGCTACAACATCCTGGTGGACCGGGAGAAAGCGGCCAGCCTGGGCATCACCATGCAGCAGCTCGCCCAGGAACTGGGCGCCATGCTCGCCGGCGGCTACGCCAACCGCTTCTCCCTGGAGAACCGGTCCTACAAGGTGATCCCCCAGGTGGAACGGAGCAGCCGCCTGACGCCGGAGCAGCTTAAGCAGTACTACGTGCGCACCGGCCAGGGCGACCTGGTGCCGCTGGCCACCGTGATCAGCCTGGAAGAGACCGTGCAGCCCCAGCAGCTGAAGCGTTTCCAGCAGCTCAACGCGGTGACCATCTCCGGGGTACAGCGGCCCGGGGTGACCCTGGGCGAAGCGCTGGGCGTGCTGGAGAACGCCGCCGACGAGGTGCTGCCGTCCGGCTACTCCGTGGACTACTCCGGCCAGTCCCGTCAGTTCAAGAAAGAGGGCAGCGACCTGATCGTCACCTTCTTCTTCGCGCTGATCGTGATCTACCTGGTGCTGGCCGCCCAGTTCGAATCCTGGCGCGACCCGATCATCATGCTGATCACCGTCCCCATGTCGGTGTGCGGCGCGATGATCTTCGTCAGCCTGGGCCTGACCACCCTGAACATCTACACCCAGGTGGGCCTGGTGACGCTGATCGGGGTGATCTCGAAACACGGTATTCTGATCGTGGAATTCGCCAACAAGATGCAGCTGGAGGGCATGGGCAAGCGGCGCGCCATCGAGCACGCCGCCGCCGTGCGGCTGCGCCCGGTGCTGATGACCACCGCCGCCCTGGTGCTGGCCATGGTGCCGCTGCTGATCGCCGCCGGCCCCGGCGGCGGCGCGCGCTTCGCCATCGGCCTGGTGGTAGCCGCGGGCATGACCATCGGCACCCTGTTCACGCTGTTCGTGGTGCCGGCCATGTACATGCTGCTGGGCCGCGACGAAGGCCACGAAGAAGCCGCCTGAACCTTGTAGGAGCGGGCCCAGCCCGCGAAAGGGTGGCGCCAGCCACCCGGCGGGATACCAGAGACCTATTCTGCCGGCCGGCTTTGCCGGCCTTTCGCGGGCAGAGCCCGCTCCCACAAGGGCGCTCCTACCAAGCATCGCCCACAAAAAAGCCCGCCGTGGAATCCACGGCGGGCTTTTTATTGGAACCGGTGTCGGGATCAGTCGCGGTTGGCCTGACGGATCTCCTGGTCGGTCTGATTCCGCTCATGCTGGCTCGGCGTGCAGCCCAGGCAACGGACGAAGGCGGTGGCGGCGGGGTCCACGACCAGTGTCTCCCCGGCTTCCTGAGCGTTCCCCCCGATCAGGCTGAACGGCAGCGTCACCACATAGATCGCCGCGCCGCCGACAGTGGCCACCGTCATCACCGGCCGCACGATCAGGGCATCACCGAACATGGCGAACGCGGAAGGACGGGCGCCTTCCATATCCATGTCGCGGGCCTGGGCGGCACTGGCGAACGATAGCGTCGAGGCGAGGGCAGTGGCCGCAACCACGCGCAGGGCTCGCTTCATCGTGATTCCCTCTTGTTTTTTATCGCACCCATTGTCGTTCCTAAGTATTTGTTCTTCCCACAATCAGATCACAATCTACATCTTTGTTATTACACCGGCAATATGAGCCCCGGCAAGCGCGATCGGACGAACGGTGCCCGCTCAGCGCTGGCAGCGCGGGCAAAAGACGGTACTGCGCTGGCCGTGGCGGCCGCCGCGCAGCGGCTCGGCGCACTGCGGACAGGGCTCGCCGGCGCGGCCGTAGACCAGTAGCTGCTGGGCGAAGTAGCCGGGCTGGCCGTCGGCGCTGGTGAAATCGCGCAGGGTGGTGCCGCCGGCCTCGATGGCCTTGGCCAGCACCGAGCGTATCGCCAGCGCCAGACGCTGGTAGCGTGCCTCGCTGATGCGGCCGGCGGGGCGGCTGGGGTGGATGCCGGCCAGGAACAGGCTTTCCTGGGCGTAGATGTTGCCCACGCCGACCACGGTGGCGTTATCCATGATGAAGCTCTTCACCGAGACCCGCCGGCCGCGGCTGCGGCGGTACAGCCAGCCGCCGGAAAAGTCCTGGTCCAGGGGCTCGGGGCCCAGGTTGGCCAGCAACGGGTGGGTCAGGGTGTCCGTCAGGTACAGCAGGGCGCCGAAGCGGCGCGGGTCGTTGAAACGCAACAACCGGCCGCTGTCCAGGTGCAGATCGATGTGATCGTGCTTGCGCAGCGGCGTCTCGGCGGCGACCACGCGCAGGGTGCCGGACATGCCCAGGTGAATACCCAGGTGCAAATCGCCGAGGTCCATCAGCAGGTACTTGGCGCGCCGGCGCAGGCCGATGATGCGCTTGTCCCGCAGCTCGGCGACCCGGGCGTCCACCGGCCAGCGCAGGCGGGGCTCGCGCACGGTGACGGCGGTGAGGGTGCGGCCGGCCACATGGGGCTCGATGCCGCGCCGGGTGGTCTCCACTTCGGGCAATTCGGGCATGGGCTATCCTGGGTGAGGGAGGCTAAGATGACGCCCTGGATTGTAACGGGCACAGGCAACGGAGACATCCTATCCTGGGAGACAACATGTCGTACTGGCTCGGTGTCGACACCGGCGGCACCTTCACCGATTTCGTCCTGCTCGGCGAGGCTACCCCGCGTATCCACAAAGTGCTGTCGACGCCGGCGGCCCCGGAGGAGGCGATCCTCCAGGGCATCCGCGAGATGGGCCTGGAGGATCGCCTGCGCGCCGGTGAGCTGGTGATCGTGCACGGCACCACGGTGGCCACCAACGCGGCTCTGGAGAGCAAGGGCGCGCGCACCGTGCTGGTCACCAACCAGGGGCTGGAGGATGTGCTGCTGATCGGCCGCCAGAACCGGCCGGAGCTGTATAACCTGACGCCCTCGGCAGTGCCGACGGCGCTGGCCGACACCCCGGTGGAGAGCCTGAGCGCCCGCCTGGGCGCCGACGGCACGGCGATAACCGACCTGAGCGACGCCGACATCGACGACCTGGTGGCCCGGGTGCGCGCCCACGGCCCGGAATCCGTGGCGGTGAACCTGCTGTTCGCCTACCTGGACCCGGACCATGAGGAGCGCCTGGGCCGGGCTCTGGAGAGCGCCGGCCTGGCGGTGAGCCTGTCCAGCCGGGTGCTGCCCACCCGGGGCGAGTACGAGCGCGGCATGGCCACCTGGCTGAACGCCTGGCTGGCGCCGCGCATCCACCATTACATCAGCCGCCTGAAGACGCACACCGCCCCGTCGCCGCTGACCATCATGCAGTCCAACGGCGGCACCGTGGCCGCCGACCAGGCCGCCGGGCGCGCCGTGAACCTGTTGTTGTCCGGTCCCGCCGGGGGCCTCAGCGCCGCCCACCGCCTGGGTGGCGCCCTGGGCGAGGACCACCTGATGACCTTCGACATGGGCGGCACCTCCACCGACGTGGCGCTGCTGGACGGCGATATCCGCCTCACCCAGAGCGGCCATATCGGCCCCTACCCGGTGGCGGTGCCGATGGTGGATATGCACACCATCGGCGCCGGCGGCGGCTCCCTGGCGCGGGTCGACGACGCCGGCCTGCTGCATGTGGGCCCGCAATCCGCCGGCGCCGACCCGGGCCCGGCCTGCTACGGCAAGGGCGGCCTGGAACCCACGGTCACCGACGCCAACCTGGTGCTCGGCCGCCTGCAGCCGGAGTTCGCGCTGGGCGGCAGCCTGGCGCTGGACCGGGACGCCGCCGAGGCGGCGGTGGCGCGGGTGGCGCGCTCGCTGGGCCTGGACACGGTGAGCGCGGCGCGGGGGATTATCGAGCTGGCCAATGAACACATGAGCCAGGCGCTGCGGGTGATTTCCATCCAGAAGGGCTTCGACCCGGCGGATTTCCAGCTGGTCAGCTTCGGCGGCGCCGGCGGCCTGCACGTCTGTGCCCTGGCGGAGAACCTGGGCATGCGGCGGGCGGTGATGCCGATCCGCGCCGGGGTGCTGTCCGCCGAGGGCCTGGTATACGCTCCGCGCAAGCGGGAGCTGATCCAGGCGCTGCCCGGCGGCGCCGACGCCGCCCGGGTGACCGCCCTGGCCGCCGACCTGGACCGGCGGGGCCGGCGGGAACTGGCCTCGGAAGGGGTGCCCGACAGCGACGTGGTCACCGAAGTGACACTGGACCTGTGCTATCAAGGGCAGTCGTCCACCCTCGGATTGCCCTGGGACGGCGACCCGGAAGCGGCGGAGGCCGCGTTTCACTGCCTCCACGAGCACCGCTACGGTCACCGGCTGGCGCTGCCGGTGCAGAGGGTCAACGTGCGGGTGCGCTGCCAGGCGCCGGCACGGCCCCCGGCCCCCGCGCCCCTGGCCGGCGGCGACGGCGCCCCGGCCTGGGAGGCCCGGCTGCCGGGCGTGGACGGGCCGCTGCCGGTCTACCGCCGTGACAATCTGGCCCCAGGCCAGGCGCTGCGCGGCCCGGCGCTGGTGTTCGAGGCGGTGGGGACGGTTTATCTGGCCCCCGGATGGCAGGCTCAGGTACACTCCGAGGGTCACCTGCTCATGACCCGATAGTCACTACGCTGTACCCGGTGACCGGCGGCCGACACCGCCGACCCCGAAAACCTGGAGCCGATACGGTTCCACAACTGTGTTTCCGCCATGAACGACGTACTGAATTTCTTCTCCGGTGGCCTGCTTTCCGCCGGCCCCTGGGCGCTGGTGCTCATCACCCTGGCCATGACTCACGTGACCATTGTCAGCGTGACCGTGTACCTGCACCGCTATTCCGCCCACCGGGCCCTGGAGCTGCACCCCGCTCTCAAACATTTCTTCCGCTTCTGGCTGTGGCTGACCACCGGCCAGAACACCCGCGCCTGGACCGCCATCCACCGCAAGCACCACGCCCGCTGTGATACGGAAGAAGACCCGCACAGCCCCCAGGTGCTGGGCATTCGCAAAGTGCTCAGCGAAGGCGCCGAGCTCTATCAGGCGGAAGCCGTGAACCAGGAAACCCTGGACAAGTACGGCGCCGGCTGCCCGGACGACTGGATCGAGCGCAATGTCTACAGCCGCTTCACCTTCCTGGGCATCGCGCTGATGGGCGCCATCAACCTGGCCCTTTTCGGCGCCATCGGCATCACTATCTGGGCGGTGCAGATGATGTGGATTCCGCTGTTCGCCGCCGGCGTGATCAACGGCATCGGCCATTACTGGGGCTACCGCAACTTCGAATGCGCGGACGCCTCGCGCAACGTGCTGCCCTGGGGCGTGCTGATCGGCGGCGAAGAGCTGCACAACAACCACCACACCTACCCCAATTCCGCCAAGCTCTCGATCCGCCGCTTTGAGTTCGACATGGGCTGGGCGTGGATTCGCCTGTTCGAGATGCTGGGCGTGGCGAAAGTGAAGAAAGTGGCGCCCAAGCCGGTGGTCGACCGCGACAACGCCAAACCCACCGTGGATCTGGATACCCTGCGCGCGGTCTTCCAGCACCGCTTCCAGGTGATGGCCCAGTACCGCCGCGCCGTGATCAAGCCCGTGTTCGAACAGGAAAAAGCCCGCGCCTGCGAAGCCACCCAGGGCTTCTACAGCCGCGCCCGGACGCTGCTGTACCGCGATCAGCGGTTCTTCAAGAGCCGCCACAAGCATCGTCTGGCCAATCTCACGGAGCACAACCAGACCCTGGCCACCATCTACGAGTACCGGCTGCGTCTGCAGTCGATCTGGAGCCAGACCAGCCGCAACTCTTCCGAGATGCTGGAGTCCCTGGCCCAGTGGTGCCGGGACGCGGAAGAATCCGGTATCCATGCGCTGCAGGATTTCGTGGCGACGTTGAAAGGTTATCGGGTGCAGCCGGCCCAGGCCTAGTGGTCCATGCGGTTAATTCTGTCACTCTCAGCCGCCACACAAGCGGCGTGGGCCAGGCGCGCGAACGCAGAACTGGTGGTGCCAATTCAAGTGAGCGCAACACCGACCACGGCGCTTGT
>Ga0114901_1000256_pt1 | contig 40886 bp, 52 predicted proteins | sample MalvireepMed_s16_FD_89686 | JGI IMG/M metagenome (GOLD analysis project Ga0114901, IMG submission 89686) | Marine viral communities from the Global Malaspina Expedition - Malaspina viral metaG DeepMed_s16 | ecosystem: Environmental > Aquatic > Marine > Oceanic | place: Mediterranean Sea... | reverse complement strand
TTTTGTATACATTGAAACTTTCCTCCTTGTTGGATAATTTCATTAATGACTTCAAAACCAAACTTGGTCTTATTTTTCTCATTCCAACATATTCTCTTTAATAAATTAAGTTCCTTACCAACAAATATGGATATCTGACCCCATTTAATAGGTAAATCGTACATTAAATTGCGAAGTTCTTGATCATCTATAACACACCCAACCTCATCTTCTCCCATGGTTTGATTGGTAATAACAATACTAGACTTGTCTAATGATATACTTTTTATTGTTTCTGCGTTAAAAACTAAATCACCATAAATTATAATTACCTTAGAACTATTGCTTAATACTCGTAAGCCCATTCCGATACTACGTGCTACGTTTGTATTTTGATAGTTTTCATTTTCCACTTTTAAAATATAATTAGGAGTTTCGTCCATTAGGGTACTTGCTTTAAATCCGCACACTAGGGTTATATAGCAATCAGGAAAATATGTTTTTAGTATGCTAATCTGATTGTTAATAACTGTCGAGCTACCTATTTTGATCAATGCTTTGGGGCCATACGATTTCATTCTATGACCCATTCCAGCCGCTGGAATTATTATATTTAGCCTTTCTGTATCCTTCATGCAGAACCTTCGTGTAGTCTAGTTATTAGTGGTTCTGCTATATGAAAAACAATTTGATCCATTTGTGTTAGTTGTGTTAGTGCTTGTTGAAGCATGTTGTTTTCATCTGAAAATTTAAGTCTTTTCAGTATAGAACCACGAATAAAAAAGGGAATATTTTTGTGTATAAAACCCGGATGGATATGTTCATATGAACTGAAACCGCTGTGTTTACTCATCATATCGCAGATGATGATATTAATATGTTCTTTGTGTTGAAAAAAATCTACAATACGTATAATACTATCCTCATAACTTAAGTTTGTATTCGCAGATAAAAAACCATAAATGCTGTTGGAATCCTGACTTGATGTTGTTATAACGCTGTTATAAAAATCAGATTCGGATTTTGCAGATAATAATTCAGATGGATTATATATAGTTGAAAGATTAGTATATGTTTGCGGTTTAATTATGTTTGTTTGTGAGCTAATCGCAATTACAACTGGTGGAGACTCGGACATATCTGTTCAACCTTTTTGATTAAATGAGGGGAATCATCGTAGTGTACTATTTTATCTTCTAATGGTATGCCAAAAGAGTTGCCCGCATATTTTTCATGGGCAATTTTCAGAACAGTTTTACCAACGTTGTTGTTGTTGGGTAATAAAATAACAAAAGACTGCATTTCATCGTGTAATGAGCGATGTAGCTCGTTTGATAATACATCTGGAATTGTGTGTTTACACTCAAAAATCATATAAAACATATATGGTTTCTTTTTAGTAGAGTCATAAACTAGATCGATAATGTCATCATCTAATTGGTCAGTAGCTTGAATTGTTTGAACACGCCAATGGTCAAAGCTATATTGTGAAAAAAGCTTCATTAATTTACTAGTTTGATTTTCCGTTCCATGTGATCGGTCTATCAATGTAACAATTTTCGGTTTTATATCTTGACTCTCTAGTTCTGACAATCTCTTTTCTACATCTTGCAAGCTATCGCTCTTTCTAAAAAACAATACTACATGATATGGTATTTTTAATTCGTTTTTTACTTGTTCTAATATCTGATTTGCATCTGTAGTTTTATAATATTCTTTGCCCCATTCTTTATTCCTGTAGTATACACAGGCTTTTCCTTCGAGCACAAAGCATGTTTTATCTTCTATTTGCGTATCTTTAATTTCAAGGTTTGCTTTTTTAAATAATTCTAGACGGTTTGCTTTGCATCCTGTCTGAATATTATTTTCATAGTCTGCAAATGTACAGTTTAAGCATATCGTTGAAGCAATACTGGTGAGATCGTTGGGTGGGGTTGTGGCGGTCATGGTCTTTTAACTTTCAAAAAAAAGGATAAAGAGTTGATTCCAGCCGATTCTATAACATATCCATTATCTTGAAACAGCTTTTGTAATTCGATCAACGTATGCTGTGCTGTAGTTTCTTTGACTAACGAACTAAAGGTTTCGATATTAATTTCATTTCTATAAAAGGCAGCAGCTAGCTTTATAGCATCAACAGAACTAAGAGCAATTATACCTTCGTGTCTCATTTTTTCTTGTATTAACATTTGGAATTGTTCATTGGTAAGATAATTTAAAATATCGTTCATTATTAAACTTTGACAACTTGCTGTAGGGATATTATTAATATTCTCAATGAGAACATTTTCATGGTCTATAGCCTGTTCTGCACTCTCATGCCTGACTAAATTAATATTCATTATATTACCTTTTAAATTGGAGGTGTATAAAACGCTGATTTAAGCATTGTCAATGCCTGAGTCCATTTATCGAGAAAGTTTTTGACAGAATGTTCGGCTATAATTTTATCTCTAGCTGCTTTACAAATTTGTAACTTAAAATCTTTATCTTTATTCTCTACCGTATTTATGACGATAGGTAGATCGTCTAGACTATCGATTAAAATTCCCGTAGATAAGTGTTTGATAAAATTTTCTGTATCGGGATTTTTGACAGTTATAACAACAGCTCCAGCAGACATGGCTTCTAACATTTTAACTGTTACTGTCTTATATGTATTAATAAAATATCTAGCTTTATTAACTGCTATATCTGTTAAATCATTATGGTCTGTAGGAATCATTGTATAAGAGGTCAAAAGTTTACTACCTATCAGACTTCCTATTTCTGTCGGTACATGGTTATCAATAGCAATAAAATAATCATTGTCTGTGGTTGTATTTTTAAATTTATCGGTATCTATACCTATCGGAATAGTAATTGAGGGTTCTCCATGATTCCACGAAGTTTGTATGTTTTGCGTACAGGCCACTTGTAAAGCTGGCTTTTTATATAATTGAGATTGATCTTTTACGCTAACACCTTCTATAATATTTTGTGGTCTTATAAAATGATGCGTACACATGTCAACCAAGATTATAGGAACATGCCACGTTTTTGCTATTTTTTGAGCTTCTTCATATTGTTCAGCACGATCAAAGCATATAATGTAATCAAGTGGTCCGACGCATAGGGATAAGGTTTGAAGATTGGGAGGCCTTTTCTCTACGATCATATTCCAAGGTTGATCTGGAAGTAGGTAAAAGTTGTGAAGTAATTGTGATAATAATGTAATATACTTTTCATTACCTTTACAAAGAGTTAAAATATTGAGTTGTTTAATATCAGAATCATTAGAAGCTCTATCAACTGACCTGACAATATTATTAATAGATATCATATACTTCCTTCGTTTAAAATCTTTTCATAGTCAACACTTGCAAACTGTTGACGTAATTGACTATTAGCAAGCCTTTTTTTGTCTCGCTCTAGTTTGTTAATATAACAACTTTGCATGGTCGTCCCTAAAGATTTAATATTAGTAGTATTCCATAGCTCACCTGCTGTAAACCTAAAATTTAAAGGTCTACCTTTATAGGTACAAATGTCATTATAAGATTCTATCCCCCACAAATTTTCTTCTCCTAGTAAATCATATGCCGAATTCCGGTTGTTCACAATAGGGGTTTTTTGATACATCGCTGCTTCTAATACAGTCGATTTAGCAGCAACAGAATGAGATATAGAAATCATAGCATCTCCTTGACTATGCATATTGACCCTATCTTGCAAAGTCCAAGTTCCCGTGGGCGGTTGTGGCATTGTTATATTTATAACAGCTTGGTCTTGAATAGACGTTAAATTTCCAATTGAGGATCTGACATCTGTTAAAAGATCTCGTACCTTTTGATCTTCTATGTATGTATTAGAAAATGCCACTAAAGCAACCATGTCTTGTTGTGTAAAGGTATTAAAATATGCCATACATATTTCTTTAAATGCGTCTTGATCATCTAATAAATCACATATACAATAAAAGATAAAGCGATTTTCTAATTGAGGATTTTTCTTTAATACGTCTGGTTCTTTTGGTAACTCGTCTACATTTAATGTTAAAGGTATCTGTGTAACTTTCGTATTAATATTTTTTTTCTTAAACAGAGCCTCCAAACCACCTTTCACAGAAGAACTTTCTGTCCATATTTCGTCCATTAAAGTTTCTGCACTTAATAGGTCTATGGGCAAGTTCTCTGGAACAGTTTCATAATTGAATATACCAATATTCCTTGGTATTTTTCCTATATATGTTGTATATGGTTGTAGTATAAACTGTATTACAACATCGTATGTATTTGATACAGTAAGTTCTGAAGACATAATAGATGTATTATAATTTGGATTGTTAGATAAAAATATGGGTCTTGACGTAATATTATGATTGGTGTTTTGTAATGCTTGCAATATACTACGACTTTTGTTACCCCATTCATCATGTTGTTTGTATGGGCCAATAAACAAGATGTTCATTTTTGCTGTTCCTTTAGTACTTGGTGTGCCGCTACTATAAAGGGATCAGGTGATACAGTAGTATTACCACTTCTAACTAGCTCTGTCTGATTTATGTTGGTCATTCTTTGCTTAAAGGTATCAAAAATTTGTTGTGAATTAATTGGTTCTAATACCCCCTGTCCCATTTGTGCGCCAAATGTAAGATTCCTAAGCATTTGCTTACCTTCATATTGGTACGCTCTTTCTGGCATATTTAAATTACGAAAAATCCAATATACAAAATCTTGGTGTGATTTGATATTGTTATCAATTACGTTAGGAATGTTTAATAGATTAGGGGGCGTATCCCATTGTCCTTGTAAGCCTGTAGCCTTATAAGAATCTATATACTTTTCCCAAACCTGAGCTGCGTTATCCCACGTATATTTATTGACCGTAGCTTTACGAACCTCCATTGACTTATGCATACGTGATTGTTCTGTTTGTTGAAAAAAGTCTATAACGATCTCAGCAAATTTTTGATTATCTGGATAAGCTCTTTCCGCATCTGTTTCGAGTTCTCTAAAGAAAGTTCTTACGGGAATCGGATAGCCTTTTGTAAAGTGAAGCACATCATGCATAGCGCTATAGTCTGTTGCTGTTACAGGAATTCCACAAGCGGCAGCTTCAACTTGAGGCATTCCAAACCCCTCACAAATAGCGTACTGTGCGTATAAATCAAAGAGGTTATAGATTTTAGCTAAGTCTGGAATTGATAGACCCATGCCAACAGTTGGACATATAGCCGATTTACTTCCGCAGTGTTGACACTTACATAAAGCATCTTGAAACATATTAGGAAAAAATTTACCACACACCTTACAAACATATGTCATTAATACCTTGCCGCCCAAATGATTTTCCATAATCCCCTGTGCTATGTCCCATCCCATTTTTTCTGGATAACTAGTATGTAAATATAAGAATGTTTTCTGAGCTATTTCTGTAGGCGCTTGATCTAAAAATAATCTAAAGCCTTTCATAAGTTCAAAAAATAGCTTGCGTCTTTGATTTCTCATGACTGATCCTATGATGAAAATATCAGGATCGACATTTAGTTGTTTTCTATGTTCTTTTTTGTTCATAGGCTTATAGACAGATGGGTCAACTCCCGGAGAGGCACACCCAATATAATTAATTCTTTCTTTACCCTGATTTTGCAAAGTTTCGCCGCCAAATTCAGAGTAGGCCAAAACGGCGTCACATCTAGTAAAAGTATCAATCCACTCTTGTTTTTGTGGAGCAGAGTCTACGGTAGGCATCCATACCCAATGGAAATACGGCCTAAGAGGAGAGTCTTGAATCCAGTTGTCCATCCAAGGATCGCGATAACACAATACTATATCTGGTTTAAAATCTATACAGACTTTATCAAATCTCCATGTACCAAACTGATGCGCTGGATTTTTATTATAGATTTCTAATTGTTGCTGATCCCCATCTTCTGGCGTATTGGGATAATATAGCCATGGGGGCTTAACAGCATTGGGCTTGCCATAAGAAGCAAACTCTGCTAATTCATACTTATTTGTTTTATGTAGTCGAGCAAGCAACTCTTTAGAGTAAGTGCCGAAGCCCGAGTGTAAATAATGGGCTTCACTTACTAATAACACACGTTTTCGCTTATTCATTTATTATGTTCTCTTATTTTATTTACTGCGCTGTCGAAGATCTTTTTAATTCTAGATCTATCAAGATTTAATTTATTAGATATCTCTTTAAAATTATATCCTTCCGATTTTAATGAGATAGTAGTTTCTTCTAAGGTGGTAAGACTTGAAGGTAAGATTTCCCAAAAATCAGAATCATTATTAATATAAGCATTTTTAGAAAAATTTTTGTCATTATTAGAATATTTAAGCTGGTATTCTTCAATGTCTTTGCCAGATCCTGCGAATTCAATGTGATATTTTGTTTGAATGGATCTTATCTCTTTAATAATTTCCCATTTAATAGGGTTCCATGCATACGGAGAAAACTTGCTACCCCCAGTTGTTGAAAATTTAGTCAGGGCTTTCCAGAGCCCTATACGACCAGCTTGAATATACTCTTCTTTTTCGTTTTGATTTTTAGGATTAAACCTATTAACTATAGTAAGTATAAGTCCCATGTTATTTTCTATTAGATTATCCATGTAAATCCCCTATTAATATAGTATCTTATCTAAGCTAGATTTTTAATCTTAGACACCGATTTTATTAAAAAACTTCCTCTTTTTTTATCTCTATTACCTATCAGTAATAGTATACTTCCTTCCTTAATATGTTTAGCATATTTATTCCATTCTTCAGAAAAAATTGTTACACTATCAAGATTGCATGTTCCATCACTCACGGTCACGAAAGCCATTTTTTGCCCCTTAGCACTTCCCCGTTTAATTTTCCACTCTTTAACGTCGTCCACCTGAGCCGCTATCCTAATTGTACCTTTGGAATTAAAACCATCTACGTATTCCTTACAGGTGCAGTTTGCTCCACTGATATCATATTCGTCTACTCTGGCACAGGTTAATGATACGCCTAAGTATTTTTCTTCTTGTCGAGCTTTCCAACCCGATAAATCAACTAATTCATAGCCGGGATTTTTTAAAGAATCAATGATGCTTTCTACAATTTCAACTCTATCTTTTCGAAATATTGGTCGATGACGATCTGACCAGTTATTTTCATCTAGCATGGCTTGAATGCACTCAGCAAAGTTTTGATTTGGACTGTCTTGTTTGTACTTTTCTATCCAAGGAATTTCTCGCTTGCTTAATTCTCTAAACATTTTTAATTCATGGCTCATTTTACTACGACTAATTTTAAAACAATCTAGAGCACCACTTAATATTAGGGCTTCAAATGAGTCTGCTTTAATGCAAGAGCCAAAGCCAATAAGAAATGTATCCCAATCACACGCTTGTAAGTCTATTTTATTTCTTTCTAAACACAATATCATTTTGTCGTATACCGAACCACCTACGCCCTTAATTTCTGTAATGCCAAAAGTTGGGAATGTATCAACAATTAATGTAAAATATTTATTCATTTGTTTGATATTAGGAGGCTGAACGTCGATGTTCATCAAACGAGCATTGTTTACTAATTCTTCTATTTCCAAATATGCATCTGGCTTGCCGATAGAATGTTTGAGATATGAGGTAAAAAACTCGTGTGGGAAATGTTGTTTTGTATAAGCTGTAAGATAAGCATTGTATGCATAGCTGACTGAATGAGACTTATTAAAAGAATATCTTTGTGACTTCTCAATCCACCCAAAAATTTCTTTTGCCTGTTGTTTATCAACCGTCCCCTTCACTTCGGCCTTTTCAATAAATTGTTTTCTCAACTTAGTCATTAGAGAAACGTTCTTTTTTCCAATAGCTTTACGAAGAATGTCGGCTTCCTGTAAATCAAATCCTCCAATATCCCTAGCTATCAGCAAAGCCTGTTCTTGGTAAACTAAAATGCCATAGGTACTAGAAAGAATGGGTTTGAGTGCGTCGTGGAAATACTCTATCGGATCTATGCCATGCTTACGATCTATATAGTGTTGTGTAAGACTTTTGCCATCTACAATAGCTTCCATACAACCGGGTCGAATAATAGCAATTAAATCTGATAGTTCTTCAATATTGCGAGGCTTAACTTTTTCGGACATACTTCTACCCAACTGTGATTCCAATTGGAACACACCTTTGGTATTGCCTTCGCAAATCATATCCCAAGTAGCTTCGCAGTTCAATGGGAGTGTTTCAATGTTAGGGTCATAGACAACCTCGCCACTGCGCACTTCAAATTTGCATCCACATTCAAAGACTTCACTTGTCACACATCGCTCCCTTAAATTTAGCCACACTAGATTGTCTTCTATGAAATTTCATAAATTGTGTTAATAATTTTGCACTATCTATAGTATCAGATAAAGCTTCGTGTGCTTGCTCTGCTTTAATACCAAACCAACCTCGCATAGTATCTAATCTCATATTTTGAGGTTCGTCTAAATTTTCAAGCCAATAAAACATAAGGTCCATAACATCTATTTTGGTGACTTTAGCAAAGGGCATTTTCGTTTTATGTTTTTTTACTAGTCTTTCACAAATGGGAAGATCAAAGCCTATAATGTTATAGCCAGCAGCAATAGGCTCAGTATACCAGTTATTATGAGACTTTTCTATATTAAACTTTTTACAATATTCACAAAAGTTTTTCCAAACAATTTTTTCGCTCTTACCCGATTTCCAACTCTTGATAATATCTTCGCTGGTCACACCCCTTTGTTTTGCGTGCCATTCGATGGTCTTCTGTTTTTCATCAGTAAAGTATTCTTCTTTGGTAATTCCCGGAGGTTTAATAGCAGCACTAAAAGCTTTGTCTATTTTAATATCCAAAGTTCTAGGGTCTATCGGAACTGCTGCTAATTCTACGGGATTGCAAGTGGTGGGATCTGGACTGTCAGTCTCCCAATCAAAAACTATAATCCAACGGTTATTCATTTGAAATCCTCTATGACTGTTGAAGTAAGGGTGAAATAATACGCGGAACTTCCATAATTTTATCTAACATTCTAATTCCTAGTACGTCTAATTTTAACAGACCAACATCCTCACAGCTTGGTCCTTCAAATCCGGCCAATAGATTTTTATCTCCTTTAGCCGCAGATCTAATCATCGGACATGTATCATAAATAGGAGAGGGTGAAATTACAACACCTGCTGCATGTTTAGACTGAATAATTTTGGTTCCCTCCATACGCATAGCCTGTTCAAATACCTTAGATAGTTTACCTTCTAATTTTCCATTCTCACCTATTTCACACCAGTCTTTTAGTTTTTCTTTTCTATTTTTTAATGCCCATAAAATTAGGGATGATTCTCCAAGCTCTTCTTTCATGTCCTGAAGTTCATCTGCAATCTTTGCCTCATCCATAATATGTTTAGTAATTTCGTTTTGTTCTGTAAAAGATATATTACCACGAGCTTGCATGACTCTTTTTAATGCAGACCGTCCTTGTAATGTTTGATAGGTTACTATTTGAGCAACATTGTTTGTACCGTATCTTTGTTTAATATATTCAATAACTTTTTCTCGGGCTTGTTTTGGAATATCGATATCGATATCGGGCATAGAAATTCGTTCGTCTGTATTTCTTCCCGCATTATAAAATCTTTCAAATACCAAATCATATTTCACTGGATCAATTTGAGTAATACCAATTAAATAAGAAACCATACATCCTGCCGCACTGCCTCGTCCCGGACCCGTTAAATAACCAGAGTCTTTACAATATTTTAAGATATCTTGTACAATTAAAAAGTAACTAGATAGACCTGCTCCTTCGAATATCTCTAACTCTTCATTAACCCGTTCTCCGTATTGTGGAAATTTGGGGTTCTCTTTGTTAACGTGCTGCATTTTTTGTGCCCAACCCATTTTACAAAGATAACGCAAGTATTCTTTGGGAGAATATCCAGAGGGACATTTGAATTCGGGTGGATTGGGAGGTCCGAGAATATTATAGGGTTCGCACATATCGGCAATGAGAATTGTATTGGCTAGCTCTTCATCATTATGGTATTGTTTCATCTCCTCATAGGAGGGAATATGGAAGTTGTTTGAAGAAAAAAAGGACTGTAAGGATTTAGATTTGCCCTCTTTTAATTCCCGTTGAACTTGTCCTATAGTCTTTTTTAAAGACGTGCATAGAAGCACTTGTTGGTCCTCTGCGGCCTCTCTAGTAGGATAATGTGCGTCTGGAGTTGCCACACATGGAATGCCAGTTTGCTTAGAAATCTCACGTAATTTGGCAGCTGTAATTTTTGAAGTTTCATTGTTATCAGAATCGATTAACTGTATTTCAATAAAAAAATTATCTTTTCCAAATATTTCTTGCATTTTCAGTGCAGCTTTGGAAATCAAATCGTCTGGTTCGTTCTCTTCTGCAAGCCTACCTAAATATGAACCTAAATGTCCGCTAAAAGATATTAAATTCCCTTTTTGTGCGACTTTTTTTAGCTGATCAAAATCAATGCGTGGCTTATAGTAGAATTGATCTGGGTGGTTTGATTGGGATACTAGACCTAAAATATCTTTCCAGCCCTGCAAATTCTTTGCTAAAATAACTTGGTGAATTAAATCTCGATTTTCTTGAGTTTTTTCTTTAGCATTATTAAAACAAATATTAAATTCGCATCCCAGAATGGGTTTTTGCGAAGCATTAGTTAGAGTTCTTGAAAAGTCAACCGCACCAGAAACACTACCATGATCTGTTAATGCGCAGACATTGCTTTCGATATCAGAAATTCTTTTTGAAATCTGATGTGTTTGCGAAAGTCCATTCAACAAGCTATATTCAGAATGAACATGCAAAGGAACATAAGTCATTTCCTTCTCCTAAAATTTCTTAGTTTATTAATCGGCACATTATAACAGTCTGCTTTTACCATATATCCATTAGACCTATCAATATCTCCTCGATTGAGTTTTTCGGCTTTATTAAAATATTCTTTATGATCTAACCATCCCAATACCCATGCTCTTCCCCATTTGCCATTAACCCACTCTATGCGAACGAATGCATATCTATCGCATTTTTGTTTAGTGTTATACGCCGCAATTGAACATTCATAGTGATCTTTAGGGGCAGACGTACATCTTTTAGTTTTTACATCATATTTAATATTCTTATATAAGATGTCATAATCATAAGTATTATTAACTTGTCCTTTAATTAATTCGTTAGCCACTTCTTCTCCCAAAAATCCCGCTATGTTTCCTTGGCCACGAGTAATAGAGTTTCTAAGCTTACCCATTTGCCTAGCTTTGGTCCACGCTCGTTTTTTCATTTGTGGAGTAATTTTAATTTCAATCATTTATACTTCTCCCGGAGGTTGATAGGTTCCAATTGAATGATCAGGGTGTGCTAAGTTATGCGTAGCCCAATCAATACCATATTTTTTAATCATATATCTGGTTTGTTCACACTTAGTCATGGGTTGTCCGTAAGGAGTTTTTTGTCTAGGACGATGTTCTTCTATAGATCGTACATGTGTGTCTTCAAAAGTACTCATCCCTTGATGACATAGCCTTGTACATTTCCATGATTGTGAAGGGTCTATATGTCTAATAATTTTTGGATCATTTGTTTCTTTAATAAATTCAAACTTGTTTTTAAGCATTCTTTCTGTGTCTTTTAAGTCTTCGTCTTGGAAATTTAATGTAAATGCTCCTCCGTCATTAATAAAAAATATTGTAATAATAAACGAGGACACTTCAGGATACATCTGCTTGACTGCATAATGATAAATTCTGAGCTGCGGATCTTTGAATAGACTGGCTTGTGTTTTTTCTTTTCCCGTAGCCCAATCTAATCTCCTTCCGGTTTTCCAATCGATCACTTCTATTGTATCGTTATCAAGTCGAGTTACTAAGTCTATTGTACCCTTTAAACTCAGGCATCCTTCGATTTTTTCATCACCCATCTGATAGGAATAATTTGCCCAGCCTTTTTTTATTGGAAAATCAAAATGTGGTTCAGCATCAATTACGTCTCTGTTGCGAGGATTGAACATGCCATCGTTATACTCTAGAGCTTTCCAAACCCACTTTTGACAATCTTTAGCGTCTTTGTCTGTCCACTGATGATGAAGGATTCGAGCTGTATAATACTTATAAACTCTTGCTGTAATTTTATCTAGATATTCAGGCTTGTAGTTGCATGTGCTAACACGACCTATATGCTCGTCGGTAATGATTTTCTTACCATCTTGTAAGGCTTTTTTGGCGACAGCACAAATTTCCAAAACCTTATGAACTATGGTGCCCTTATCGGCTTTTTTATTAGACGGTCCTCGCCACCCCAAAGTATACTCTAGATAATATTGCATCGGACAAAATCGGTGACAATTAAACGATGAAGATCTAAAATATACTATAGGTATCATATCTTATTTCCATAGCGGTCGCGTCCTTGTAAATTATCCACTTCTCTCCATACCTGATCCCATCCAGCTTGGTTATCACCTTCAACTCTCGCAGCTTTATCGTCGATATACATAATGCCACCGGGCTTTCCCATAAAAGCATGTGTGTATTTAACATCGTGCTTTTCTAACCAATCGGTCCATTCTCTATATCCTCGTTCATATTGTAAATGTATGCTACCCTTTTCTCTGTCTCCATATCTAGCAGTATACAATGTAATATCGTACCCCATGTCGTATAGTTTATTAACTTGTTCTATGCCATGAGTAAGAGGTTCGGCTAAATGGTATTGTCCGCCATGACTTTTATCTGCAATGACACCGTCACAATCAACAATGATGGTTTTAGAAGTGTCTTCAATTGGCATGTTTTACCCCTAGACTATAATGTCGGGAATATTATTTAAATGTTTAATAGCTAAATATATTTGTTCGTTTTGTTCGGGAATGGATAGGCTAGCATTATCTATAACCATATCACAAATATCTAAACACTGGGCAGGGGCAGTTTCGCTTACATGGTCTTTCTTTGGCTCTTTAAACGGACTTCGAGTTAGGCCAATAACATAACCGCCTTCGTTTTGAATGGCCTTAACTTCGTTCTCAAATCGTACATCAGAAACAAGTGCAAGTTCTGGTTGTTCTTTTTTGATTTGGTTTATACAAGCATTAACCCAAATCGTAGGATCTAACCCTCTGAACATATCAGTTCCAACATATTGTAAAATCTCCCTAACTGTCATATATCCCTTATTTTTAGTAGACGATTTAATATTATCCCATTTAATATGTGTTTTAGTATTTTTCTGTTGATCATTACCAAACACAAGGTCTTTGTCAAGCCCTAAAACATCAACACAAAGCTGTTTCAGTTTTTGGGCAAAAGAATATATTTTAACAAACTTACCTAGCTCATTATCAAATAAACTTTCCACATCTACATGAGGAGGCTTAAATGGCATCCATTCTTGTCCAGATACAGTCTCGTCAAGTATATCTGTAACTTCAATTTCGCCAAGATCGGTTAGTCGAGTACTCTTACTGACACCCAACTCAGCCAGTTTAGTTGCTAAAATAAAGTTACAAGCAGTGTTTTTACCAGATTGTTTATGTCCTGCAAATCCAATGATTTGGGTATGACTCATGACAAAATTTTCCTAATACTTTCTAAAGCACCTTCAGCTGCTGACAAATCCTCAAAAAGCTTCGCACATTCGGCTACTATGTCTGGATGTTCGCCTATCCCAACAGTATGTTGTAAATAGTTATTAAGATTTGCAACGGCTCGTGAGTGTTTAGCCACGAAGTGAGCCTCTACTGCACCTAATAATATTTGTGGAAATGATTGGTTGAATTGTGTTTCTGGATCTTCTTGAGTTTCTGATGTGACATTATCAGCCATAATAAGTTTCTCCTATTTTAGAAATTAATGGTTTGATATCATTAGTAACTACATCTACACTGATGTCTCCGATATCGTTACCTTGAAATTCTGGAAAATATATACGATACATTTTAGAACATTGTTCATGAATTTTTTTTGCACCCTTCTTGCCTGCTTCATCATTATCTAATAAACATATAATAGAAAAAGCTCCAGATGAATCGATAATCTTTTTTTGATTTTGACTTAAATGCGCTCCAAACATTGCTACGGAATTGTGAATACCGGCTTCTTCTAACCTCCATACATTTCCGGGAGATTCTACTAAAATGACAACTCCCGTTTCTAATATTCTACCCTTCGCACTCCAATAATTATACAAGCAATTTTCCTTTTTGAAGCCAGAAGTGTGCTTCCATTTTGGAAAAAAACCACATTCTTTTTTAGGGTTGTGATAGTGTTTGCATTTTGTACACTGCTCAAATATACTTCTACCACTAAAGCCTAAAATGCTTTTCCCAGAATCGCCATAAATAGGAACAACCGCACGCTCATATAAAGATCTTCCTCGTTTGTTACATGTGCCAACGCCATATTTATCTAATATTTCTATTGAATAATCTCTTTGTAAATAATATTGAGCGGGAATATCTACACTAGCTCTATAAAATTCATCATCTATTCCATTGTCGGTCTCATCTGGCGTGTCAAAACTATTTACCAAAGAAGAAAATCTGAGCTTATCTGCATCTAGACTGTTATGTGTGCCCTTTAATTTTTCAAACTCTTTCTTAGTAAAATCTAAAATAAATTCAATTGTTTCATTAAAAGAAGCTTCCTTATCTCCACGAATCTTCCATCCATACTTCTGTTTAGACAAGGCTCCTCTAATCAAACTTATAGCCGAAGACCCAAATAACTCTTCACATTGATGTGTTCGACACTTATAATGAACTCTTATATCTCCATTATAGTACAAATTAAGTGCGGTAGGATTATCTCCTCCATGAATAAAGCATGACGACTTGATTAAAATATCATTTTTATATTCTATTTCTGTATTGAAATAATCATAAAGTCTGTCCAAGTGTTGTACAGTCAGCTCTGTGATGGCATTAAGTTTTGCTTGGTCTTTATACTTATGCGAAGGGGACATCGTCATTTTGAATTTCCATCGGGTCGTTACTAATTAAGTTTGTGCCGTCTTCTAATTCAAATGCTGTTTTACCCTCTATCAATTTCCCATATTTTCCAATCATGTTAACGTTAATGTAATCTTTATCTTGAAGGCCTTCTCCATGTCTAGCAATTAAAGGTACAAGCTTCCTATTACCATTCTCAGGACCGTCTTTAGCAATTTCTTCATCAGACTTAGATTTATATATACTAAAATTGGAACATAGCCAAATAATTCTGTCTGATCCACTAGCAGTATCTGTAGATTCTTTAGTAATACCATCTCTATTCAATTGTATAAAGGCTAAAATGGGAACTTCATATCTAATTGCAAAGTTATGTAAGGAAGTCATCAAGAATCCTAATAATTGATATTCTTTCATATCTCCTTTAATATCAGATGATTCCATAATTTTTAAATAGTCATAAACAATAACACAGTCTTTGGCTTTTCCTTCTTGATTAAGTCCTACTTCTTTGGCAAGCCACCGTCTCATAATTGATAATTGATCTTCAAACGGTTTGCCGCTAATAGAGGTGTGATAATAAGGAATGTCTTTCACATCTTTAGCGGTATCCCTTATTTTTTGATTTTTATAACTGTTAGCAGCAAACTTACCAGTTTCGATGTCGCTAATAGCAACCTCTGTTAACATGGCTATGCCACGATCTTGGTGGTCTTTACGTACCATTTCTGTGTCTAAATTTAATACTGGAATGTTTAAATGACGAGCTATGTGAATTCCAGCATTTTCTGCAAAAAGAGTTTTACCGACTTTAGGTCTTGCTCCAATCACATTTACCGTTCCTCTTCTTAATCCTCCTCCAATAGCAAAATCATAACGATCAAAACCTGTCGGAATTCCCACTTGATCTATAGGATTTTCAGCTAAACTATCTAATCTGTCTGCGATATCTGAAAACACTTTTTGTGGAGCTTCATCATTGTCATTTAATAATGAAGCAAAATCAAAAATCGATTCTTCAGCAATACCCAATATCTGTGATATCGGTTCGTCACCTTTAACATTAGTATATTTATCTTTAGTGGATTCTAATTGATCATACATCATCCTCGCTATTTGAAGCTTCCTAACTTTAGCAGCCATTTTCCGTACATTGTTTAGTAATACGGGAAACTTCATAATAGCAGATAGGTGTTGAACTTCTTCTTTATTAGATACTAAATCATGTAAACCAATCTCTTTTGCAGACGATAAAATGGTTGGCAAGTCTATAGTTGTGTTAGGATCTTTCTCCATTATATGTTTTAAACAAGCATAAATCATACAATTAGATTCAATAGTAAAACTTTCTGTATTTACTAAATCACCTACATCATAGTATGCTGCTGAGTTATAACGGCAAATACCGGCTAATACTGCTCTTTCCGCAGGAGCATCAGATAATAGCATTTATGTTTTTCCTTACACTCATTATATTCCAGTAGGTGTCAATCCCCAGTCTGAAACACCTCCGAAATAAGATATTGGGACGTTATGTTGTTTGGTAATTGTATAATCTGAGTTGTTGTTTTTTATAGAATATTCCAACCCCCAATATTCGGCCTGTTTCTCAGAGTCGAAAACCAGTCTTATTGGATAACCATCTTTATGCTCGTAAGTAAGTAAATACATATCGTTCCTTTCATCGCTGCGGACGACCTCGACATGAACACGAATTACATCTAAAGCGATTTGTTTCGGGTGGAATTAGAGCTGGAGATACTTGAAACTCTTTTGAGCACTCTATGCATTTGATTGATACCTTTTGAAACAAGGGGCCTTTTGACATTATACCACCTTCTTTTGGTTTGTCAAGCCCCTTCTCCTTATCAAACTTTTCTGCGGATTTTAATTCTGCTTTTTCTTGCGGATTAAGTCGAAGACTATGCATAAAATCAGACTGTTCTTTTTTCTTTACAACTTTCTTTTTAGCAGTTTTTTTGACTGCTCGTTTTTTATTTCTAGGTTTCTTTGTAGTGGCCTTACTAATAATGTTTGCTAGATTAAAAAGTTCTTCCTCTGATAAACCACTGAGTAAATCTGCTAGCTCTTTTTTATCAGCCATTTTTCAGTCCTTTTGATCTTTGAACGTTAAGAAAAACATCACTCATATTTTTCATAGAAGACGATAGGTATGTTAAACGATCTGCTCGTTGTTGCGCATATCTTTTAATATCCGCTATCTTAGTTGTATACCCATCCTCTTTTACAGCTTGATTAAATTGACTTTCCCATGAACCTCTATAGGATTGTTCTTTGCCAGCAACGGTGCTTTTTAAAATCCTATCGGCCCAATTGATACGAGCCACTTCCCTATTGTAGCTTCTTTGTATGTGAAATGCTAGGGATGATATCAACAGTGCTGCTTCACCACATTGTTCAGGTGTAAGTTTTTCAATTTGGCCCCTTGTTAGCTGTAAGTACTGCTTAGCTGAATCATCATGAAATTCATTATTAAATTGAGGAAGTCCTAATGTAGATTCATATTCATCTAAAACACTGTCTAACTTTGCCAATCGTTCCCTTGCAAGATCCTGTTTTTCCATTTGTGTTTGTCCTCGTTAAATGGCAATTCAATATAATTGAGATTATTAAGTTGACACCATTCTTTTAAATCATTATCCCGACGTTTTTGATTAATGAAGTCTTGTGCCGAGCTATGATAAAGAGTGTTAAATTTATAGTGCTGTTCTCCATGAACCTCTATGACTGTTTTTACAGTATTAATATAGAAATCAACAAACACCTTTTTATTTTTTCTGAGCCGTACAGGAACTTCCTCACAAATTTGTAAAGTAGGATGTATTTCTTTCAGTAAAGACCTAGCTGTAAGGTGTAATTTAGATCTTGGCCTTGCATCATTTGCTCTTATAAAGCGTTGTTCTATTTTCCACTTATATGCATAACCATCTAAGTCAATAATATTCATTGGCTTGGTTCAGGTTTGGGCTTGGGCAGAAGTACTGGAAATCTCTTGGCATCTTCGCTAATACTTGTTGGCTCTTCTGAAGCCCTATGTTCTATTGGCATCTTGATAATTTCTTCATACGAAGGCATGGGAACGTTTTCGTCTATAGCCCATAAAATGTTTTGTTCTTTTGCCCATTTTCTCATACGTCTAACCGGTGCTATTAAATTAAAGGTTTCGCCAGCACCACGCACCAACATTCCTACATACCTTCCTGTTTGCTCTCCCGACGATTCAGTAAGAAACACTCCTCCACCAGAACTTCCCGGAAATGCTGGAGCACTTGTCTGATCAAAAACAACACCATCACCCGTACCTAAATACAACACCCTTCCTACCTTGGACATTATACCACGGGTCATGGAATTAGAACCTACCTGACCCAAAAGACTGCCCACATGATAGAGTTCGGTGCCTACTGGTACAGGATCATCTCCTTCATAAAAAAGAATGTTTTGATCAACAAAGTCTCTTTTTCTTACTAGTAACAATGCAAGGTCTTCTCCACTATCAGAGTGGCTATATTTTAGAACTTTAGCATCCATCTTAATTTCACCAACACGACGACCCTTTTCTACTAATTCCTTAATGATTTGAGCATCTTTGAATTCAACAATCTTTATCGGCATTCCTTCTTCAATTGTAGTCCTTACAGATCTTAAATTATCTACTACATGAGCAGCGGTCCAAACAAAATTAATTTTTTCCGTCCTGTCTGTTCCAATAGGAACGTCTCTAGTAATAATAACCCCTGATCCTTCTGCATTTCCAGCCTTCACTGTCACAGAAACATCCTGTAACTTTTGATAGAGTTCTGCATTACCGGCAAATACCCTAGAGACACTAGCCAAAATTAATAACGTCATCCATAATGTTTTTTTCATCATACTTACCTTTCTATTCCAATCATAGAGAAAATGGTTTTTTCAAACTCCTTATATTGATCTGGATTATCTTCTAAATATTTAGCCAGATTGTTTTGACCCTGTATTTTTTCCTCGTTAGGCAAAGTTATCCATGCTCCACTTTTTTTAATGATGCCAAAATCTATTAACAAATCCGCCAATTCCATCTCTTTCCAGATTCCTCTACCATATTTAATATGGCTATCTACTTTTTGTCCCGGAGGTCCGATAGCAGAGGTGACTACTTGCCAATGTATTGTTTGTCCAATTTGTGTGTCTCCCTGTACAATAGGACTGATATGACTAGCATGTAATTTAACATCTACTTGATACTTTAAGGCGGTCCCAGATTTTTCTACCTTTGCTTTGCCTTTGCCAAATGCAACGTTAGCCATCAAGTGTGTAATTCCTACTACAGTAACTTTATTAATTGGTAATACATTAGAAATGCGTCTACAAAATTTAGACAGTACTTTTTGAACTGTCATGACTTGCTGATCAGTTAAATCTCCCTTTAGTTCTGCGTCGCTTGATAGTGCTGAAAAAGAATCGACTACACAAACTGTTTCTGGTTGTGTATGAATGATTTGATCAAAAATACTTAAGTACTTTTCGGCGGATAAAATATTCCCTTGGGTAGAGCCTATTATTTTTAATAACTCAGGATCTGCTTGTAAGTCTTTGATTCCTTCTATATCTCGTTTACGTAAACGACCTTCTATATTCCCATAATAAACAGGACGTTTAAGCTGCTGGGCATTGGCACAAAAGGTGAGAGCGGTAACTGTTTTTCCTATTTTTTCAGGTCCGGTTAGAATAAACAAAGAACCTTCGGGAACTCCACCACCCAATGCAATATCAATTTTAGGACTAACAGGAATAATCTCTAGTATTTCATCTGTTATTGAGGATGGGTCATGAAGAACATCTCCATATTCCTTAATAATATCTTTTATCATTCCAAATCCTCTAGCTTAGATACAATAGATTGTTTGCTATTGTTACTATCGAAGCTTTCTTTTTTATTAAAATTGTAGGGTACGTTTTGTTGGGTGGAATTGGTTGTTTTTTCTACAAACTTATATTCGTTTAATTTATTATGTACCCACTTTGGTCTTAAGCTTGTGATATAGCGATGGTCTTTTAAAAAAGCAATAATCTTATCTACTGAATGTTGCAGTATTAACTTATTAAGACTACGGTTAGTTATCTGTTGATCATAAAGTCGTTTCCATTCAGGAAGATCTAATGACTTGGTATAAAATCCTCTTGGAAGCTCTTTTTTTTGCTTAATAGCCTGATTTTCACAGATTAATTCTACAATATACTGTCTTCCAGTTACCCATGCAAAACCATCCTGATCAATCTTAGGTGAATATCTGGATGGATAACGACTAGTGTCCGATCTAGTTTTAGCCATTAGTTGTGTATTTTATGAACCCAAGGAGAACTGGTATCTTTTTTAGGAATTGTAGTCACTCTATCTTTTGTAACATCTCCACGAACTGAAGCCGCCTCTGTCATAATAGAGACACCCTTGCTACCAGTAGCAGTTTTATTGATATATAATTGCTCTCTAACCGCCTCTGATTTAAGCGTTTCTACTTCTTTTCCAACGACATGATCACTTCTGTCTAATTGCAAACACATGTCTTGAATAGAAATGTCTTGTGCAATCATACCCTTTATACATGCCGACTCAATAACGGTAAGCTTACCCTTTTTCATAACAGTTCCCTTTCTGCGTTGTGTAAATACGCAATGTTCTTAGTTCTTAAAAAATCTCTGTAAAATTCAAACGCTCTTTTGCCCACCTCTGTAAATTTCCATTCAAATTTACCTGCATGTCCAAGTCTTTTAGATGCCGTTCCTTCGCTAAACATACCTATGGGATTATATAGTCTACCGTATTTCCCTCGTTTAGCATAATATTTAGTTCTTTGACCAATCGTTATTTTTATTGCAAAAGCATCTGGAGATTCTTGTGCCTTTTCAGCATCTAATTTAATGCATGGGTATTGATCATTTTCAAGATACTCTTGTTTTCCTGTGATAGTATAAACAATCTCTGTACGTTTAGCCTTTTTTTTAGTCTTCTCTTTATTAATTACATGCGTTTCGGTTTTCTTTTTTGCAATCTTTTTTTTAGCCATAACATATCTCCTTAGTTAATCTTTCGTCCACTGTGTTCCATGATCGGGTTTTTCCATACGACTCATACCTTGAGGTAGCGGACTTCCCCCTTCTGTTTTCTTAGTTTTAAACCCTTCTTTCATATCTGCTAACTGTGCTTTGGTATATTTAGTACTTTGTTTTTCTGCATATTGACCTATAGTTTTACAGTCAGACAAGCCTACAGATACAAACGTGTCAATATTGTCTTCAGCAAAGTCCCTATATAAAACACCTCCGCAAGAATCGCACTTTATCGTTTTTGATTTATTCGAATATTCAGATATTGTACAGACCAAAGACGTATTGTCTGAACACTTTTCACAGATAAAGGTGTATTCCGGCATTGATATTCTCCATAAGTATTATACCTTCAAATTTGGCATTCGATAACGTATTTTAGACTCCTAGTAAATTTATTTCGATTGAAGATCCCCACCAATATAAATAATATAATAAAGTAAGCTGCGCTAAAGCCAACATTGTCGCTATACCGATAGCATGTTTTGGACTGTAGTGTAATATAGTATATAGCATACAGATAACTGTATAGGTTCCGATCATTTTACACAAAATAAATATAGAAACATCGCCATCGTCTAAATGTATTAAATATTGACCGATGGGATTTTGTTCTACAGATATCATAAAAGAACGGTTTTTACTTAACCAGTATGTATCTATTGCTGCAACTAATACAATAATTATACTACAAATATGTACGATTCTTTGTGGTGTTAGCCATAGTGGTATCAAACGCATTTCGACCACCCACACTGAGTACAAGTAACACAACCCTCTTGACGAATTAATCCCCCACTACTACACTCTGGGCAAGCACCCTCTTCTTTGGCACCATTGGGGATATACTTTTTAAGCGCCCTAGCCATACTTTTTGCTAAGCACGTCATTTCTCCTCTAACCTTTTCAAGCTGTTGTACAACCATATGTATGTTTGCGCCATGCCTAATTGAAGTAGAAGTCATTCTAGTTAAGGCATCTTCTTCTGCGCTACAAGTAGCATTAATAGGACACATTTCTAAACCATCATCTAAAATGGCCTTATATACTCCTTTAGGTCTACCTAATTTGATTACAACTCCTGTTTTTACTTTTTTATTAATAAATCCATTTTTTCCAGCAAACACTTCATATGGCTCATCATTATATATACCGACAATAACAAAGTACTGTTCTCCCTTAACTGTTATATGATGCACATTACATGGAAGCTCTCTAGGTCTTGCTGGAGAATTAGTTTTTTGTATTTTATTTAAAGAAGAAGACTTTGATAGTACATTGGTCATTGTTCCAGCTCTATAGGTTGTGAATCCTTTAATACCTTTTTCCCATGCTTGCTTATATACATTTTTAAAATCGTCATAAGGATAGTCGTTAGGTAAGTTGATAGTTTTAGAGATAGCCGAATCTACCCAATGAGCAAACAGAGACATGGTATTAACGTGTGCTTGAACATCAAGGTCCATAGTACAAGCTGCCCATCCAGCTTCTGCATTCCATTTTTTTATATTCTTGAGATGTGAAACACCATAATCTTCAACCCATTCTTCTTTTAATAATCCTCTAGTTCTATCAAACTTCCACGTTTTATCTTCAAACTTAGTTGCTAATAAATCTTCATCCCCCTCCTTAACCCAATTCCAATTTACTTCGTTGTCTTCAACGCTTTCTAGATCAAAGGTTTTATTTTTCCAGTCTATATTTTTGGGAACAGGCAACCCTTCAGGTGCGGCTGGTTGGATTGAGGTGCGAATATACCCATGCATAAACAATGGCTCTAATCCTCCACTAACCAAATTTGCAAAACACGAACTATTTCCCGTTGGCTGTATGGATGTGACATGAGAATTACGCATCCCATGTTCTTTTATTAAATTGGTGGTGCTACGGTCTAGTCTTTTTATAAACTCACCTTTAAGATAGTGATCCTTGTCGTACAACGGGAATGTACCCTTCTCTTTTGCCAATAAAGCAGAGGCTTTATATGCTTCGTTAGTAAAAAACTTCATTAAATTTTCTGTAAGCTCTAATGCTTTACTACTTCCATATTTTATACGCGCCATGAGCAGAGCAGACCCATATCCTAAAATGCCTAATCCTATACGTCTCTTCTCTTTCAAATTTTCTTTTTGATTTTTTAATGGTACGTGGGTTTTATCGTTTACATTGTCCATAAAACGAATAGCTGTATGAATAGTTTCTTTTAGTTCTTTATATTTCCATGTTTTATTTTCAGGATCAATAAAATGTACTAGGTTAATAGAGCCCAGTAGACATACTCCTCCAATGGGTAATACTTGTTCTCCACATGGATTGGTAGCGTTGATCCACTCACAATAATGTAAGTTGTTCATTTGGTTCATGTGGTCTACAAAAAGTACTCCGGGTTCGTTACGATTATAGGTATTTTCCATAATCAAATTCCATAGATCTCTTGCAGATTCGAATTCACGATAAACCATAATAGATTCTTCGTCATCTATTAAAGAAATCCAAGATTTAAGATCTCCATTCCAATTCGTTTTATATTCATTAGGATATTTTTCATAATTGGGAAATACAAGTTTCCAAGGCATGTCTAGTTTTATTGCGCCCATAAACTCATCAGTGCATAGAACAGACATATTAAACTTAGAAAGTCTACCGGGAGTTTTTTTAGCTTCAATAAATTCTATAACATCAGGATGCCAGCAACTCATAGTAACCATTTGCGCACCCTTACGTATAAAATGTTTTTGATCTTTGCGTGCCTTTTTTCCAGAACCAGCGGTAATGATTTCTGAAGACTTGTCCCATAACTCTAAGAATTTTACAGCACCCGGAGATTGATTGCTAATACCGCCAATATGAGAGCCACAAGGTCGAAGCGTATCCACACAAAAACCGTAACCACCCTCGCTTTTTAAGATTTGAGCCTGTCTCAATAGGGTAGTATAAATACCTTCGATAGAATCTAGATCCTTACCTTCAAATCCATCTACAAAACAATTAATGTACGTAGTACCTTTTAATCCAGTACCTGCATTAGATGTAATTCTACCACCGGGTACAAATTTAAAGTCTTCAAGGACTTTATAAAATTTATTTGCCCATTCTTCTTTATTTTCTTCAATCGAAGCCAAATCTTTAGAAACCCTATGCCAAGTATCTTCGATACACAAGTCATTTTTAAATTTATATTTTTGTTCCCATGTTTCATAGCTAAAGCTATTCGTAAACCTTTCCGTCATAACCATTCCCTTTATTGTTGCATTTCCAAGGTTGATATATCATATTCATACAATTTAGTGTCAGCATGTTTAAACAACCATCTAGCCGATGATTGATAATCATTTTCTTTTAAACAGTGTACTTCTTTGATTCCAGCATTAATAATTGATCCGCTACATTGAATACAAGGAACTCCACACCAACAAAACATAATTAATCCTTGAGCGGGAATTGGTAATTTATTTAAAGCATTTCTTTCTGCGTGTTGACAAGAGCACAGCTCTGATCTTTCGCCTGCGGCGTATCCTAATATTTTACGTGGACATTCATTGCATCCTGCAAGAAATTTATAAACGTCTCCATTATCTTTTTTAGGTTGAATATTTTGAATAAAGCTAAGTTGGTTTTTAAGATGTTTAGAATCGGCATAGATTTCCAATATATGCATTCGTTCGCTATTTGAAAGTTGAGGCCAGAAGAAATTTTTAAAAAATTCTATTTCGTTACAGTGGGGTGTCTTCTGTGGGGGACCGTTATATCCTGCGCCTACTATGCCATTAGTAGTAGGATCGACTATGACAACCCCTACCTGTCTAGATAAACATGGGTTCTGGTCATTGGCCATTTCCCTTGCCAATCTCATATATTTCCTAATAAATTTATCCTTCACCTTTATTTCCTATTGCTTTTTAAATGGCAGAATATTTTCATCTAGTTCTTTTTGACGTTGCTTTTTTAACATTATTATCAACGCACCTACAGTATGTATATACTTGCCTATTGGATATTCCCTTGAGAAAATATTTAAGACCTTCGGGTGGAATTTCAGATATAACATATCCCTTGCCGTTGCACTGAGAACATCTAGTATTATTATACAACCGGGCTATCAACGGATCGAATATTGATCTGTATAAAAATGGTTTTTTTTCTTCTGTTTTGGAATCCTTAGTCATTTTATCAATCCTTTTCTATTGTAAATTGATATTTAAAAAGTGCTGAGCGGGCAAGATCGGCAGGTGCAACCGCAGTATCTGCTAAATACGGCACAGGATCAACGTAAGCCATTCGATATGCATATGCAACGGCAGTACTACAAACAAAAACTTTCGTTGGGTCATCGTCTTTCATATTTTGTGGTGCTAATCGCAAAAGTGGAGTATAATGTTTGACCAATTTCCATATATTTTTCCATCCATATGGAAGTCCTGTCAATAATATTAGTATGCTACTGATTTTCGATGTTACTACTTCCGTAAGTTCATATTTGATATCGTCATATTCAATGGTTTTAGCTGCACGAAAAACGTCAATATCTGCTAAGTTTTCGTCCACCTGACTTTTAAGCGAAATAGAACGACCTCCTTTAAATTCTCTAAACTCTACGCACTGTAAATGTTTGCCGTCCCAATGCGCAATACCAACATGACTATGAACACCAGATCCATATCTTTTTATTAGCCATGAGAGCATTCCTTTACCTTGGAATAATAGCACATCTCCTTCTTTAATAAGGGATTTGGCTTGTGAATACGGTATGTTAGTCATGACTATGCCAGCTCGTGTTAATAGCTTTTATCGATTGAGAAAGTGTAGCGATTTGGATTTTTAATTGATTAATAGCTTCCGTATTTTGTTCTAACACTCTTTGTAATTTTTCTTCTTGTTTCGATATTCTATTATCTTGAACTGCCAAGGCACTATGATACATATCTAATTTTGTTTCAATAGAAACTGTTTGTTGTTTAATCAGAAGAAGGGCTTCTTCACGATTAATGTATTTGCCACCTATCATCAGCCAGAATCCTGCCATACTTACTATACATAGTCCCAAAAAAAATATTAAGTCTCTTGTAAAACTATTATCTTTCATGGCTCTCTCGTTATAATGTTAAAGATCTGAGAAAAAAAAGGATCTCGGCCTTCCAAGATCCCTTCGTTTTAATGGTTGGTAACCGAGTTTACCAGAGGTATCTTGCTCCATATCCACTTTGAACTGGATTAGGATTACCATCGCGATAAGTAATTCTACCCGGAATATCTTGTGTCGTATTTGCAGCAATATCAGTACCCGATGATCGAATAGTTGCAGAAGTATCTACGCCTCCAGCAATATCATATACACCTGACTGAGTATTAGTAATAGAACTAAATGTTCCATTAAATATATTCCAGTTACCAGCAACCACAGCTGTCTTATAAAAATAAGTTTTAAGCACGTCTATTTGTAACGGAGTATAGGCTACGTTTGCACTATCAGACTGACCGCCTTGCAAGGTTGTATTTGCTATGCCTGCAATCGTAGTTTGAGCAACACTAATAACTTGTGTCCCAGCATTAATTGACACTGCCGGATTTGCAGATACAACACCACCAACGCCAGATACGATAGTGATAACAGGATTGCCTTCTCCAAAAGTAGACGCTGACCAGTCAGTTGTGTCAGCAATGGTTCCTCCCCCACGAACGTTGCCGTGACGATTGTCGATGTAACTTGGAGAGCCATCGGTATATGATCCAGTAATAATAGGGAGGGTTGTAATATTAGTAATAAAAGCCATAATTAAACCTTCTTTCTATACAATGATAGAAAAGTTTTTATCCTATAGTTCCTAACAATTTAAATTCCTATCCAATATATTTTACACCAAATATTTAAATTAATTACCAGTTATTGCGAGGCTGATAACCGGTTTGAACTGGATTAGCACTGCCGTCTCGAATAGTGATACGACCCGGAATATTTTGTGTTGGATTAGCGGCAATATCAGTACCGGATACCTTATATTTGTGCTCTACTGCACCTTGCGATATACTATACACTTTGTAGAAATCGTTAACAACATATTTTTCAACAGTGCTAAGAAAAGTACCGTTATACATATTATAGTATCCAGCTCGAATAGCATTGTTTACTTGACGTGAATAACCCAAACCCTGTTGTAAAGGTGTAAATGCATCGTTAGCACTATTAGACGATCCTCCTTGTAAAGCGGTACTAGTTGCGCCTGCAATAGTTTGATCCAAACTCATTACTTGTACGCCAGAATTCCATGCCCCCGCTGTTATAGCAGTTGTATTGTTTATTCCAGACACAATAGTGGTAATAGGGTTGCCCTCACCAAAGGTTGTAGTAGCAAAGTTTGTACTATCCGCAATGGTTCCTCCACCACGAATACTTCCTTGACGGTTATCGACCCCGCTAGGTAAGCCATCTATATAGACACCGGTTGTTGGGACGGCAGCTGTAAGATCTGTAATAAAAGCCATGATATGATCCCCATATAATTAACTATATAAAACCCTAGTATCCTAGAAATTTAATCCTACCCTATAATAGAATTACACCAAACCCTTTTTAACATCCATGATTGATTTATACTTTGTAGATCCCACCATACCGTCTACAAAGCCGTATTTTACGGCATCTTGAGCGGTCAACCACCAGTCTTCTTTGGATTCTAGTTTTCGTCTAATATAATTTCTAGTTTTAGACTTACTCATACCCTTAAAATGATCCCCACTTCCTACACAGACCGTAGTATATATATCATACATGTGAGATTTACTTACTCTGGAAAGTTCATAATATGATTGAACTTGCTTTACCGTACCTGAAATTTCTTGTTCTCCTTCATGAATTAGCCAATAACAATTAGGCATCGTTAAACGTATGCCCTTTTTATATGCAGCCTGCGGAATTAGACTGCCCATTGAAGCTGCCATGCCGTGACATACAAAAATAAATGATGCCGCACTTTGCTGTATGGCATCGTATATCATCATCCCACTTTCCCATTCTCCACCCGTACTATGCTGGTGTATTATAATAGGATTAGCATTCATACTTTCTAATATACGAAGATTTTTTAAGAACCTATTAGAAAGTCTGCCATCTATCCCACTATCTTCCTCTTCATCCATATATCCATGCAAAAATATCTCCCGTGTAGACACAATCAGATCGTTATCATGCGCCTCCGAGACACTTGAATGTAAAGTCCTATTATTCCTGCTCGTCATTTTCGTTTTCGTCCGTTACATGAGTAACCATTGTATCCCTTACGTCCTTCATCACATCTCTATCGACAAACATTTTTCCTACTGCTATTCTAAAACGGTATGGCGTTAAAATATCTAACGCTTCTATACCGGGTTGTTGTCCAATCACCTTGTAAAAATCTTCTGTAAGTTTAAAATTAGAATGTCCTACCCAAAGTTTAAAATGACTACTCGCCTTAGTTTGTTCTGTTAAAGGAAGTATGCCAAAGGGAGTAACGATACTCCTAATGTGGGATACAGAATGGTCTACAATTTCTAAGTCTTCATCTATACCTTCTTCATTCGCTAATAGTTCTTGCATTTCTTGAATTTCTTCTTCAAGTTGACTATCTTCTTGCTCGAAAGCGTCTATCCACTTTTCCCAATATACGTCATAACCACTAGGAAGGGGTAAATTAGCCATGATCATACCTCATACTGCTATAGGACCGAAATCAATTTTCGAATGTGGATTATAATTTTTTAAAATAGCGTTCTCACTACTCCATGTGTAAATAGAATTGTAGTCTCCCAAGTCTACGGTTGGAAGCGATGTAGGTTGGCGTTTAAGTTGTTCTCTTGCTCCATCTATTTGATTCTCATAAATGTGACAATCGGCAAATGTACCTTGTAATACACCGGGAGAAAGATCGGCTTCTTGAGCTAATAAAAGTAATAGGGTTGCGTAGCTAGCGATGTTAAATGGAACACCTAACATTAAGTCACAACTTCTTTGATGCCATAATAAATTAATTTTATTTCCTATCACAACCACATTCCATAAAACGTGACATGGTGGTAATGCCATACTATCGATTTGGATAGGATTCCAAGCCGAACATACCATCCGCCGATTTTCTGGATCGTTTTTAAGTGTTTCTACGATATTTTTTAATTGATCATAACCATTGAAAGAACCGTTATCATTCTCATCATATACCTCATTAAATCTACGCCATTGATAACCATAAATTGGACCTAAATCGTTATCGTCATCATTAGTGGGATTTGACCATTCATTCCAAATATTACAATTTCTTTCTTGATACCATCTCTTTGAAGTAACCCCCTTAATAAATCCTTCCAATTCAACCCACATACTTTTATATACCATTGTTTTTGTGGTCAAAAGAGGAAAACTCCCACACATATTATGTTTAAATATTTGTCCAAAGGTAGTCAATGCACGAAGTCCGGTGCGTGTTTCTTTCCAATATCCCTGAATGAGTGTGTTTTGTACTAAGTCTAAATATGCTCTCATGACTTAATGCCTTTCAATCCAAATACATCTGAAGGATCAACAGCTAGCTTAGCGCCCTTGAGAAATTTCAATTTATCTGAATTATTTTCATAGAATAGACTTTTCCATTCTTTAATAACTTCTTTAGCAAAGTTTTCTTTCTGTAGATCTTCTTCTGCCCATAATTTTAAGGCCTGAATGAAGTACTCTGCCAAGTGTCCTGAGTTAAGTCTGTGTAATAGAATGCCACTCATCTCGATGGTTTCTGCATCTTGACGGATAAAATCTGAAGTAATTGCAAATTCTCCATCTTCTCTAAAATAGATAGTCATTTGACCACATATGTTTTCTAATGGGGTTGATATGACTTCAGACGATTCGTTTGAATGGGGTGTCGGGTGATGTGTATCTAATTGGGCTTCACTAAGGCCTTTGATTAATCTACGATATGACCTTAGAAAAATATTAAACATATAGGCCCCAGTTGAAGAACGTTAGAAATTAGCCTTGTTGTTTTATTATACACCCAAAAGCTATAGCGATTGATCAAAATGTGTTCTATTAACACGAATAAACTCTGCACATTTTGCCATATCTTTGATTGAAGACGCTCCTATATAAGCACAACAACTCCTGATGCCTCCCAGAATATCCTGTACCACTTCTTTCACAGGGCCTTTATATGGAACTTGGATCATTCTGCCTTCGCTACTTCTATAGTCTTTTAGCCCTTGACCGTGTTTGTCTTGGGCTATTTTAGAAGACATTCCATAAAATTTAAAAGTTTTTTTCACCTTTTGATTCGTAACTGTGGGAGGTTTGTCTGTGCAATGATTCCAGTTCACTAAAGTTCCCTCTTCCCATTCTCCCTCACATTCTTCCGTACCAGCAAGCATACCTCCTATCATTACAAAGTCCGCATTTGCAGCAAATGCCTTGCACACATCACCGGCATTCCTACATCCTCCATCCGCACAAATCAATCCCATTCTTTTTTCTTGGCTTTTTAAACCATGGGCCGCATGAGAACATTCTATAATAGCTGAAAGTTGTGGATATCCTATACCTGTTTTTAATCTTGTAGTGCAGGCAGATCCGGGTCCAATACCAACCTTTACAATATCAACTCCCCCATGAAGGATCAGCTCTTGAACCATTTCTGGAGTGCAAACATTACCTGCCATAATTATAGTCTTATCAGCAAATTGTTTTCGCACTTTAGCGCAGAAGTTGACAAAATCTTCTGTATAACCATTAGCAACATCAATACATAGATTTGGTATGATATGTGTTTTATCTGCTATATCACATAAATTATCAAACTCTATATCTTGAATACCTAAGCTGTACCAAGTATAGGTGGAAAATGGACAGTATTCTAATTGTAAGAGCTTTTTATGATCATGATGTTTGTGCAAACAAGTTATCATTTGATGTTTAGATATCGCATGAGACATATCCAATGTTCCGGTGCTATCCATATTGGCTGCTATAATTGGAGTACCTCTCCATGGTCTTGTGGAATGATAGAATTGAAATCCTCTTTGTAGTTTGATATTTTGTCTAGAAGCGGTTTTAGTTCTGTGAGGCACTAAAAGCGTATCATCAAAGTCTAATTTTAAATCTGTATTAATTTTCATGTACCACTACTCCCAAAACCACCGCTACCTCTATCGGTGGGAGTTAGTCCGCTAGCTTCTGTGAGGGCAAAATGGGGAACTGGTTGAAATAAAATTTGAGCAATCTTATCTCCCTTATTGATAACACAAAATTCTTCAGAAGAGTTCCAAAGACAAACTTTAATCTCGCCACGATAGCCACTATCAATAACTCCAGCAAATCGATGTATCCCTCTTTTTGCGGCCATTCCAGATCTATCCCAAATGAGTCCAACATATCCTTCTGGAATTCCAAGAGCTATATCTGTGCCTATTAGCTCTGTTTTTGTGGGCTCAATTACGGCGTCGTCTGATGCATATAAATCCCATCCAGCATCAAACTCATTTGCTTTGTTAGGCATTCTGGCCCACTTGGTCAATTTCTGCACTTTGATTTCCATAGATAACCTCCTCTAATTTATTCGCAGTGTTAGTCCATGATAATTCTTTTGCTGTCTTGATACCTTCCTCGTTAATAATTGCATGGTCAGACTTCCATTGTGTATAAAATTCTTTTAAATATGTTACTCCTTGCTCAAACGGCACACCTTCTAAAGATGCCCATTGTGCCGAAGACTCTTTAAAAAATACTCCATCTTGAGCAGGTTCCATATCATATATTTCTATTAGTCTAGAATTTTTATCTGTACAAAATTGGGTGTGTGCGGAATAATTGGTTGCAATGATGTGCTTTCCCATAGACATCATTTCTAATAGTTCTAAGTTCCAGCCTTCTGCTCTGCTGGGGAAAATACCACAGTTAGCCGTAGACATAATCTTAGCCACTTCTTCGTGCGTTTGAACACGATCCCAAAGCTTCACTCGTGAATCGTTAGTATAATATCTTTCCCATTCATGACGTAACTTATCTGATAAAAATGGATTGGAAGGCATCATTTGTAATTCCACATCTTGATCATTTGGAAAAGCTTTCTGAAACATTGATAATAATAAATCATGTCCTTTGCGCTTCTCCCATTTTCCACAGTTTAAAAAGACACATTTATCAGTTACTGTATGAGGACCATGTTTAAATATATCGGTATCTACTCCAACAGGAACTACAAAGACGGGAGTGGAAATTTTAGCAGAGTTAATAATAATGTCTTTGGCCCATTCTGATGCAACAATAATACCATCCATAGAAGATAAGTGATTAATTCTTTTTTGATCTAGTACATTAATTTCAAAAAATGGAAATGCAAAGTAAGGGCCGTTTCCCACGCGCTCAGCAAGAGCAAATTCATGCCAAACCTTTAGACATGGCGCATCGCTATATCCATCGAACAGATGAAATTTATTAATAGAGTCTTGTACTATCTGAACGTTTGTTTCAGGGGTGTTGGTCGCTCCAATCAGAGATAACGCAACGTCAAGTTTTTGCGACAATACTTTTAAAAGATTAAGTCCAACCACTCCGTAGCCTAGACTATTGATTGGTGCAAATAGATTAAGCTTTTTCATATAGAGTTCCATATATTAATATCATAAAAAAACCCCCTAAAGATTATACATCAAAAGGGGGTTCATGGCTATTGTGCTAACTTCCTTTTTAAACTTCAGTCGAGAACCATGTAACTCGCTTTGGTTGAAGGAAGGTTGAGAAAGTTAGAATGGAACTTCTTCTTTTTCTTTCACCTTTTCCTTGGCTCCCGACACAGCCCCGTTTCCATTAAATTTTCCGCCGCCGGGAGTGAGATTAATTTTTTCTGCAACCATAGTAAGCTTACTACGCTTAGCCCCGTCATCAGTTTCCCACTTATTCAGTTTAAGTCGTCCCACAATCATGATGTGGCGACCCTTTACTAAATACTCATTAAGAGATTCGGCCTGTTTTCCCCAGATAGTTACATCAACAAAAGTTGTTTCTTCTTGTCGGTCAGAATCCTTTGACCAAATCCTATTAGAAGCAATAATCACGTCTGTAACAGCAGTACCGTTAGGAGTGTATCGTAGTTCGCTATCTCTCGTCAAACGACCACTGACAATAACTTCGTTTAAATCACTCATGTGAAAACCTCCTACTTCATAAGACCACGATAACGCAATGCCTTTCTAGTAAGCCTGCGAGCATAGATAGTACCATGATTTCTAACGAGCTTCCTAAACTCTCCTGCCTGTTCTGTATTAGCAAAACAAGTTGTTACGCCCTTAGTGCTTGCTTCGCCAGCAGCAAACTTGTTGAGCGTTTTGACGGAACACTTGCTGGATAATAGCAGGTTCCAATCAGTTGTGACAGAATTCTTCATCCTATTCCTCCTTTGTTAAAATGGGTTATAAAACGATTGCCTTTTGGCCACAATGTATTATACCCTTCTTTTCGCCGTTTGCAACCACAATTCTGGAAAAATTTTACAAAGTGTGCATTTCTATGGTATCGGCTTGTCCAATGACACCTGTGCCTACAACGACTGCCGTTTCATATTGAGAGCTACTTGCCCCTACCGATGTGGCGGGAAAGTACAAAGGATCGAAATCTGTGGTACGATTACCGAACAACATATATTCATTAGACGTATTATTTTTTAAGCTTATAGCGGCCATTCGACCAGATTCGGCACCTATCACTGTTTGTCTACCCATAGCGACTATAAAAGAATTATCTTCGTTACCATCAACAGTTGCAGTACCCCATGTGCCACTAGACCCATAGTTAGTCCAAGTTGATAATTGTCCAGTATGCATAGTTTCTGGAGCATTATCAAGGTTTAAAGTAAAAATATATCTATAATCTACTGTTACAGTATTCGCATCCAAATTTTTAAGCTTAATCGTATCTCCACTACTCATAGTATATCCGCCTGCAAACCCTACAGATTTAACATCTGCGGCATCGGCTATATATCGTGAACCACTACTAACTAATACATCATTAATATATAATCCATACAACACGCTATTAACTGAATCGTAACCTCGTACCGTTGCCAATACTAACTGTGTGCCCCCAGAATTATGTACCGTATGAGTATGCATTGTTCCGCCGGTTGAAAAAGAATTAGAGCTAATATCTCTGGTATTTGAAAAATCTATTCCACTAATCAAACCACCGCTGGCTCCTGCATAGGATAAGTCAATTAAAAACCCTTGACCATACTGAGTAGTTTCTGACTGTGATCCGTACAGTCTTTTTCTAAAAACTTGTAGGTCTTGGGTGGGGTCTGGAGCAGTGCAATGTCCTATATATCCAACATATGTTCCGCTATCATTAGTATCGTGTCTTACATAGGCAGATCCCACCAAATCATTACTAGTAGAAAAACCAAACTTAGTAGCTCCATCATTAGTAGAGGGACTAACAGAATTGACCCAAGCAATTACTAAGTACTCGTTACCTGCTGTAAGCTTAGCAGCATCTACCAATGTACCCTGTGACACATAAGACGTACTAGTGGTACTAGTAGATGAGGTTTTTTCTTGATTAATAAATTGAATTTTTTTTGTAATTGCCATATTATATCTCCGTATTATAATTCATAATATTTTTCACCTTCATAAATGGTCATTCTTCCCTTTTCATTGAACAGTTCTGCCCGTTCTAATTCGTCATTATTTAGTTCAACACCCATTTCTTTCATAGCTTTGATAACTTTACCGCCCATTCTCATATTTTTAAACCAACCTAGCTTACGCCGCACTACCCTTTTTAAAATCTTGTCATCGTCCAACGTTGGCGTTCTGACGGCTGCTTCTCGCTCTTCCCTAGATTCTTTACAACCTTTAATAAGTCGAATTACTGTAAGAGAAATTTTTCCAATTAAAATAACCGTGGCGGGATCAACAAATACTTCCTGATTCTCATTGTTCTTATTATATATCTTATTATATATCTTCGAACTTAGGTCGTGTTCAACGTAATAGTTCATATTTGTCTCCAATATTAAACGTTAATAAAACCTGAGAAATTGTCAATAGGGGTTCCGTTTGGCTGGGCACAATTTATTGCTTTGAAATAGCAGCGTCCCACAGAATTTTGTCTAGAAAATACATCATAAATATCATCGCCATTAAAACGACACCTATCTATATAAATATTAGGTATATCGTCTGCACCCTTACGTTTTTTATCTTTCCAAGTTATACATCCCTTATAAAGGTTGGAATTTCGTATAGAAATTACTGCGTTACCATTTAATTCATACATGGGTTGAGGGTTACCTTCCTTTATAGCTTCTTCCCATTTTTTAGAAGGGGCTTGTACGTTTTCTATATCAATATTAACAGGATAATGATCGTCCATTTGAACAATTTTACATGTTCCAGCGTGTTCATCTAATTTAATATTCCGTAAAGTATATAAACCATTACTACTTCCAATACCATGGCCACCACTTTCCTTGCGTGATCTAAGTCGTAAAATACATTCGCCATGAATGACTTTTAAATTGTCTACATAAACACAGCCACCTGCAAATATATCAATAATATCTTTAGTTCGTGGACCTATTGCTCTACAATCTCTTAAAGAAAATCCCATAGCTTGTGCATTTTTTAATCGCAACAATGTTTCACAGTTGCGCGCTTCTACATGATTGAACACTACATTATCTACATTGTGATCGCCTACTTCACAACCACCTTGAAATGCCACTCCACACTCTTCAAAAAAACAATCTCGTAAAGCCATCTTACCGGTCCCAATACCTTTTTCCACTTTTAAATGAACTCCTATAGGAGCATCAATAAATGTAACTTTTTCTATTACTGTTCCGACACCAGCTATTCTAAGAATAGCACCATCTTCATCAGTACCTTCCCAAATTAGATTGCTTGTATGTCCTCGATAATGTGCTTTTGGTGGAATATATCGTGAGCCTCCGACGCCTGTAATTTTAGTACCGGAAAGTCTTGGGATGTCAATTGTTTCTTCAACTACAAAATCACCTTCTGAAAGATTTCTTAATGCTTCAAGTGTGATAGTTGACGTAGTCATTATATCTCCCGACTGTACGGTATAAAAAAAGGGGTAGGAGCCATCTCCCACCCCTCATGATAGACTCAACTAACGGTTTACGCTCCACCAAATGTAACATTTTCATCAGATGGTAAGGTTCCCGTAGGAATGTCGCTTCTATTAACTTCGCCACCCTTACGTTGCGTAAGAGTATAAAGTACATTAAGAAGAGACCTCATCATAACCGATTCATACTTTGTAAGCGAATACGGTTGATGTCTGCTATCTAACCTTGTCAGCTCAACAAAGAAATTGTCTAATGCTGCAATAAAGCTTCTAGCAGTATCATTAGGACAATTGCCCGGATTAAGCTGGGGGATATCAACATCGGCACCAGTTAAGTCCCACGTAACAGAACGATTAACGCCGACTGGCATTAACACATTATCTTGTGTCAAAGCCAAATCGTTATAATCGTCAGCAACATTCCGTGTGCTATCAGAAGCTTGAGCCTCTAGCTCTTCCAAAGTGAGAGCATCTGGATTATATGTAATATTTTCCAGCGTATCACCAAGCTTCTCAATTTCCGTTACCATGTAACGATTCAGAGCATCATTCCACCCAGATTGTGAGCGAAACTCTTGCCTGACGGTCAATTGCTTTCTAATTTTGACCACTTCTGCTAAAATAAAGTGGATGCCTAAGTTTGGGAATTCTACATTAGCCCCTTTAAACGTATTCTGCGCTGCCATGATATGCCTCCAATAGTAAATGAAATAATCTCGCGATTACCTAAAAATCAAAACCCATTCGTTTGAGAAATTCTACTTTTACCCATTTCTCAACAGTATTGGCTACTTCTTTATACCCCAAAACGTTGAATTCACCCTTCTTTAATTTTCCAACCGCTTGTCTGTATAGAAATCCAATCATTGCCTCATGATATAAAATGTGACGACTAATAGTGGCACTTGATACTCGCTTGAGAAATTGATTGTGTACATATTCTTCAACAGCTTCTCCAGCCTTGACTTGACTACTCACTTTGTATGGTGCTGATCCTTTTGTAACAATCAACTTATTTCGTTTAAGTAAATCTACTGCTTCTTTGTAAAGATGGGCATAAAATGCTAGTTCTTCAATTCTTTCTCCATCAGACTTTTTAAGATCTATAAATTCTTTAATTCTGTCGCTGGCTGGGGGAAAAGTCGATTGACGGATATCGTCTAATACAGTCTGATCACAATCGTCTGTTTGCTTTTCGGCTTGTGGCGTTTCTATAGGTCTTTTAGTATCGTCTACACTATGTGTAGGCATTACCTTAACTGTATCTCTATCATCCACGGTATTATAAATATTAATATCCCTTTCTTTCGTAGCAACCTCTTCTATTCTATCTATTCTTTGATATAGTTTATCTTGAAGTGTGCCTAGCTGATTTTCAATAGTACTCTCCAATTTATCTTGTAGATAATCGGCAAGTCCTCTTAAATCGTCAGTGCTCCTTCCTTCTATATCGTCAATCTTTCCACCTATCACATCTGTAATTTCTTCTGGATCGAACCTGTCTTCAATAATATTTTTCACTTTTCTTTTTCCTCTCCATTTCCAGTAAAATGAAAGTAAGCCCCATACGGTCACTCCTGTTGTTGTACCGCCAAAGAGCCATCCCAATATATTTCGTTGAGTTTTTACCTGCTGAGTTTGACCTTGTAATATTTCGTACTCTCCATTTAAACTACCTAAAGCCTCATCTTTACGTTTTAAGTCTTCTTCTAAGTCAACTATGTTGCTAATTTGCTGTAAGACGCTTCCATTTAATCTCATAATGCGATTATTTAGGCTGTCTATTTGATCATTATCAATATCTTTTGCAGACTTTAAACGTTCAAGATCTTTCTTTAATCTCTCTAAAGTACTGGTTTGTTCACTTAAAGAAGAGTTCAGGTCTGTAATACTTTGATTAAGAGTGTTTCTTTCTGTAGTTAATTGACGTATTTGTTGCTCTAAAGTTTCAATTTTCTTTTTATAATCATCTATTTGACCCTTCCCACCTTCGTCATTACCGCCAAAATCAGGTCCGAGGTTAGGTGGAAGAGTTCCATATGGATTTTTTCCTCCTCCACCTCCACCGTTATCAGGTGCAGGACCGGGAGAAGGGCCGGGAGAAGGAGGTCTGTTCGGATTAATAATGGGAGGACAACGTCCGCCGGGACATTGAACTTCTAATATAACATTCCATTTTTTAATCTTAATATATTCATGACCTACCGGAAGAGTTACTTCTTCTTTCCATCCTTCACTATTAAAATTTTGCATATAATACAGACCATTGTCACCTAATGCATAATATGCTTTTCGAGTCGTGGTCGCTACTTCTACAGCAGTACTAATATATTTCCAAGTACGTGGTACTTTTTCATCAAAGTAATCGTCAGATGTTTCTCCTTTATATGCACGTAAAAAGTTACCAATATGTATTGCGCCACCCTTACCCTGAATACTCCATGTAAGAACGCCACATAGATATGTGTCACCATCTATAACGGTATAGACTCCTGATCCACTTTGTCCACCTAACGGAGGAGGCGTGAACAACACTCGATCTCGGCCAGCGTCTGATAAAGCATGTCCTTCCCAGAGTTGTAACCATCTAGCTTGAGGACAACCCGCAGATGCTATGTAATCATTTTGTTTAATTTGATGATCTACTGGAGCAAACGGTGCTATCCGAGGAGGATAATCACCAAAGGCCGATTTTTGTAATTTAATTATAGCAAAATCATTAACCGTTCTTTCATTGTGTGATTTCCATACAACAGAACCCGGAATACGAGTTGTTTTGCGCCCATATCTAAAAAATTCACAAGTTGCACTCTTATTTGAACCTACTACATGAGCATTGGTCAAAACATAAATAGAATCATCATCTTCTGCAATAGACGTACCACTTCCTGCTGCGCTAGATACTCTAACCCTACAAGAAGCCTCACCAATTTCATTTAATGTTAAAAATTTAGCGTGTACGCTTGACGTACAAATAGCAAAAAATACAACAAAAGATAGAACTAAAGATCTCATAACGTTACCTATTCTAATTAAGAGTTATATCATCAAAGAATAAACGATTTTGTTAATGCCTGTTTATCCATAAAACGTTGAATAATATCCTCTATAGTGTCAACACGTTCCCAATATTCTAAAGAGTCAAGACTCCCTTCTGCATTTATTCTGTCATTTGCATAGAAAACATTAGTAATGTCTTCTGATAATATTCTATACTGTATGTCGGTCATTGTATCTTCAATATGAGGTGGGGGTTTTAACCGGAACGCACTTACCGTCCTTCTCCACATATCCTTCATTACAATTGGGAGGATATCCTGCCACATCATCTCCTTTAGACAATAAAGCTGCTACAGTAGCTACGATAGCCGCACTGTTGTATCCTTCATCATGCATCCAATCAGTTATACATTGCAAGTCTTCGTGCTTAAGAAAGATATTTTCATCATTAATATACAACATCCTAAGTTCCTGCGCTTTTTGAGAAAATTTTTCTGGTCCTTCTATCGCAATCCCTTGTTTAATTGCTTTTTGTTTGGCATCCTTACCGGCATAGCAATTCCCCTTATCTCCCCATTTATATCCAGATTTTCCGTCAACTGTACAATTTTTTAAAGGCATATTATTATCTCCTATGAGAATGCATAGTCTATCGTTTAATTATACACCAGAAATACCTTCTTTGAACCATTTTATTGTACGTATTAATCCATCGTTTAGAGAAGTTTTGGCTTTGAATCCTAACCTTTTCTCTGCTTTAGCGGTATTTAGACACCTTCTAGACTGACCATCAGGCTTAGTTGTATCATAAAGAATTTCGCCATCAAATCCCATAATGTCACAAATATTTTCAATTAATTCGCAAATCTTAATTTCTTTTCCCGTTCCAATATTAATAGGTTCTGGAGAAATATCTTTTTCTATTGCTAACGTAATTGCTTCGGCGCAATCTGTGGCATACAAAAATTCTCGTGAGGCTTGTCCCGTTCCCCATAAAGTTATTGATTTATTTTTTTCTTTAATTGCCTGATCAACCTTTAAGATCAGAGCTGGAATAACATGACTACTTGTAAGATTAAAGTGATCGTGAGGTCCATACATATTCACAGGAATCAAATTCACACCATTCAATCCGTATTGTTCATGATAGGTTTCCACTAATTTCATTAAGGTTTTTTTAGCAATACCATATGGTGCGTTTGTTTCTTCGGGATATCCATTCCAAAGTTCTTCTTCTACAAATGGTACTGGAGTATGTTTTGGATAAGCACATACTGTGCCTAATAATACAAATTTAGATACCTGCTGCTCCATTGCTTCATGTATAAGATTGGCACCCATAATTAGGTTCTCATACATAAATTTTCCGGGATTGTCTTTATTAGCCCCGATTCCTCCTACCGTTCCCGCAGCATGTACAATCACGTCTGGATTTAATTGTTTAATCATCGTCTGACATTGATCTTGTTGTCTTAAATCAAAAGTGTTGCTATGTGCAGACCCTACCCAATAGCTAGTAGTAATGGGTTGATTTCCACGCAAGCCGATACCAAACACTTCATAAGATTGAGACAATATCGGTTTTAAATTTTGTCCAAGAAATCCAGTTGCGCCGGTTAATAATATTCGCATAAAAATGTCCTTATTTTACCAAAAAATTTTAAAATAGTTTTGCCTATTGTCCACTTTTAATACAGGTTAGTCATAATTTGATCGTTTTGGATTCCAAAAAGC
>Ga0114901_1000247_pt1 | contig 42443 bp, 35 predicted proteins | sample MalvireepMed_s16_FD_89686 | JGI IMG/M metagenome (GOLD analysis project Ga0114901, IMG submission 89686) | Marine viral communities from the Global Malaspina Expedition - Malaspina viral metaG DeepMed_s16 | ecosystem: Environmental > Aquatic > Marine > Oceanic | place: Mediterranean Sea... | reverse complement strand
GATGTAGACCATAAGCATATATTTTGGGGAAAAGATGAAAAGAAAGATGAAAAAGAAACTTACATACAACCAGTTAGCAGACTATATCCAACAGTTAGAGCTGCAAGTAGATAACCAACAGAGGGCTATTTACGATGTATCTTCATTGCTGCAGGAGTATGTAACAATGCGTAAAGATGTAGGTAAATTGCAGAAACACCTGCAAAAGCGTTTAGGATCTACTTCCCAGATTCCGACTCGCTGGTCGGTATTTCTTAAGTACTGTAAAACCAGCTACTTAGAACTGAAAAAAAAACTTGCATCATATCTATAAGACCTAGTAAACTACTACTAGTAACTATGCTTAATATAAAGGAGGTTGCATGAAGGTTTATAACTTAACTATTGTTTTTGATGATAACACAGACGAGGTAGAGTATATCGAAGAGAGTGTTGATGTGATTCAAAAGGAGGTTGATTACTTTCAAGCTATAGCAGATGACAAATATGAAGTATCAACAACTTTAGATATATTAAGACAGGTTAAAGACAAGGCTAAAGCCTAAAGAACTTTATTCGACTCGCCTATCGACGAGCCGAGTAATTAATTTTAATCACAGTTATTACCTCGACTGTTAAGCGACTCACGAAGTGAGGAGTAAGGAGAGGTTATAACAAAGGGATATGAGAGAGTATAAAGTAAATGGACTTGCCCATCGTGTTTACGATGAGGATGACGAGCTACCTAGCGGCCTGGTAGTCCAAGAAAACTGGAGAAAGGCTGTAATTGGAGATTGGGTTAGAGCAGATGATAACTGCATAATTCAGATACTTCGAAAGGGTGAAATGCTTACTCGGAATAAGGTCAGAGAGTACGTCGGAACTTGCACGGGAACATTCCCTGTCAGGAAGAGCGTAACAATGGACACGAGTAGGCGAGATCACATCTACTCATTTGGCGGTAAGAATCCACAAGAGACTCTCTTGGATCGGACCACAAATAGTAAGCACGAAACCCTATTTATTCAGTATATGGTAGCAGGCCTACCAATGACGGAGGCCTATATGAAAGCATTCCCAACAGGGCAATCTGGCTATGCTACAGAGCGAGCCACTCAGCTTATGAAATTAGAGAGAATAAGGAGTCAAGTGAAGGAAGAACTAAAGCCAGTATTAGAGAAATTAGGCATAGATGACGAGTCTGTATTAAAAGATATACAGTACACATCTAAGAATGCTGAAAAGGAAGATGTGCGCCTGAGGGCGCTTTTTAAACTTAGTGATATATTAGATCTGGAAGATAAAACTTCAACAAAGGTAACCACTGTTACTGGGGCATTATTCCAAGGTTTTACTCCAGATAAATTAGAAGAGGCAGAAAGACCACAGCTAAAGGAAGGAGATAAAGATGCCTGATAGTAAGGATAATATGACGCCCATGAAAGGGAAAAGTTTTACAGAGAGATTGACTCTAGACCACAATCTGCCTAGTGCTCTTGCATCCAATGTTGGAAGAGCTATAAGAAATGGCACGGATCCTACTAATACCGCTAAAGGTATGCTTGAAGATCTTAGGGTTGCAGCCGGTTTCGATCTGGGTGATGGTTATGGTGTAGAACTTGAAGGTAAAAACTTTCACAAGTCTAAAGATGGTAACTATAATATTAAATTTACAAAAGATTTTTAAATAGGAGATAAAATAATGCCGATAACAGTAAGCAAGACCGATGATAAAGCTTTTGATGCAATGATGAATAGCTCTCAAACAACAGGTAATCTATACACAGAGTCTTTTTACAATACTAAAGCCACCAGAGATGAGCAGGCCTCTATGGATAGAAAGGCACAAGCATATCTAAAAAGAATGTATCAAGATGATAAGAATGCTGGATTATTTGAAAAGCTTAATTATGACCAGTATATAGGGTCTTTATCACAATCATTCTTCAGGGAGAGGCTGGACTACCCCAAAGACAATGATCCGAGTTATTTTGAGGAGTTTGGAGCTTTCTTTAATGAAAATTATGAAGGTGATTTTGATCAGTTTAGGGATAGTGCTATGAAGTATAGTGATCAAGAAAAGTAAATGGCGAATATTAATGATAATGCTTTTGCTATGATGCAGCATGCTACAGCTGATAAGACGGCTGTAGATCTATTGGGAGATAAAGCAGAAGTAACTAGAGAGGATGTTCATAATATGCTCATGGTGGCTGGCTTTACTCCTGCCATTGGTAATGTAGCTGATGCAGCAGATGCTCTATTGTATGCTGCTGAAGGGGAGTTTGGAGAAGCTGCATTATCCGGAGCTTCAGCTATCCCTATTATCGGACAGTTTGTTGCTGGTAAAAGAGCCTTAAAAGCTGCTAAAGAGGCTGGTGAAGAAATGGTTACAGTGTATAGAGGAGTGCCTACATGGTGGAAAGGTAAGATGGTAAAAGATGGTAAATTTATAGGTGGAGGAAAAAGTGGTAAACATAGTTTTTGGACAACTGATTCTAAGAAATATGCAGCATCTTATGCTAATAGATTAAGTAAAGCTCCAGAATATAGCCATTTAAGGGATTATGTTTTAAAGGGAGAAAAATCTAGACCTAGTATATTAGAATTTGAAATGCCATCTTCTTGGGCTAAAAATAACTTAAGAACTGCCCCTGTTAAACAAGGAGGAGGTTTGACATATATATTTGATGAAGGAATCCCTAAAGAATTTTTAACTAAGGTACACAAGTAGTGGAGGGTGAATGGAATAAGCATAAACCTAGAGCAAAAGGTTACTGAGGATATGTATATGGATTTAAAGTATGGCAAACATTAATACTAGAAATGTATCACAAGCAGAAGAAGAGCTCAAACTTGCAAAGGAAGACATTATTGCTTTTGGTAAGCTATTTCTTCCTGATGATTTTATGCGGTCAGAGACACCTTTTTTCCACTATCAAGTAGCCGATGTTGTTAATGATCTTAATATTAAGCAACTTGCCGTCATACTGCCTAGGGGCCATGGAAAAACCGTATTGACTAAATGTAGTATTATGCATGATTTTTGCTTTGCTTCTGATCCATTATTTTATGGATGGGTAGCAGCGTCTAGCAAGATATCAGTTCCTAATTTAGACTATATAAAATATCACTTGGAATATAATGATAAAGTGCGGTATTATTTCGGTGATCTAAAAGGGAGAAAATGGACAGAAGATGATATCGAACTTAAAAATGGGACTAAGCTTATCAGTAAATCTAACCTTTCAGGTATACGAGGTGGTGCGAAATTACATAAGAGGTACGACCTTATTGTATTGGATGATTTTGAAGACGAGAATAATACCGTTACACCGGAGTCTAGGGCTAAAATTAATAACCTTGTTACGGCTGTTGTATTCCCTGCCCTTGAACCTGGGACTGGCCGCCTTCGCATTAATGGCACTCCCGTTCATTATGATAGCTTCATTAATAATATCTTGGTTAACTATAGTAGATCTAAAGCGGAAGGGAAAGACTTTAGCTGGAAAGTAGTAACACATAAGGCTATACAGGATGATGGTACTCCCCTGTGGCCAAGTTGGTTTGGTCACAAGGAAATGGAGAGAAAAAAGAAATTTTATGCTGATTCTGGAGCTCCTCAGAAGTTCTATCAAGAGTATATGATGGAAGTTCAAAGCGCAGAAGATGCAATATTTACTAGAAATCATATTAAGTATTGGGAGGGAAGTTTTGTACATGATAAAGAAACTGGGGTGTCTTTTCTGCATACCGCTGAGGGTGATGTTAAGCCTCTTAACGTTTTTACGGGTGTTGATCCCGCTACAGATTCTACTCGTAGGGATAGCGACTTCAGCGTTTTACTTACTGTTGGTGTTGATCCAGATAACAATGTGTATGTTTTGGACTATATTCGCAAGCGTAGCCTCGCTGTTCTCGGTATACCCGGAGATGGCAAGAAGGGAATCGTTGATTACATGTTCAAGCTTAATGACATCTTTCATCCTGGCTTGTTCACAGTCGAAGATACTACAATGTCTAAGCCAGTTTTTCAAGCGCTTATGGCAGAAATGCGTAGACGTAATGACTTTTCGGTTAAGTACATTGCTGAAAAACCAGGCAATAGAATGTCAAAACGCGACAGGATTCAAGAAATACTTGCGCAAAGGTTTTCAATCGGTTCGGTACACATTAAGAAAGATATGTATGATCTTCAACGAGAAATTATAACTTTCGGTCCTAGAATGGGTCATGATGATACTATAGATGCATTAGCATATGCATGTAAGTTTGCACATCCACCTAAGGGTGTTAAGCAAAATAAAAAGGGAGAGTACTATAAACATAAACCAAAAGCTAAACATTGGGTAACAGCATGATAAAACTTATTGTATTTGCCACTATGATTAATGGAGAACCACAGATCGTAGAAGGAGCATTATTTAACGAGCATGACTGGGAGTATGTAATTGAGGCACGTAGACGCGGGGGAAAGGGTCAAAAGGGGAGACGACGTGGTGGGAACGGATTAAGATGAGTAATAATAGAGCAACGAATTGGGAGGTTGACCAAACATTTGACCCTACTGAAATTTATAACGAGTTAAAGAGTTCATATGCAAATGTATATAGTAATTTAGATGAGTCTGAGATTGATGATTATTTAGATAGGATAGCTTTTCATGAAAGTAAAGGAGAAGCTGGGGCAGTTCAACAGGTTAATGATAAGTATGGTAAGGACGGCAATGTTATAAGTTATAAGGATGGACCTGGTAGAGGGCTCTTTCAATTTGAAATAGGAGAAGATCAGGGGGCACAAATAGCTAAGCAAAGATTCTACAATTACTATAAGAGCCAAGGGAATGATGCTATGATGAAACTTGCAAAAAGTCTACCAGATGACTTTTCAAAAATATCTCCAGATATGCAAAAAGCACTGTTTATGACAAACATGATGGCTATACCCAATAGAGGCGAGGGACATGTCGCAGCAAACCTATCTGAAGTAAAGAAACATGGAGACCAGGGGCTAGAAGACTTCTGGATTAATTATCATTGGGCTGGATGGAAAACAGATCCAGACTCTATAGTAGATAGGCGAAAGAGCTGGAAGAGAGATAATAAAATTTATAACCAGAGGGCATTAGATTAATGGGACAAAAGAAAGATAAAACAGCAGAGAGGGTAAAGACGTTATTTCACAGATCCAATAGTGGAACCAGAATCGATTGGGAGACTGTAAATCAACAGGGATACGATTTTGCTAACGATAATCAGATGAGTGCTGCAGAAAAGTTAGCATTAGAAGAACAAGGTATGCCTACATTTACAATTAACAGAATAACGCCTGTAGTAGAGATGCTGAACTTCTACGGTACTGCTAACGATCCTAGATGGCAAGCAGTTGGCTCAGAAGGATCTGATGTAGATGTGGCAGCAGTATTTTCTGATATGGCTGATTATATATGGTACAATTCAGATGGTCCTGCTATATATGGCAATACTATAAATGATGCTATTACCAAAGGCTTAGGGTATATGCTTATAACTGTGGATAAGGACGCAGATAATGGTATGGGTGAGGTTATAATAGAACAACCAGATCCATTTGACATATTTGTAGACCCAAAGTCTAGAGATCTATTGTTTAGAGATGCTTCTTATGTTCTTATTAGAAAGGTGCTCCCAAAGAGCCATATTGCAGAGCTCTTTCCCGAATTCAAGAATAAGATAAAGAAAGCGTCATCTAGTGAGAGTCAAGACTTTTCCTATACTCAAAAAGCATTGGGTAAAGATCAGAAAGATTTCACGTATAAGGATATACCTGCATCAGAGGGAATTGATCCAAAAACAGGAGAGCACGAAGAGTTTCTAGAGCTATTCGAATTATGGGAAAAGAAAAGTGTTTCCTATATCAATGTATTCTACCAGGATCAGCCTACTCCAGAGCAATTAAAGCAGATAAAGGAACAAGTCGCAGTACAAATGGAGGAGCTGAAGGCTGAAAAGGATGTTGCATTACAAGAACAGACAATACAATTAGACCAGGCTGTACAATCTGGACAAATGATTCAAGCTAGATATGATCTAGAGATGGAAAAGATGCAGAAGGCTAATGAAGAAGAGTTAATGATGGCAGAACAGCAGATGACTTCCGAACTTGTTGGTCAGATACAGCAAGTTAGAAATCAGGTTGTTACAGAGAGTGAGTATGATATCTTGGTTAAGGATCCAAGTTTTGCTAAAATGGTTATAGAGGTTATTCCCTTTCACAAGCAAAGAATGACTCAGACATGTGTAGTAGGGGATAAGACATTATACGAAAAAGAACTCCCAGATACAATAACACAATATCCATTGGTACCTTTTCATTTTAAGTGGACAGGCACACCTTATCCTACATCAGCGGTGTCACCACTAGTTGGCAAACAAAGAGAACTGAATAAAGCTCATCAAATAATGGTACATAATGCTTCTCTAGGATCCTCTCTTAGATTTATGCATGAAGAAGGTTCTATAGATACTGGTCATTGGGAAAAATATTCAAGTTCGCCAGGAGCATTATTACCTGTGCGGCCAGGAGCAACTCCACCAACTCCAATTTTGCCAGCACCATTAGCTAATGCATTTTTTCAAATTGTAAATGAAGGCAAGGGAGATATGGAATACTTGGCTGGTATATACTCCTCTATGCAAGGTGATGTCTCTGGACAGCATGATACATACAGGGGTATGCTAGCACAAGATGAATATGGTACTCGTCGTGTAAAGCAATGGATGAAGAATGTAATAGAGCCAGCATTAAAGCAAGTAGGTCTAGTGGTAATGGAATATTCCCAGGCTGTATACACAGCCCATAAGGTATTTAGGATAATACAACCTAGTGCGCTACAAGAGCAGAGAGAAGTAGAGATAAATGTTCCTATGTATAATGACCTGGGAGAAGCTATTGGTAAGTATCATGATTATGCGGCAGCTAAATTTGACATAAGGATAGTCGCAGGATCTACATTACCTGTTAATAGATGGGCATATCTTGCTGAGCTAAAAGAGTTGCTGCAATTTGGGGTAGTTGATGATATAGCTGTATTAGCTGAAACAGATATAAGAAACAAAGAACAAATAGCTAAAAGGAAAACATTATATGCACAGTTATCGGGGCAAGTTGAACAGTTATCTGAGGCGATCAAGGATAAGGACGGCACGATTGAAACCCTTGAAAGACAACTTGTACAAGCTGGTATTAAAGGCAAAGTCATGGCAGCCGAAATGGAAATCAGTAAACAGAAGGCTGAAGTAAAGGCTGAGACAAAAGATATTTATAGAGATACTAAAGCAAAGCAAAAAGTTTTACAGGCTAACATGGCTGCAAAAGCAGATACAGAAAATACAAAATTGGGCTTAGGAGTCCAACAGGCGATAAAAAATGCTGAAATAAATGCAAAAAAAGACTTGCAGGGTAATAATAATTCGTCGTAAGTTACAAACTAACATAATAAGGAGAGTATGATGGACAATGAAAATAACACAGGCAACCCTTCGAATGAAGGCTCCAGTGAGAATTTCTTTGCAGCGCTAGAAGAGGATGTAAACAGCGCTATACAAGAAGATACATTTGAAGAAACACCCACTGAGGTAACCCCTCCAAAAAGTGACCCTGAACAGGCAACTCACGAAACGGAAGGCTCCAATACCGCTAAAAGCGATGTGGACTGGGAAAAGCGTTACAAAGATTCATCACGGGAAGCTCAGAAAATGCATAATGAACTTTCTGGATTGAAACCCTTTGTACCCGTTTTAAACGCGATGAAAAACGATAGTGGACTTGTAGATCATGTACGAGGATACTTAGAGAATGGAGGTGCTCCTCCTAAGTCTATTACTGAAAGTCTTGGACTTGACGAAGAGTTTGTTTTTGACCCTGATGATGCTGTAAAGAATCCAGACTCGGATTCTGCTAAAGTATTTGAAAGGAGCGTAGACACTATAGTCAATGATAAGGTTAATAAGTTGCTACACCATCAGCAAGCTCAAAATAATGAAGCTGCTGCTGAAAGGGCAAGACTGACTGAGGAAGCAGAGTTTAAAAAGGCTAATAATATGACAGATGATCAATTCTCATCTATGATGGAGAAGGCTGATAAGCATGTTATGACTTTGGATGACTTACATCTTCTAGTAAATAAGGATCAAGTTAAAGCGAATACAGCTACTGCAACCAAAAAAGACATGGTTCAGCAGATGAAAAATGTTCGCAACATTCCTACAAGTGCAAGTGGAGCCAACAGCGCCAAAGGAAGCGACAAATCATTTGAAGATAGTGTATTTGACGCAATCAATGGTTCTGATGATAACATAGATAACCTGTTCGGGTAGCACTCTTTATATAGAGCCCTCTATTCGAACTTCAATGAAAGGAGTTTAGCTTATGGCTGACTTATTTAAACTGGGTGATTTTGAAGAAGCCACCGCCCCAAATAATCCTGGTGCGGGTTCTGGCAATTCAGCCACCCTTCTAACAGGCGCGTTACGTCGGAAATACAATTTCGGTGATCGTGTGTCTGAGCTCAATGTAGCACAGGACCCTTTTTTTCGGTTCCTGAGCAAGGTGAGCAAAAGACCGACTGACGACCCTGTATTCAAATATACCGAGCGCAGGCCTTCATGGCATAAGCGCTATGCATATGTAGAGTTCTTAGGAGCTTCTACAGGACCAAGTTCATTACCTGCAACTATGGATAACTTCGAGAGCAAGGGTGATGTTTGGTATGCAAAGATGGGTTGTGACTATAGTAACCAAGGTAACCTGCAAAATATTTTGGGTCAATCTGTGGCCCATGATTTAGGTGCAACCAATACTAAACCTAACTTTTTCTTAGTTGGGCAAGTAGTTAAGTTCCCTACGGCACCTGCCGCTGGTGGAATGGATTATGTTACCGCAAGAGTGGAAGCTATCGATGAGACTACTGTAGCAGAATATACAGAGTTGAAGCTAGTAACCATCAAAGGATGTCTTTCAGATGACGTTCCCAAAGGAGTTCCAACTTCTGTAGCTACAGGAGCAGGTACAACTACAGAGAGCGAAGAAGCATTGGCACCTTATAAGTGTTACGTAATTGGTTCAGCTTACGAAGAAGGCTCTGGGTATCCCGATACATGGAAAGACCAACCCTGGTCAACCCAGTATGGACAAACTCAGATCTGGAAAACTGCAATGGCAATGACTAATACTGCTCGTGCAACCTCACTTAAGTATAACTCAAATGAGTGGGCACGTGTTTGGAAAGAGCATTTGATTAGTCATAAATGGGATATCGAACAGTCTTTATTGTTTGGATCTAAAGTGTCTAATAGTGATATCAATTACACTCAGGGCGCTGTAGATTATTGCACAAACTATGGCAATATCTTTAGTCTAGACATTAATACTAAGACAGCTGATGATTTCCTAGATGATCTGTCTGGTTATATGGATCCTCGTTATGCATCACAAAGTCCGACAGTTTACTTCTGTCCAACTAGTGTGTATAACTGGCTACATAAACTTGGTGGTTACTTTAAGAATAATCTAGAAGTTTCCTCCCAGTTCCGTGCAGACATTGCAATGACTGGTAAGAAGAAGGTTTTTGGTGTTGATATTAGCACATTTAGTACTCCCTATGGAGATATTAATGTCGCTCGTAACATTCATCTTGATGGAACAGATATCAAGCTCTTAGGAATTGGTATGAAGAACTGTGCATGGAGACCTCTTAATGGTAATGGCGTTAACCGTGATACTTCAGTATACGTTGGTGTTCAAACACTTGAAAACAGCGGTATTGATCGTCGGGTTGACTTAATCTTAACTGAAGGCGGAATGGAATGGTCTATGCCAGAATCCCATGCCGTCTGGAAATAGGAGGTAGATTATGAAACATCCAATGTATGGATCAGAAGGAAGTATATCTGCCGACATCGCTGATGTAGCAGCCGCAACAGCAGCAGCTAATGATTCAGACTTAACTGAAATCTTAGTTGATGTTGCTGACATTAGAACAAAGTTAAATGCAGTTATTGCAGCTTTGGCTAAATTCGGTGCTATTGATGACGGAAGCTAGGAGGTAGATCATGGCGATATCACAAAAGGTTAGCAAACCAGCGCTTTCGCCACAATGGCAAGCAGCTGTTACGAATCTAACAGGAGATGGTGCTGCTGGAGCAGAGGGTATTACTCTCTGCAGCAAAGCTGGCGTACAGGCTGTATCAATACCAGATGGTTCTTATAATGGCCAGATGATAGCTATTATTGCAAATGGTACTGGAACTAAGACTGTAACTCCTGATAGCATTCTCGGAACAGGTGCAACTTTTGAAGTTCTTGCTAAAGCATGCGGTTTATTCGTATGGTATAGTGATGGAACTAACGAAGGATGGGCTTGTGTGATGGGCGCTGCTGCAGCTAGCTAACAATAACCACCGAAACCCCTCTCTGGTGAGAATCTTTTCTCTCCCCAAGAGGGGGGTGGAGGTAATAGGAGATAAATGTCAAGTTTTGAAACTCAAATAGAAGCTATAACTGGACTAGATATAGACAGTGTATCAAAGCCTTCGCAGGATGACTTAACTATATTCCTTAATCATAGTATACTGGACATAGTTAATAAGTTAAAGCTAATAAATCCTGGTGGATACGCGCAAATGGCAACAAAAACAGCCGTTGGCAGTGGATCCTCTGCTATAATTGATGGAGATATTATGGCAGTATATGGTACTGAAGTCCAATTAGGTGTAGGAGTGTCGAGTATCACTTTGGACAGCGGGGGTTCAGGGTATGCAACAGCCCCAACTATTACTTTATCTGGGGGCGGGGGAAGTGGCGCTACAGCTACATGTACAATATCTGGTGGCGCAGTAGACGCTATTACAGTTACGGCAACAGGGTCAGGTTATACATCTATCCCAACGGTAACATTTTCCACAGGGAGTGCTAGCGCTACAGCAATTTTAGAAGCAGTAAAGAGCTATAGGAATCCAGCAACTGAAATAGACTTTGAATTAGGATCTATAGCCCTTAACCCAGACAGTATACATTATCAAAGTAAGTTTAACCCTGTATATTTTAGACAGGGTAGAAGTGTATTCATCATACCAGATGGAGGAGAGGTATTACATATAGACCTCCCGATTACTTCATATGATGCCGAAGAGGTTATATCATTGCCAAAGCAATTTCAAAGGAGTATAGTTCTTGGTGCGGCAATAAGATCTTTAGAGAGAAATATTATAGACTCTACAGAGTCAAGTAAGCCGTCTTATAGTTTTGACTCTATTTTCCTAACAGATACAGCAGAGTCATTTGTAGCAACTTTACCTGACATATTAGAATACCCAGAGTTTACATGGGTTGATACTCTATTAATAGAAAAGCATACTGGAGAAATACTGTCTAGAACAAATATAGATACTGAGTTCAATAAGATTATATTTACTCCACCAGTCCTTGAAATAGTTACAATGCCATCACTTCCTACTCTAGACTTAGGATCACCACCTGTTCCTCCTGATGATGTAGATATATCTATAAATTTTAACCAGTCTCCCCCAACATATAAAATGCCAGTTCAGGTGGTAGAAGATTTTCCATCTATTACATCATTCTCGCTCAATGCAAGCACAGTTTTCCCTGCAGCAATGCATTCGCCTTCATTTATTTCCCCAACTGCTGAGTCAACAACTATAGGGTCTTTACCTGCTCCTCCGGTGTATAACCCTCCTAAATTACTGGGAGTGGTAGAACAATTAATGGAGGATACAATAGAGGCAAGTCCTACAGCAGAACTGGGAGATGCTCAGAGTATAGGCCAGTTACTGGGAGCTGCTTGGGACTATATACAGAATGAAGAAGATCCAGAGCAATTTGGCTCTGTTAACCAGTTTATAGGCACTGTTGTCAACCTGTATGGATCTGCAATGCAAAGCTCTATGAATGAATTACAAACAAAGAGTGCAGAATATCAGCAAGAAGTTACCAAGGTGATGACACAGGCGCAAAACGATCAAGCCAAAGCTAATAAGCAGAATGATTTAGATTGGGGTAGAGAAGTAGCTCAATACCAGCAAGAACTTGCACATCATCAGTCTGAAATAGCTAGATTTAATGCTGATGTCCAACAGCAAATACAGGTATGGACTCTGAAGAATCTAACGTATGAAGTTGAGAAATGGAATAAGCAACAGTTGGTTAACTTTACTCAGTTTACCAACGATATGACTAATGAACAGAATCGTTATAACTCTGCTGCAGCCGGATATACTGCTGACTATCAATTGGCCGTTAAAAAGGCAGAACTTGAGAATGTAGACCAATCTACCAAGTATGCAAAGTATGATAAAGATATGGCACTATATGTACAAAGTGTTAATAACAGAATACAAGAGTATCAACAGAATACCATTGCTGCTACACTTGAAGTGTATAAGCATAATAGAGCACAAGCACTCTCAGAGTACACAGCTATTGGTGGGCAAAATATGAATGAATTTAACCAGGCTGTACAAAGAACAAATATTGAGATACAGATAGCACAAGCTGATGCAAGCGCTGCACAAACAGCACTACAGTCCATTATGTCCTCGTCTACTGAGCTTGCTAAAAACAATGAGGCTCAAAGATTGCAAGCCGATATAGCTACATTTACCAATCAATTAAATAACTTTAGCGCTCATCTATCTAGATATGGTGCAGAGGTAGGTAACCAAAATACAGAGCTTACAGCCAATATAAATAAAGTAAATTTAAGGATGACAGATGCTATGAACACATTTAATACTAAGCTGCAGACATATCAATTGGAGTTGCAGTATAAAGAAAAGATCCTAGCTGGATTGAGGATGGACTATGCTCAATCTCTAGGGTTACAACCAAAACAAGGAGAGTAAAAATGGGTACAAAAACGCAAAAGATAGAAAACAAAACAGATGACCTATCAATAGAAAATGGAACTATTGATAGTTCTAGTGATAAAAATGATGATGTAATAGAGGCTTTAAAGGTTCAGTATAGAGAATATACTAAACAGGCAGAGGATGCTAAAACAATGGCATTGAAAGCCTTGGGGGCCCTGGAAGTATTAACGAGTATAAAAGAGCAAGGAGGCAAGGATGGCTAGTAACATAAAATATGCTGTATCGGCAACACCTATATATACAATGAGTGATGCTGAGGCAGCTTCAGATGTAGATGTGATAGCTGCAGATATAGCAAAAACAGTTGGTGGAAGTGGATCTTCTACGTGTGGATATGGAAATATAATAGGATTTGCAAATGATGCGACAGGCACACCCTCCTATACAGATATATCAAGCGCTACTGATTATGATGTGGGGTCAACAGCAGTATCTCTTGGAACATTTACAAGCTCAAAGTTTGTATATATTAAGCATAGCGGGTTCCTATTTGACACGAGTAGCACTTTAGGGCTAGCAACAACTGCAAAGCTCAAAATATGTATGGCTGCCACCATTGCTGATGCTACAACCATTGCAGTGCTTAATGCTGGTGATGCTATAGTATTGCCATACAATGAGGCAGTTACTCCCTCTTTATTTGCTGCAGGTGATGGAGTCGCAATAGCTGTAGAATTCTTTTCTGTACAGGCATCTTAGTGAAAGTTAAGGAAGTTATGGAGTTAGCTGGCGTTACTAAAACCGGTTTAGCTTTAGCCCTTATAAAGGACGCTCTTACAGAGATCGAGTTACTGTCAAAAGAAAATGTTACACAATATACTACTGATCTTACTGCTGAGCAGGCTAATTATAACCTTCCAGCCAATCTTGTAGATGTAACTTCTGTAAAGGTGTTAGATAAAACTTCTAATTATTTCTGTCCTTTGACCAGGGTTATAATAGAAAACTATAAGGAGAAATAATGGGTAGCCATTCTGATAATAGGAGCGTATCTGAAAGATATCAGTATTTTATACGAGGTAGGCAACTTGTAATTATAGAGCAGAGGGATAAAACTGGAACGGCTTTAAATGCGGGTGGATCTGTACCTATTAATGACCTTGCTACAACTGGTGATGATACTCCTCCATATCAAGCTCCATCCGAAACGATAACAAATGGTTTAATGCTTGAATATACATCTATACCAGATACTTCTAGTATGACTGATGAATCAGATGATGTACCATTAAATGATGTTTTAGCCCTTGCAGTGGTCGACTATATGAAAGCTGCAGTCACTGAGGATCCTGGGATTAGAGAATACTATATGAATAAGTTTAATAAAAGAGTCGTTCGATATGTTGAAGGTAGGACTGGTGGATTAAGAAGGGTTCTTGGCAACGCTATGATGAGGTAATATATGAGTGTATGGACAGATAGAAATGGGTCATCAACGACGCCATGGAGTGTTGACGATGATGGTAATGTAACGCAGGCGTGGAGTCTCGATGGGGCTGAATCCATAGGGGTTTCCTCTGCTGCTGGTAATACTATTGGCACGTATGATAGTGCTGCGGCTGCCGCAACAAGCCTACTAGGGTCTAGATATCATCTTTTTGACAATAATGAATTCTTTTTTGGTACAGATAAGGATGTTAGACTGTCCTTTGAAACAGATGGATCTGGAATGTTGATTAAAGTATTTCCCGCACAAAGTTCAAGTGCTACACTTATGACACTCAGGAATGGAGATGTGGATATGGTTAAATACAAGGGAGATAAGTCTGTACAGTTTATAGAGGCAAGCTCACTTCCAGCAAACCCTATTGAGGGCTCTATTATATATTCTGATAATGATTTCTATATAGCTCAAGAATTATTTATATAGCATGGCAATAAGAGACACATTAACCGAAGCTAAGCTAAAGGTAGAAGAGCATAAAACAACTAGTGGTGGGTCAGGCCTTAATGGCTTTGAGACTCAAGCAGATGTAGACAGCTTCTTAAGTACTTATTCTCGTGCATCTATTGCCCAATGTAGAGCTGACTGTAATACAGCTTATAGTGGGAGCCCTAGAATTCAGAGCTTCACACCTGGTAGTATGACTGATACCGAGAAAGCGGATACTGGAGCAGACCAAATAAATAGCGATCTATTTACAGCATATAGCAATAATGCTTCATATGTGGTACATGAAGGTAAAAACGGCAATACTATTTTTGAGGAGGGCACATTATATTGGATGCCATGCACAGGGGCTAATACTTCTGATTTTCTTGACTTTAAGAAACTACTAGAAAGGCATATGGCATATTCATATATTGCGGTAGCAAGTAATTCAACATCTACAGAGATATCAGACTCCCTAGATGACTATGACACATTTAAAGGAACTTTATAAAAGGGGTATATTATGGCAGCAGGATGGAGAAAAATACTAACTGAAAGTAATACAGCAACACTAACCAATAAGACAATAGATGCTGATGGTAGCGGAATGGATATATCTAATATAGATGTATCCAATATGAAAGGATCGGCTATCGTGCTTGAAAGCGAGACTATTGCAAGTAATGATAATGATACTACGCTGGCAACATCAGCAGCAATAATAGATTATGTTACTACTCAAACATCAACAGATATAGATGTAGCATCAGATAGCGGGACTATTGATGTCATCCTAAATAGTGAGACTTTAAGTATAGTTGGTACAGCTAATCAGGTTGAGACCAGTGCTACTGGTACCACTGTTACATTAGGTCTACCTAGTAATGTAACAATAGGAAATGATCTTACTGTTACTGGAAACCTTGATGTCAATGGAACTACCACTACAATAAATACCACTAACTTGGAAGTATCTGACACTGTTATGATCCTACATACTGGTGACACTGGTGCATATGCTGGATCTAAGGCAGATTGCGGAATTACATTTGCTGGTACCAATACAGGAACGCCTACACAGTCTGAAGTAGGAAAGTTGGTTTGGGATTACACTGGGGGAAATATATACGGTGCTTCAGATACCGCAATTGGTACTTTCGTATTGGGTATGACAGCTGGTATTGCTACGTTTTCAGACATAAACAATACTAACATAGCTAGCCAAATGCCAGCACTGAGCTGTGGTGGTACTATACTAAGTGCTTCATCTGGTACGGCATACATAGCAACTGCCACACCGATAGCTGCACAGGATGGCCTGTTAGCATGGAATGGTACTGATCTTTATATTTATGATAGTGATTAAAACAGGGAGAAAAAATGAGTCAATATGTTGGAGCTCAAAACATAACTAGATTGGAGTCTGAATGGGGGATTAGAGATACAGAATTTCTACTCAGACTTATAATGACATCAAAAATAGATGGATCTGACCTTGAGGTAGCATCAGATGTTGTTAAAAAGATAAAAGCATTACATGCAAAAATAGTTGGTCAAAAGGTGACTATATAATGGCTGGTTGGAAGAAAATATTATCACAACCTACCTCTGCTGATATAACGGTTCCAGATGATTCAGGTTCAGTAGCTCTTACAGGAACTGCAACAACACAGGCATTTACATCTATAAGTACAACGGGCACTAGTTATTTTGGTAATGGTTTTAGTAGTGTAAACTATCTTGAGGGTACTAGTATAGTTAAGCTTCAGTATAATGGAGCCAGCAGTACAGTTGAATTTGCCTATAATGATGGAATGGATGCTACGAGTGATGGATTAATTAAGTTAGCAGGCCCTGTTGCAACAGGTGGTGAAACAGGTAACGAACTGATTAGGCTCCCTATTGCCAGTGGAACAGTAGCTCTAACTTCAGATATTACAGGCACAAATAGTGGTACTAATACGGGGGATGTATGTACAACTAATCATACAGCTGCAGGATATATAACCTCAGTAGCGGATGATACAAGCCCACAACTTGGAGGTACATTGAACCCAAATGGAAATAGTATTGCAGGTACCTCATCATTTGAGATTGGCTTGTCTACAGAAAGTGCCAGCAATAAAACCCTTACTATACGATCGCAAAATACAGGGTCAGGCGCTGGTATATTATGGTTGAATGTGGATGAGATGGCGACATCTAGCGTATTTAAAGATGAGGATACCATGCTATCCAACAGTGATACTGCTATGGCTTCACAGCAATCTATTAAAGCCTATGTAGATGACAAGACAAAATATCATTACCATTTTATAAAAGTAGGCTTTAACTACAGCTATATAGGTGGGACAAGAGTATTCCTCCCAACCCCTGGAGCAGAGTCTACAAGAGAGCTTTCTTCAGCTTCTGGTGGCCCAGAAACTTTTACATGGATATGCCCTTACGATGGCACATTAGAAAGGGTACAAGCAAGGTCAGAAGAAGTATGTGGTAGTAGCATTATTGGTTTTTGGCATACAGCTAATCAAGTAGAAATTGCTGGACCATTTCCAACAAGCGAAGTTACTGTAAATATGTCGGTTGATGATACCACTTATGAGTTTGACTTTACAGGGGAGACTAATACATTCTCTAAGGGCGATATTATTATGTTTTCTTTTGACCCAGCTAATGATGCAAATGATGTTCACTTTATGATAACGCTTAAACTGGATGTTACTACATGATACAAAGTATAGAAGAGATAGCAACTTGGACATCTGCGCCATCTTACAGTAGTAACAATGCAACCTTAAGAGCTACAACTACAGTAACAGCTAGTAAGGCTTATACAACAACAGAACAAACCATGTCTGTCAGCCTGAATAAAGGTGATTTAATCATACCAGGCTTTCAATATATGCTAGGTACTTCTGCTAAGTGGTATGGAACATTAACAATAGTAATTAAAGAAGCATAATGATAAAAGGAGTTATGAAATGACAGTGACAGTAATTAGACACAGAAATCCAAATGAGGATGCCGATAGCGTCTCTAATTCTTACGCTAAAGCTGTGAAAGATGCTATAGCCAGTGCGACAACTGGCAATATACAAATCTCTTCAGCATGGGATGCAGCTAGTGGGTCAATCATTACCACTATATTAGATTTTACGTAGTGATGGTCGATACACTGAGGACATCAGCGGCAGGAATAGGAGGCTTTTGGCTTTCTATGTGGGGGTGGCTACCAGAGACAGTAAGTTTATCTGTAGGTATAGCTACTTTCATTTATCTTATTATAAAGATAAGCAAGGAACTGAAAACAACGTAGGGAGAAACTATGGCTAAGAACAAGGTGAGAAGAGCTATCATAACACCTGATAAGCACTTCCCTTATGAAGATAAGCCAGCAATACAAGCTTTAATAAAAGCTATAAAGCTTGTAAAACCAGACATTTATGTAGATCTGGGTGATGTTGGGGAATGGGAATCAGTATCAATGTGGAAGTGGAAAAGAAGGAAACAGCCACCGCTAGAAGTAATGATACCTGATATAGAAAAGGATATCGAAGACGTTAACAGAGGAATGGATCTAATAGATCGTGCCTTAGATAAGGAGAATTGTAAAGAGAGACACTTTACAGAAGGTAACCATGATAATGGGCATAACAGGTTTGTAGAACGATAGCCTTATTTGCCACAATTTAGAGCTAGAACGGCTCTAGGATCAGATGAAAGAGGCTATAAATACCATCCTTTTGGTAAGTTTTTAAAGATAGGTAAATTGTTTTTTTACCACGGGCATCAATATGGAGGCCAATATCATGCGGCAAATCACCTGCGAAAACTTGGGTGTAACGTTATGTATGGTCACTGGCACGATTTACAACAAATGTCTGCTACCCATATGGATGGACCTAAGTCAGCTTGGAGTATAGGATGCCTAAAGGATATGAGTATGGAATCAAATCTTTGGCTAGATGGTAGGCGTATTAATTGGGCTCATGCCTTTGCTATTGTAGACTTTTATGGTAAAGGGTTGTTTACAGTTAATGTAGTACAAATAATAGATGGTAAATGCTCCATCAGGGGGCAACTTATAGATGGGAATAAATAATGGATGTACTTGGTATAGTAGAAACATTGGGAGTACCGATAGCAGTCTCTATAGGACTGGGATACGCTCTGATGTATCTAATAAAGTTTATAACCAAGGATGTTACATCTGATATAAAAGGTCTATATGAGATCATAGTGAAGTTAATAGATAGCAATAGACAGGCAAAAGACGAAGTAAAGAAAACGATGACTGCAGTACAGGTCATCAAGGACATAGTTATTAAACTGTTTAAAGGGGAAAGAAAGTGAATATATACGATAATATCAAAAGACTAGAGCAGAAAGTATCTGAGCTAGAAACACTAATAAAGGAGAAACATAATGCCAGCGATAATAGCATTCATAACAAAGACATTTCTAACGGAAGTAATGTTAAAGAGGTTAGTGATAGTACTAGGGGATTATCTGGTAGCAAGCTCGACAAACAAGTTGGACGACAAGCTATGGAATCAAGTAAAAAAGACTCTAGACAAGTAAGTGGCAAAGCAAAACTTACAACTAAATAAGTTTAGCGGAGGAATAAATACTGTAGACTCTAATAGGGCGCTTGCAGATGATCAAACACCCTTTGCTAAAAACTGTGATGTTTCAAAAGAAGGAAGGATAGGAGTCCTTGGAAATGCATTAACTTCTTATGGTAATGTTAATGACTCTACTGCTGTAGGAGATCCTGGATATGGACTATTTGTTTTTAGTCATGATTATGATATGCTGGAAAATGGTGATAGTAATTCCGGTGCACTAAAGACGCCAGCAAATGTAAGCACAACATATATATGTAAGGCAACTAGTACAGGTATTTCTGTATATGATAAGGTCAATGGTTTCTGGTATAATGACCTTATAACCTTTGATGATACTGCAAATGCAAATGATCCATTGCCTATATTTTACATGGCTGATGGTGCGCTAAGGGTATGTGATGCTAACAGTCCTGATGATGCAGTAAAATGGCTAGGACATATAAAGAGATCTCTATTTGAAACCGGTTTACAGTATAATGGATGGTTTACACAGGATGCGCAACTTAACTCCGATACAATAGCCAACACAAATTCAGTTGGAGATGGATTCCCACTACATGTCACTATCAGGCATAGCGCTACTGATAATACCTTTACTTCTGGAGATAGTGCAAATGTTAATGTTTTTACTACATGGGTAGAGGATACTTCAACTACACCTATAGCTACATGGAGTGCTGGTGGTGACTATCAGCTATGGGCCAGTGGGCTATATGATACGTCAAGACAAGAGGGTCCATTAGTAGACATAGGATCAATGGGGACCCCACCTGGATCATCTGGTGCCTCTTCTCTTAAGCTTGGTATAGATATTGATATAACGGCTACGCCATCAGATGTCTTAAATCCTAGGATGATTGGCCTTCGGATATACTATTCTAATAATAGAGACGCAGTAGAAACAGCATACCAACTGGTTGAGGTTGATTTTGTTAAAGGAGTAAAGAAGACAGGTGGTACTGGGTATACAGCTTTTGGTGCTACTGGGGATGTATATTCAGTGCCAAGTACCATGACTGCAACCGCCAGCAATGTTATTGAATTTATAGACCCACCATTTGCTGCAACGTATGATGCTAAGAATGGACATTATTCTTCCGAGGAAACTAAGATAGCTTTTAAAACTGCTGTAGTTATTGGCAGGAGGTGTTATGCAGGAAATATAGCCTTTCAAAAAGAAACTACGGGAAACAACTTTAAATCAGACCAGATGGTAAAGTCTGCATTTAATCAGTTTGATAAGTTCCCAGAGTTCAATAGTAGTACAACAGCAGTTAATGACGGGGATGATATAGTAGCGCTTATTGACGTAGGCAATCAACTCTTACAATTTAAAAGGACCAGTTTATATGTACTTGATATAACAGAAACTGGAGAATCTGTCAGTGCAAAGCATGATTTTAGAGGAATTTCTAGACCATGCCATGTAACAAAAACACCTATGGGTGTTATGTGGATCAATGAAACTGGCTTACATTTGTATGGGGGCAAGGGAGATATACAAAACCTTATTAAGGGAAAAATATCAACAGAGGTATGGAATTTTAGCGATAATATGTCACTAGGTTATAATGATGAGTTTGCTAAGATAATAGTCGCTAAAGATGTTAATATATATGATGCTGATAGCAATCCGGATGCAGGTGATGCCCTTGTTTTTGACCTAAAAAGTATGTCTTGGATGGAGGGTGGAAAGATACTGTCAGATATAGGTAATAAAACTAACTTCCAAACAACTCCAGAAGGAGATATAATATATGCAGTAGACGGTACTAAAACTGGCTATATCCATACTACAAATGATGTAACCTTTAAATTCTTTGGTAAGTTAAAGAAATATTCTACAGCCTTTTCAGCTCAAGCATGGGAGCAATCACAATACCCATGGAAACTTCTACCTAATGATGATAGCTATACAGATGGCAATAGAGATGTTGCTCCATTTCAGGGAGTAGAGCGTACTATAATAGACTGGCAAAACGATAAGCATTTTATAACTGCTTCAAGCTGGACCGGTGGTGATGCACAGTATTCTACAGGCACTCCACAGTTTTCAGACTATAATAGATTTACTATAGCATACTCAGGGGCATCTACCCCAGCCAATGATGTTGATGGCAATACTATGTTTGATGGGGAGGCATTTTATTGTATACCTATAGATACAAATGGTAATATAGGTACAGATATAACAAATCTAAGCATATCCCCTGCAGGAAAAACTAGTCTAGGAACTACACTTAATAGATTGAGGGATATAGTTGGTGATGTTCTTGATAATAATAGTCTTGAATCTCCAAATAATGGAGTCAAAACCTTTGATGATATGATTGCGGCCACAACTTCAAATGCTACTTTTGCTGAATATGCGGTTGGTGGTGGTGCTGTATGGTCTATTAATCTTACTACTCCAGGAAATACTGATGTAGATAGCGTAGAGTTTACTTTATCTGTAACCGTGAATCCTAGTACAGCTTTTACAGTTACAGGAGCATCGATACTTAAATGGTCTGATCAACCAGTTAATAGTGAAAACTTTAGATATTATACCAGGGATATAGATTTTGGTAGCTCTTCATCAGGTAAGAGAATATCTACAACATATATCACATATAGAAGTGTTTCAGCAAGAGATGCCTTAGATGATATACCAATACCAACAAACTCCAATGTTCATCCTATGCTACATTTAACTACCGATAGCGGGCTATATACAGTGCTGCCAGATACTGACAATTCTACCAATTATAGCGCAACTCTAGGTTTACTAGGGGATACAAATGACTGGATGCAATCAGAGATAAAATGGAATAATCTAGATGTTAACAATAAGAGTGTCCCAAGCGTAATACAGTCTGCCCAGTTAGTTTTATATAGGGATCCTACTCTCAATTCTGCAGCACTAGTCACTGGAGGCTTTGAGATATCAGATATATCCTTTTCATTTAGAGCAAAGGCAATAAAGTAATGTCCAATCCCATAGGAATGCCAACCCCAAAAGATGGAGCACCTGCTAGTTCAGAGGGTAGCCCTGGTGATTTGAGTGTAAGAAATATACCTGGAGTGGGTATATTTTTATACATTAAATACGGTACTAAGTGGTACGCAATTAGGGCTATTGAAACTGCGCTATCTGCTGGGGATCAGCAAGTAGTAGAGGTTAGGAGTATGGGTGTTCAAGAATATTCCCAACTTATCGCAAAAACATTAACTGTAAATAGTGAATTTACCTTTGCTGGAGATGCTGATGACCTAGTTATGCCTGCTGAAAGTATTGATTATACCTACCTTAAGCAAGGTGCCCAAAGATTTCAGGTTAGAGATTCAGATACTGATACTAAGGATGTCTATTTAAAACAAGGTGGAGGTTTACTTCAACTTGTTGGTGTTGCCAATGAAACAACCGTTGATTTAACAGAAACACAGGCTGGATGGCAAAAGTTTACAATAGGACTTCCAGATAGTATAACTATAAAAGGTAGTCTAACGCTTGGGAATAGTAATATTATATCAAACCCTTCAACTGGTACAGTAGATATTGATGCTGGTCTAGAAATTAGTGGCGACCTGAAAGTTGAGGGAAATGATATTAATGATAGTGGTGGGAGTGCTGCCATCAGCTTTGATGGGCAACAAAATACATCTATCCTAGGAACCCTAGACGTTACTGGCAATACAACGATCAATGGGACTTTTACTGTTGATGGTGGAACAACTACTATTAATAGCTCCGACCTAACTGTAACTGATACAAATATAAACTTAGGCAATGTTGGAACCCCTACAGACCTAACTGCTGATGGTGGTGGAATCATACTTCTTGGAACTGCTAATAAGACTATTCTATGGGACAATGATGATGATACTTGGCATTTTAATCAGGGTATCACAGTAAATACCTCACTATATGTAGATAGGGTAGGATATATTGATCGTGTAGGTATTAATACTGCCACACCGGATAGGGCTCTTGATGTTGCTGGCAACGCTAATGAAGGCGGTATAAGATATGTAGGGGCTGCAGGTGCAAATTCTATACTCGAAGCTGGTAATTCAGGACTTGGAGGTATTGATTTTAAGACCGTAGACAGTACATCTCAACCATATAACCATTTTCTATTTAACGATGGCTATGTCGGCATTGGGACTTCTGGGCCAGATAGAAAGCTAGATGTTTCAGATGCTGCAAACCCACAGTTAAGGTTAACAAGGACTGATGGCAGTGTATTTGTAGACTTTGAAGCTGGGAGTAACACTTCAGGTGACTTATATATAAATCCAGACCATGAAACTGCTCATGCTATAATATTGAACGTTGACAACAATGTTGACCCAGGGTATGGTACGACTATTAAGACTGATGGTGCACAATCCCAAGTAAAAGGTTGGCAAATAGACTATCTGGGCGGTGCTGATTTTAGATATTTATACACAGACGAGTTACATGCAAAGGCTTTTATTGCAGATTTAGAACAGGCATTAGCTGGTGGTCAGATAATATCAAAAAGTGTAGCCATACTTGCAGTTGACTTTACTGCTCCAGATAATGATGGAACTGCAGACCTGATTGTTGAAGACTTGCCAAGTGCTGAAAATATGGCGGTCTTTGAAGCTAATGATCATGTAAGGCTTAGAACCTTTGATCGCTCTGGGGGTGAATTAACTATTTATGATTGCTGGGGAGTGGTAACTGGGTATACAGATGGTGATGGTACCACCTATGAGGATAAAACTCAAAAATGGACATTTACTAGAGCTTCTAGTGGTAATGGTGGTGCAATAAGTCAAAATACAGTTATCAAAGCTGGATCTCTAATCTTAGACTATGGTACAGATGGCAATGGTTATTATGAAGTAAATGCTATAGATGGTGAAAATGCTGCGAACTCTCCATACGCACAAATAGTTACATGGACTGATGGCGCTACAGGGACTGGCCCTGGTACACCAAATGCATTTACTGTAAATGCTAGGCTTGGAAATCTCAAAGGTGTACATCCATCTGGTAGCACAGAATATGGACTTTTTGCTGGAGATGGGAGTGCTACAACTGACAGTTATCTACTTTTAAGTGAAAGTTCTGCAGAATTACACAACCTCCCACTTAGACTATTTAAAGATAGTTCTGAAACAATTAAACTAGAACCTGGACTATCTGCAGAGCAACCATATATTGCTGTTGGTACCAGTCTTATAGATGGGACTTGGGGTAGTTCGGATAAGGGTTTCCTAGTTAAAGGCAGTGCTACAGATGGAGCAGAACTATATATAGGAAGCTATGACGGCAATTATCTTAAATGGGTAAGCAATACACTGACTGTATCTGGTGTTATACATGTCGCATCAGGAGGATCATACTCTGGCGACTCCATTCCTGAAAGCTATACAGATGCTGACGCAACTGATTACACTACAAATAACACTGAAAGTAACCTTGAGAGTGGAACAACAATTACAAGCGGTGGGATACAGCTCAGTACAGGTGGAAGCATTAGGACTACTGGTATAGACTATGATGGTACTGGTATATTTTTTGGATATCATGGTAGTGACTATAAGCTAAGTCTTAAAGGTGCGACACAATACTTAAAGTGGAATGGTAGCACACTTGATATAAAGGGTAACATCACTATGGATGGTGGTAGTATTTCATGGAATAATGTTACTACATCTGGAACTGTGCCTTATGATACGGCAGGTTCGGCAAGTGATGTACAAACCAATCTTAATACCCTAGATACCACCGTTACAACTCAAGGGACATATATAGACGGTAGTGGTATTTATACTGGTACATTAACAGCAAGCCAGATTAATGGACTCTCATTAAATATAGGTGGTACAGATGCCAATAGTTGGCACGTAGATACAAACGGTAATATGTGGTGGGGTTCTGGTGGAAGCTATTCGAATGCCACTATTAAAATATCTTCAGCTGGGTCTGTAGACTTTACTACTGGTACATTTAGTGGTGATGTTAGTATAGGTGGTACAACGTTAAATACTACGAATACGCTTAATACAAATACTAACTGGTCTGATGTCTCGGGAACTGCCAATGCTCCTGCTAATAATGCTGATGTGACCAATTATAATACTAATAATACACAAAATAACATTAGTAGTAGTCTATTAACTATAAGTGGTGGTGGATTAAACTTAACTAATAGTGCTGCAAAAATATATAGCGGTTCTAAGTCTTCTTATAATAGCTCCAATCAGGGCTTCTTTTTAGGTGGCGATGGTACACTTGGAGTGGGGAATGCTACAAGCTACATTCAATGGGATTCAAACACCCTCTCTGTTGCAGGAGAAATTAAAATGTCAAAGGCAAGCTTTTCTGCTGGAAATATCTCAATAGGACTGAGTGGATCGTGGGGTGACTCATTTAGCGGAACAGACAATATAGCTATTGGAGGATTTAATAGTGGTGGCTCTGGAACTGGCAATGTACAGATTGGTGTAGGTGCTGGTAGGTTTTTTACAAATCCGTCTAATACTATAATAATTGGTCATAGTGGGAATGAGTTATCTGGCAGCAACCGCATACTTATTGGAACCTCAGCGCATACCGATGCTTGGATAGGTGGGTCTACTTTCCCTACACATCTCCATACCACAATAGCAGATGATTGTGATTTTGAGTCTAAAGATTGGGCATCAAGTGGTCAAACTGCTGGTCAAGGAGGATATACTAAGATAGGTAAATTTATCTTTCAGTTTGGATGGTTCAGCTCAACTTCAGACCAATCACAATCTATTGATTTTACTGATATAGGTATGATAGATTTTCCTAATCAATGTTTTGGTGTTCAATGCAGTTATGCTGGAAAGGTTTCAGGTTTAACAAAAACTGGATTTAGCTTTGACAGGCTCAATGAGATGGGAAACAGTGTTATTAATGTATGGGCAATAGGTTATTAAAAGTATGATCATTAGAGGCAAAAATTTAACTTGCATGGCAACTATAACAGTGTTAAATTCTCTGACGGTATAAGGAGTAAATATAATGAGTAGATACTCAGGAACAAAACAAAGACTCTCTGACAGTAGGCGATTTAGAGAGCGTAGAGATAGAGGTGCAGAGGCATATCAAACACAACAGGACTCAAATGCGCTGCAAGCTGCTGCTATTGTTGGAAAATCATTAGTAAAAAAGCGTGAGGCAAATGTCCTTGAGTCTGAAGCTTTATTGGGCATTCAGGCAAAAAATGATGTAGGGAACATTAAGGAAGGTACTAACCTATATTCAGATACAAGATCTACAGGTGCAAATACTTTAAAGGAAAAGTTTAACCAGGGAGTTGGAAACTTATATAAAAATGTAACAGGGGATTATGTAGAGCAAAATCCAGAAGTTATAAAGCAAGTAAAAGGCCAAGCTACAATGGATCTTACTCAAGAAGATCAGATGGCAACACTCTATGGCTCTACTGCTGCTAAGGAGTACATGGATAAGTTTCAAGGAGAGCGCTCTAGAATATCTAAAATTGATCAGATGCCTTCAATAGGTGGTTCTGATCCTACAATGGATTATAGTTCCTTGGAAGGTTCGGGCCTTACTCCAGGGATGTATGATGATTTAGTTCAACATAGACAGTATGGAGGTGTAGGAGTTAAATCTAACTTTGGGCAGACAGCAGGTAATGCATTTCAGACTAGTACTCCAGTTAGGGACCCTAACCTTGCCACCTCTGGCTATCAACCTTCTTATGCTATGCTGAACAGGATGAGGACTGATCAAGAAGCTCTACTAACAAGTAAGGGCCTGGATCCAACTAATCCTTTGTCTGGGGAAAAATATGAGAACATTATGTATACAGAAAGTCAGGGAGGAGTTAATACATTTAGTCCTAAAACCAATCTAGTAGATGGTGCAGGTGATGGAGACATTGGAGTTGGGGCTAACTTTGGTCAAGGAAAGAATGCTTTTGAAACTAGTGCTCCTGTAAGAAAGGCTGATCTTGCTACTTCTACTTATGATCCTGATGATGAAGAGACAATTAACATTCAACACGAACAAAAGATCCAACTTGCTGATGAAGCTTATGGTGGGGATCGTGCTGCAGCTTCTGACGAGGTAGCGGCTAGCCTTAAGAACTTTGAATTTGGTGATGAAGAAGTGCAATCTGTTGATCCTATGAATACCAGCATAGATGGTTCTGGTGACTACCCTAATTATAGCAGAAATAAAGCGCTCACAGCAAAGAAAAAGGGTGATGAATTCTATGAAAAGTTTGGAGATGATGTAGAGTTTATACCTGGTAGAGGTCCAGTACCTAAAGCTCCTATTGTTCCAGTAGAATCGGAGGATGAATTCTTTGATGAAGATATTAGTGTTGGCAAGGATCCAAAGTATAATCTTCCAGGATTTCAAGCTAAGCTACAAAGGCTGATCCCAGGTGGAAAGACAGGCTCATCTCCAATAGAAGCATTAGATGAGTCATATAAACTACCTCATGAACTTACTCGTGAATCAATTGCTGCTGGTGAAGAAGTGGAAGCGTTAAACAAGACAATGGAACATGATGCTAATATGAAATCCATCATAGAGGATATGGAAAAGGGTGCTGAAACCTACAGAGATAATCCAGCTCAACAGTATAGGGATAGGATGGAGAAGATTGATAGGAAGGAAGGGACTGGTAAATATTCTGACCCTAATGTACCTGTAGAGTCAGATCAGTTCAGAGGTAATGAGATAGGAGCTGAAGATGTAGAAAGTCGTGACGATCTAGCTGAACTAGGTGTTGTCCCAGAAGATGCCACCTTGAAATCAACCGAGGAAAGCATCAATGAAGAAGTTGGTGCTATATATAATCCAGAGGAAAAAACTAATAAGAAAAGTATGAAAGATATTACAGATAAGATCACTCAAAATACTAAGGCTTCACAAATTATAAGTGGAGTTAAAAATAGTAAAGAGCTAATATCTGGAGTATCTGATGTTGTCAATGAAGAAAAGACTAAAGAAGAAAAAATAGAGTCTAGTGCTAATATTCTCAAGGATACAGGAAGTAAAGTAGCCACTAAGAGAATAGAAAAAAAGGCTACCGAAAAAACAGGTGAAATGATAGGAGATATATTAGCAAAAAAAGGTGCAGATGATATAACTAATGTAGTTGCAAAACAGGCCTCTAAACAGGCCGCTAAGGAGGTTGCAAAGGCAGCCTTATCAATACCAGCAAGTGTTGTAACTGGTGGATTAGATATTGCATCTGGAGGAGAGGAAGCAGGTGCAGCAGGTAGCGCAGGCAATGAAATGGGTGAAGCCTTTGGTAAGGCGAAGCAAGTTTCTGGCGGTGTTTCTATAGTAGGTGGAGTTGTAACTGCAGTTGGGTTATTGGCAAACCTTGTCCCAGGCGTTGGGCAGGCTGCCAGTGCATACATAACTCCTATTGGACTTAGTATGCTCAAAGCTGGCTCCGTGGGAAGTATAGCCTCTGCCGGAGGACAGGTGGGAAGTATGATTGCAGAGGGTAAGAGAGGTAGTACTATAGGCAGGGATTATAAAAAGAAATTTAAAGATGTTGGAGATAGATATGTCTAAACAGATAAAGGATATAGTTGTAGGGGATAGAGTCAAGGTTTACAATACTGAAGATAAAGTTTTTTCATTTTCCAATGTATCAGAAATATGGGAGCATATTAGTGATCATTATTATATACTTAATGGTAAAACTAAGGTTACCGAAATGCATCCCTATTATGTTGAGGGGGAATGGATAAGAGTTAGGGACTTAAAAAAGGGTGATAAGCTTCTCAATCAGTCTGGACATACTGTCCCAGTTAAAAGTTTAAAGCGCATTGAAGAATCGATAACAGTATACAATATGGAGGTTGAAGGACAGCATAATTACTTTGCTAATGGTATACTTGTCCACAATGGTAAAAGTGGGAGCTATATAGGCAGAGATAAGTATGCTGGTAGTGATGTTGGAGCGTCTAGAACAGAGATTAACAATGCAGCAGACACCTTTAATGCAACAGTTCCAGATAGTGTAGGCACTGCACTAGGGAGTCAATTTGAAGCAGCGCGTGCATTTAAGGACTCCGTTGGCTTAACATCACCAAGCCTTGATGGTTCTTCAGAAGGAAATACTGGCTTTCAAAAAGATTTAGCAGATTCATTAGCAGCTAATGCCCAGACCCTGCTTACAACACAGGATGATATAAGGACTGCCAAGACAGTAAACCTTAAAAGTGCTGGAGAAACATTTAGAGAAGCTCAAAGATCTGTAAATCAAGCTAAAGAAGCTAGTGGTATGGTTAGTGGAAATGAAAGATTGCAAATGGATATGGATGTGAATCTTGGTGGGGCTACGGCAGAGGCCCAACAGGAAGCACAAGACTCAGCAGAAAAAGCATTGGAGGCTAGAACTTTTGAAGATGACAAGGCTCAATCAGATTTTAGAGATGCAGTTAAACAAGCTGCGCTAGATATGGAAAGCGCTATGAGTGACCAGACAAATAGTGTAGTCAGTGCCCTAAATAAACAAACCCTATCTATGAATGATACCTATAAAGGTACTGTAGGCTTTTTAAAAGGCAAACAGAGAAAGAATTCTGCTTCAAGAGTTAAAGATGGCAGTGCTCAAGATGAAGCTACAGCATATACTCCTGCTATTTCTCAGAGTAAATATACTGGTAACGTAGATAGCATGTTGTCTTCTGGTGCAGGTACAGTTGCTGTAACGTCTTCTTACGACCTAAAGTCTGCAAATGGAGTGCAAACTGCTACTGACATGTTGAGCAAAAAGTATGCTATGGGTAATTTTGCTGGCACTGTTAAGAATGACACTGGGGAGACTACGACAACTGATACATTCTCCAATCCAGGTTCCAATGCGGATAATACTGTAACAATAGATCCTATGGCAAGTATTCAAAAAGTATGGTCTGGAGCATCTGGGGATGCTAAGTTGCAGCAAGTAATGGGGCCTGGGAATATGGATAATGCGTCAGGAGAGAATCAATATATAGTTCCGAGATGCTTTTCAGGTGATACAATTATTTTAACAGAGGATATATAATGGAAGAAGAAGGAATAGCGGCTTTATTAACCTTGTCTGGACAATTGCTAGAACATAAAGCTAGTGTACAAAATATAAAAACAACTGCATTGCTTGAGCGTGATGCTATGGATTTTAAGAGAGCCCAGCTTGACAAGGAAAGAAAACTTGAGTACGATAAAAGCGTCTTTCAGATACAGATGAACGATATCAAGATTATGGAGAAAGAACTAGAAACAGTGAATGCTGCTATCACAGAAAGAACCGGAGTTATACCTGATAATCCTACTTCAGGATTTACTGATTTTCATCAGAAAAGTGGAAAGAAAAATAAAGAACTGGGTGATGTTATTAGCTCACAGGCCAAGCAGCAAACATCTCTATATAGTAATATACGAAAAGGGAAACAAGAGCTACTCGACATAAATAATGCACTACAATTTATAGATAAGCATGTGAAATGGGAAGGTGGTGATGATCCAGAGCAATGGGATCTAGGTGACTATCAAGATGCTATTGCTGAATATAAAGTTAAGGCTAATGTTAATGACCTTAGCTCTAATCAGCAACTCGCATTAGACAAGAGCCTACCAGGACCGAAAGAACTACAGGACTTAAACCTAGCTTTAGCTGAAAAGAATGCTAAGCAAACACAGCAGAAACTTGATGCGGCTAGACTAGGTCACGAAGAACATAACCTAGACCAAACCAAAATCTTAATGGATATACAAACAGATAGGGAAACATTAACTCTATTCCCAGAGGTAGCTGCCCTAACTGAGGATGCTAAAACTGCTAATGATTATATATCTAGTGTAATGTCAAATGATGACTTTGTAAATGATTCAGTACAGATGATGGCAGATGGATATGATGCTATCGGCCTTACTAATCCTCTATTTGACCTGGTTGGACCTGAGGTATACCTTGAGGCGTATGGGGCTGCTACTGGATCCAATCCTGCACCAGAGTATTTTATTAATAGAGTTATAGCTCCTACCGTTGAGGTAGTCCAAGCATTTACACAGTTTTTAGTATCCTATCCCCCAGCCTCTAAGAAAACCTTTTCCTCAGATGAGGCTAAAGAGAAGTATACAAAAGATAGGCAGGTTAGAATGGATGGATTCTTTATTCAGCTGTCTAAAAATTTAGGTATAGAAACTAGAGATGCAGATGGTAAGATTATTAGAGATAATATCGTCACTAAGGAAAAGATACAAGCAGCTGCCAAGAAGTTGAAAAACCTATTGGGAGAACAGGCTTATAGTGATGTTAGAGTAATTAAGTATGCAAAGCTCATAGAAGAGAATGTTGGCAAAGCACAGGACCTAGGATTAGCGGGAGAAGACCTTCAAATACTATTAGACCCTACTACACAGGACATGTTAGAACTTATTAAAACGATAAATAGCGGATCATACAATGGGTCAAAGAAGGATGAGTCTTCTGTGTTGGATGTATTCAATGAAAATATAGCATCTGTTGAGGAAATGGAAGACGAAGATGATAAAATAAGAACTGCTGCACTCTTTAATGCAGTACAAATGAGGAGGGGTTTTTAAATGGCTGACGCTAAAAGTCTTAGCTTAATGGATTTAGAAAAGCTATTACAAGAAGAGGATGGATTATTAACTCCTGTCAATACAGAGACTAATGCTACAACTTCCAGTGATGATCCCTCAATGGAGGGTGAAAATTCTATAGCAAATAGACTAAGACGTTTAGAGGAGCTTGGTAGTGGAGTTACAAGGTATAAAGATACTGCCGGTGCAGTAGACCAACTATTAGATTTTATGGGTGAAGCTGCTTGGGGGTTTCAAGAATCAGCATCATTTGGAGTTTTAGATGTCGCCACTCTTACCGAGCCTGGGAAGGCACTAAGGAAAAGTGGTATTCCATTAACCCCAGGTGGAGGCTTTCGTGTTGGAGGTTCTCAGCCTTTTATTTTTGGGACAGATGAGTCAGGAAGATATAGGCCTTGGGAAGAAGATACATTTGCTGGAAATGCTGGATATATTGTAGGCTCCGGTCTTGGTATGATGGTCCCAATTACTGGATGGATGAAAGGACTTTCATTTCTAACTAGGGCAAGCAGAGGACTTACTGCTACAGGTAAAGCTAGAAGAACAGCTTCTATTAGTGAGAAGCTTGCAGCAAAATATGCCACCAAAAAGGGAGCTGCACAAATGCAGCAGACTGTAGCCAACCTGGGTGATGATGCCTTCCATGGTATAGTTAGGGAATCTGATGAATTGCTTGGCTTTAGCAGTAAGAATCCCCTATTTAGAAAGAGATTTAAGCAAATTATAGGTAACAATGTTAAGGCATTAGACGATGCCACAGCAGGTATGCGAGATAGTATTAAGAAGTTTGCCCCTGAGTTAAGTGAACTTGAAAGAAATGAGCTTGCTAGTGAAATGTTGGAAATAATGATCAAACATGACCCAGGTGATATCCATAGGATACTTTCTAACATGCCACTTATAAATAAATTGGGCCCACGTAAAAGGCAGTTAGCAGTTGCAGCAGCTAGCAATTTTACTACTGGCTTGATATACCACACTGGTAATGAAGCTATGGGCAATCTAACATTCGCAACTGCCAATGCTTTAGGGTTAGAAATAGATGATAAAGAATCCAAGATGCATCCAGGGCTATGGAAGAATAAAGAAGGTATAGCAGGGTTCTTAAGGGATGCTAGGAATGCTGGGTTAGGATTTGCAGCGATAGCTCCAGCTCATTTTGTTAGGGGTGGTAGAGCGACTCCCCCCAGTAAAGAATTGTGGAATGGTTTAAAAAATATGGGTCGATCTTTAAAGCGGATAGGCAAGTTAAGTGATGGTGAGGCAATATCTAGAGTAAGACTGATGGAAGATGCTGCGATGGTTCATGGCGGAATTAGCCTTAGGAACTTTGTAAAACATGAAGCTATGAATACTCCTACCTGGATAAATACATTAACTGGAGATCAGGCCAAGAGTATATTATTCCAGACGCGAAAGCAGTTTGCAAAAGAATGGCTACCATATATAGGCAGTGAAATAGGTAAAGATTTTATAGGCTCGCTTCCAAGGATGATAGCAGGATCTATGTTAATGCAGTTGCCACATTTAATACATACTAAGGGAGACATTGGAGACCCTAAAGAGTTTGCAACACATGTCATGACAGGTATGTACTTTGCAAAGAAAGGTCAGATATTTAAAAAGGGTCGAAAGTTAGGCTGGGGTGGAGAACATATATGGCAGACTACTCAGAAGCCAGAATCATATAGCGCCACCCCAAAGAGAGCAAAGGCTATGCATGCAGCCATGACCTATATGGGTATGCCTGTTGATATGCCTCAAAATAGAGAGAGTATACCTCAATCCATATTGAGATCTGCAATGGAAGAAACTGGAGAATGGAGATATATCAAGGAAATAGTTAAAGATTATTATACTGAAGATGTAAAAACCATACCAGGTGCTAAAGATATTGAGTCAGCATATAGGGACAAGATCAAAAGCATGGGAGAAGAGATGACTCCACATAAAGAACAGCAGCTGCAGAATGCATTGAAGATATTGCTAGCATTTGAACATCTTGGTCCACATAAAAATGAAGCATTCCGTGATGTCACACCAGAAGAGGCGTTTGAAATTGTAGAGTCAATTAGCAAAGCCCCTAATGTAGGCTCTCACAAGAATAATATTGATGCTTGGATTGATACTGTTGAAGGGAAGACATTAAGTATTGCTGCACAGAAGTATATTGACCCTATTGTTAAGTTTCTAGCTAATACTATGGATACTTTAGGTTTTAAGTATACCATAGATGAGCATACAAATAAGATTACTATGCCCTCAGTTAACATAGATAAGGTTATACATAAGATGCCACCAGGCCCAAAAAGAGTGGCATTAATGCAAGCAGTTGAAGCATTTAACTATCAGGTTCAAGAAGGTATAAAGGATGGCTTAGTTACTTTAGATACCAGGAAGGAAGTGACACTATTAAATAATAGCCAGCACAAATCATTGCTGGAGGGCCTAAATGCAGCAGTTGTAAACCTTAATGAGCAGTCTGGAATCGATGTTAGCAGGGGTGCGGAATATGGTTTTGATCCTGATATTATGACAAATCCAGATATGCGTTATATGTATAGACAGATAAAGGATGCGGAACAAAGGAATAATTTTCTTTCTGTCTTAGCTCCCTCTGGACAAGAGTCTTCCACCTATAATACATTATCTGAAAGAGTAAGAAATGAAGTTGATAAAAATATAGAAGCTTTAAAGCTAGACAGGCCAGTTAAGTTTATTATGACTGATGGTCAAAACCCAAACACGCAGCAAAATGTTGTGTCTACTTATAATAAATTAAGAGAATTATATAGCAGGATTAATGGGAAGTATCAGGAAGGTGTACCTGAACCTATTACCATATCAGAAGTTAACTCAAAGCTTGACAATTTGTTTGGACCAGCAGTAGAAAGAGTTAATAAAGATACAAATGAAGTAGAAACCTATCGTGAAGGTGGTGTTTTTGGAGACATTCTAACCAATAACAAATCTTATAGTGAGCTCCTTAATTCTATGACTGGCGAGTTTATGAAAAGGATGCAGATAGAAGATGCTACAAATAGTTCCTCTATTATGGCTGGGATGACATATCTTATCAATGGTTCCATAGTAGAAAAATCTGGATCAGAAGGTACTGCGCATATTGAGCCTGGAGGCAAGTTTGCTAGAACATCTGAAAGGGGTGTAGTACTACCAGAGTCAATTACTTTATTTAAAGCTCTAAAACCACACCTTTCTCCCGATCAGGCTGCAGAGCTCATGCCCGCAATGCAATGGTATGAAAGTATGCAAGGAAGCCTTAAAGCTACAGGCGGCATGGTTAAGTTTTCTGCCAACGCTGAGAATGCACAAAAAATTATCAAGTCTTATGGGGTAGATGGTTTAATACAGTTCCTTAGTAAGGCTAAGACCTTCTCTGATCTAGGAAAGGTTGAGAATTTATTAGATGCGCCTGAGAAATTGCAATCTGCCAGAGATGGAATAAGTAGGTTGGACGAGATAATGAATACACATCTTGACGCAGGAACTGTTGATGTAAACGTCATCAATCTGTTAAAGCCAAAACTTCTAGACTTTTTTAACTCTCTTAATTCATTGCAAAACAGCTTTGATACTGCTAGACTTGAAAATAATATGCCTTGGCTGCTTGCAGTCGAAGGGCAGCATAATAACTTTTCCAACATGTTGAAGAATGTTGAACAGTTTCTCAATATAGATGCATCTGTTGAGGGGAATATAACAACGGCTTACACTCAAAAGGTTGCGCAACTTGCTATGGAAGCGGCAAATATGTCTCGTATACAAACGGGTCAAGTTAATATAGAAAACCAGCGTGAGATTATCCAGCGTGAAATCAATTCAGAAAGCAAGAACCTGCCAGATAAGCAGCATTCTATGGAAATAAATATTTCCCCACAAAAGTTTCAAACCAAGTACGCTATGTATCCACATTTAATAGAGAAAGTTATGGCCAATGCGTATGAAGCATATCATAATCCTGGTGGGGGTGGTGTAGTTGAAGTAATAAACTCCTTTGACAACCTAATAGTATTGGCCAATCAGTCTGCTATTGGAGCAGGTTTAAAAGTAAATCAAGCCGATCTTATTACTGATTCTATACAGATGATAGGCAATAGAGTCTTTAGAAAGAAGATTAAAACTATTCAGTTAAAGAATGAACTAGGCGAGCTTGGAGAAGCATTTGTAATGCCAAGTGATAGATTGGGCCTTGATGGCATAAACAATAAGTTGGACTTGAATAATGATTATTACAAGTTCGGCAAGGATATTATCACAACGGACGCACTAGGTGTCAATCGCAAAGCCCCTTTAAACAGGGATAAAGAAGCATCTATTGATGCTAATATGGAAAGTGGATTGGGTATAGATAATATTAGGAATGAAAGCTTAGTATTGGCACAGGCTGAAGGTGTTGAAATAGAGATGCACCAAAAAAGAAAGCTTATGAGAGTAGTATTTGGAGAAGTAAGTGCTCTTTATCCTATATCCGAAACTAAGATTAAAATACAGGATGCCTATAAAGAAGGTGGGACAATGTATTTGGAGCTTGCTAAAATACTAGAGGGAACTAGTGCTGAGGGCAATGCTAGACTTGCAGAGTTATCAAAGAAGTTCACATCTGATATGACAGTTGACCAGTTGAAGGATGCATTAAATTATACTTGGTCAGTTTTGAATATGCCACACATAGTTCTTGAGACTTCTGCCACTATGGATTATTCACAGTCGTTAGATGCTATAAAGCGACGTAAGATGACACATCTAGATAAGGGTAAAATGTTAACTCAAGACTATTATGACTTCTTATTACATTCATATGAAAGAGGGGCTATACATAGTAATATATTTGCAGATATGAACAATCTGTTAAAATCTATAGCACCAGATGGTGATATTACTACGAAGCGACAAAGATATATACCTATAAATGATGAAGCTGGTACTTTAACCGTAAGGAATATAGCCGAAAGAGTCTATGATAGATATGTTAAAGACGGAATTATAACTGAGGCTGAGAAAGCAGAAATGATTTCAGAGATTGATAAGGATGTCTCATCTGTTAATTCAGCAACCTTCTTAACTCGGAAAGCATTTAATATTGAGCTTGCAAAAATGGGTGCTAGACCAGAGTGGTTTATAGATGGGAATATTAATATGTCTAAAATAGGTGCATTAAAGCCTAAGGGAGTGCATGTATCTGTTGATAATAATGGTAGAATGGTTGTATTCTATAATAAAACTGCTATGTTTTTTGATAAAGAGATAGCTGGGTACCTTGAGTCAGAAGGAATGGATGGAGTTGTCTTTAAAAGTGGTAACAAGATTAATAAGTATAGAGAAAATAAGACCGGAGAAGTTATCTCAAGAATGACTGAGCCATCAATGCATCAAGGTAATAGCATAGGTGAAATAGTTAAAGAACGTATCATTCAAGGTAATAAAGATGGTTCATATTTAGATCTTCCATATGATACTCATGTAACAAATAATATAAGTAGGGAGCATTTAGGTACGGTAGGATCAAATACTGGAGTACATTTTCCACACAGTATAGGCATAGAGGAATGGATGAATTCTCATGAACGTATCCAGCAGTTTAAAGATCTGTTGATTTCATCAAGGAATAGCGAGTATGCAGCAGCGCATGTATTAGAACAGCTCTTGATGAGGGGTCGTGATGTTGGTGATGCGCAATATGATAGACTACCATATGAAGTTATGTTACAAGAGAGTGGCCTAATTCTACAGCCACACTTGCAGGATGTAGCCTTTGACAGATTGTTTAAGTTCTTTTTTGAGGGAGGTAAAATAGCTACCAATTCAGTTCCAAACTCCTCTTACAATGCTATGATGCCAGACGTTATGACTAAAATAGGGGAAATGGATTTGCCTGTAAGGACTGGCGGTAGTCAAAGAATAATAGGTGGATATGTAGCATCGGATTTTGACATGAGCAGTATATATAAAAAGTTTAATGTCTCAACTCCTGATAATCATCTACAACATGTAGGGTCAACACTAGCAACACGTGTAAGATATGCAGATCCAAAGAGTAACATGTCTATAAAGGAGGCTGACATAGTTGTACTTCCAGATGGTAAGGAGCTTAAGTATATTGTAGATGGATGGTTTATTGATGGTGAAAATGCTATAGACCTAGCATATAGAGGTCGTGGTGATTCTCAAGCCAGTAACGCTAAAACTAAAGATATGATAGCTGTCGGTATTTTAGAGGGCATAGCTAAGGATTATAATACTATCATGGATGGAATAGGTCCAGAACATACCTATAGGGATGTATTGAAGTCGCTAGGCCCAGAGGGCAGCACTAAAAGTGAATTAAAATGGGACATAGTTAACGCACAAAGTAGACAGCCTAGGAATAGCATGAATGACTTTTTACTTACTAAGGTTAAAGATGTAAGGGATAGTGGGGATGGAAATGCATCAGCTGCAAATATTATTGATGTTTTAAGGACACAAGATGCTGACCATGATTTTGATAAGTCCAGTTCTTATCAGTCAGCTCCTAAAGATGTATTCAAACATGCTGCTGCTAATGGCGGTCTAAAAACATCAATGGATTCATATACATGGGCTGATGAGATTGTTGCTAAGCTTAATGTAGACATGAGTAAAACTGACAATCTCAATGCCAGTCTAAGATCTTGGCTACTAAATCATGAAAATGTTGAGTTAGCAAGAGGCCAGTTTGTCAAGCTTCATAATGTCGCAAGCTATATCCTTAATGCCTTTCCTAACAATGGTACAATTGCTAAACATACCGTAGGAAATAAAACATATGAAATAAGGGCAAAAACAGATTCAGCATACTATAAGTCTGTTGACCAGATAACGCATTGGGTTAAGCTATTTATAGATAGTTATAAGAAGACTATGAATACTGATGTCCTTTCAGAGGTTATTGACGACTTGATGCTTGGCTCTAAAAAGCCAATAGATGACTCTGGTCAGATGCTTAGATTTAATGGGCTATTTGAAGTAGTAACAATTGACAAGAATGGCATTGAGTCGAAAGGCGTTCTTGAAGATCCTGCAGTCAGAGATATAATAAAGTATAATATACTTTCTCCGATTAAAAAATACCTAAGACATAATAGGGGTGAGTCAATTGATCCTGAAGCATTGGGAGGACTTAAGCTAGATGATATAGCCAATGGTTGGTCGGATTTTATGTTTGAAATAGGTGCTTATGGCAAGAATCAGGAGTTATGGATATCTGGAAAGGACAAAGCCGGAGACCGTCGAGAGTCAATTGATTTATCTATAGGTATGAAGTCTCTTAGGGAATATATTACAAAGACTAGTCAAAATCCATTTGACAGGGCTATGAAACAACTCTTTGAAATTAGGAATGAGGCAGAAAGCGCTCGTAATAGTGATGGACTCAGCCTTACTAATAGTATTTTATTAAAGGCAGAGAAGGGGTTGCTTAGTGTTAATGAGAAGGGCGTAGAAGCTGACACATATGATGTACTTAGCGTACATAGCAACAGGTTATGGAATCATGTTCAAAAGGATCATGACTATGCAAAGTATATGAGTGCTACTAGAAGGTTAGCAAACTTAAAGGACACACAAGAATATTATACAGCAGAGCCACGCGAAGTAAATGCTAAAAAGCTTAAGGACCTTGAGAAGAAGATACTATTTTATGAAGAACTAATAGCTGATGCCGAAATAAGAATGGGTGCAGAATACCATAAAGATAATCAGAAACCATCTTGGTCTCCAAAGGAAACAGTGAAGAAAGAAGCCTTTGTTGCAAGGACTGCTCCTATAGTTGTCTGGAGTAAGGAGGGAAAAATTAAGGAAGTGATAAGGGTAGGTCAGTCTAACAAGCAAAATATATATAAGACAGATATGTTGATACAGTCTGGGAAGAGGTTTGAGCTTGCTGATGTGAAAGAACAAACTTATCTTAAATCTAGATCTCTTGCATTTAATGATCTGCCATTTATAGACACAGCAAATGGTAGAATTACAATAGATAGTGGACAACAAGCGGTACTATCTGGAGCTATGAAGATCTTTAGGGAAAAACTTCAAATACATAAAGATGATTTAAAGGCAAAAAGAATAACACCTGGAGAGTACTCAATAAGGGCTCAAGGAGAGCTCCATAGAATATTAAATGGGCATTATAGGAGCGGTGTTGACTCAGAGCTTATGAGAAAGGGAATTATATGGCAAATGTTGGCACCATCTATCAATAGAGACGTTATAGTGCAGCAGAAAAGCCCTGATGGTACACGTATCAATGACAATAAATATTATGAAAATGCTATTGAAAGTAAGGTTGTAGAAGGTTATCTTATGGGTGTTGGTACTGGAGAAAAATTCTCACAACAGAATACTATGACTTCACAGGAAGCATCAAAGTTAATGAAAGAGATAGCCAGTAGGACTGCATTATCACATCTAGCATTATCAAAACCAGAAATGGAGGTTGTATTAGATCTAGGGATACAAGGACAGGATTGGTATAAGCAAAGGAATATGAAAGATGTTCAGCCTAATGTAGATATATATAAGGGGAATGGCAAGGATCCTGTAGCCCATGTTGAAGCATTGGGTATTATAAGTGATTTTATAGGCCAAGGTAAGCTTATTAGTCCTCAAGATATGCATAAACTTGGCAAAATTATATCTGAAAACACCAGATCCGGTGTGCCTATGGGAGAGATCTTTGGCATGCATAGTTTTTCTCAGAAGAGACACTTTGGTAACTACGGTGAATCTCCTGCTAAGGCTGAAACCCATGATGCAGGACTTAAAAGAATACTTGAAAGGTATAGACAAGGATGTCAAAAATAGAAATCGAAAATAACGAAAACAAATCCTTATATATAGCGATCTTTGAGATTGTAAATAAAAAGGTGCCCTACCCTATAGGTATATTTTGAAAAGCTTTTGCTATCAGTCTAGCGATCCTAGAATTAAACGTAAAATGGCAAGACGCAAAGACTTCTCTGTCTTTAATACTTGGTCTGATGGCACAATGGTATACGTAAGTAGTAAAAACAACATGCAAAGCGCTAAAAGGACCTTAGGTCGGCTTACAGGTCAAAAAGTTATTTATATCTCTGATAGCAGCGTATATATAGCCAAAACGCATACCATAGTGACCTCTAAGAAAGGATCACTGGATACTATAACAAGAAATAACTATCTTTGGAGTATAGGATGAAAATAAACAATTGGCTGAAGTGTAAAAATCCACCAACACTTGTTGATCACGAGACAATAGACAGTTCTATGGCAGAGCTTTCTAAGGCTTCCAGAAGATTTAAAAATAGTGAAGTCATGCAAACTATGGGTTGGAAGGATAATTTTGAGGTCTTTACCGACAGATTTATGGAAGCTACAAATAAAGATATCAATATTCATATGATTACTCCTGGTGATGTAAGTGTATTTAATGACCATATGAAAGTTTGGGAGAAGAATATACGTAAGGGGTTTGGCAATTCTGCATACGTTAACTTTAAGGTGTTAGAAGAAAAGCTTCAATTCTTACCCGAAGGTAGAGAAACTGCCAAGAAAATAAAGGAAGTAGTTGCATTTCAGCGTAGACATAATCAGACAAATGAAGCATCATTAGAGGTAATACGTGGTGGAGTAAAGAAGATTGCTAAAGAGTTTGGAGTGGATACTACTGCACTTTTAAAGTTAGAAGCAGCACTTCAGTCAGCCCCAGATCAGGCTACTGCTAATAAGGTAGAAAAGCAAATTGTTGAGTTTCTAGGCACTCTAAAAGGTGTAAAAGGAAGGACGGCTGCGGGAGATCTCTATCTAGGCTTAAGAGATGTTATGGAGGGAATGCCTATTGACCAGCTAAAGAGGGCTGATGGCACATACTGGAGCGCAGATATGAAATCTAACGCTCAGGAAGTTCGCAATGCTTGGAGTGAAATTAGAAAGGACCTATTAAAGGTTACTATTAATGGTCTTAGGATGGAGATGGAAGTTGCAAAGAAGATAGATGCTCAAGAAGGAGGTAAAAGAGGGTTACATGCCTATTTAGAGAAACTTAAGAATATGATCATAGATTTAGAGGTAAACGAAAAGAAAAAGGACGTAACTGGACGTGAATATGATCTAAATGGACAGGATGTACGAGATTTAGGCCTTACTGAAGAGCTATCTTATAGTTTGGAGCATAAACTTGGCTATATGCCACACCATCTACTTAGGATACATGAACATTTGGGTGAGGTTAATGACTACATGTATCAAAACACTAAAGATACACCAGAGATGAGATTTTCTGAAATAATGAACTTCTGGGAACATAATGGCACTCCAGATAGAGCTAAAAAAAGAGGTGCACTTAATGAAGAGTATTACTCTAGAAATCCCTTCTTTTTTATAGCTAGATATATACATGATGTGTCCAATTATAACCATAAGCG
>Ga0114901_1000229_pt1 | contig 45052 bp, 30 predicted proteins | sample MalvireepMed_s16_FD_89686 | JGI IMG/M metagenome (GOLD analysis project Ga0114901, IMG submission 89686) | Marine viral communities from the Global Malaspina Expedition - Malaspina viral metaG DeepMed_s16 | ecosystem: Environmental > Aquatic > Marine > Oceanic | place: Mediterranean Sea... | reverse complement strand
TGACGCGCGTCCTATCGCAGCATTCTTCGAAACTGATAACATCGACTTGATGATTACTCAGTGGGAATACCGAGCAGAATTGGCACGACAAGCAGGTCTAGCACTTGCTAATGCTCGTGATAAACAAATCTGGTCATTCCTTTGTCGAGCTGGTGCAACTAATCAACTTGGTGCGACAACAGATCCTCGTCCACAAATGGGTTTGGATACTGTTGTTTACGGTGGTACAGCTGAAGCAAACGCACAATACCTAGGCGGTATGTGGGATACGGCAACTGTGAGTCAGCGTACAGATGCTGCTCTTGAGCTCTTGGCTGCTCTTGAGAAGTTCTTGGTTCACTTGCAAAGCAATAACATTGACGCAGGTCAAGTTTACTGTGCTGTTTCACCTCAAGCGTTCATGGATATCCGTGCGTTGGGTGTAGCAAGGCAAGAAGATGATCTCGGTCTCGGCACAGGCGAAACCGCAAGTCGTCCAATGTTCAGTGGTGACGCTCATACAAGTCTTGGTGTTGGTTTACAACAAGGGTTGGCTAAGATCCAAGATACACTTGTATATATGGGTGTTCGTATTGTGAAAAGTAATCACATTATGACAACTGATGAATCAGGTGAAGATGCTACTTCCATTGGTGAAGATCGTTACGGTCTTGACTTTGCTGCTGCTAAAGTTGGTGCTGCTATGTGGACACCTGAATGCATTGCTTCTCTTAAGTTGCAAGGCGTGAAGGTAGATACAGTAGACGATATTCGTCGTAACACACAGTTCACCGTTGCTTCAACGATGAATGGTACGGGCGTTCTTCGTCCAGAATGTTGTGCTCTATTTACAGGGTACGATGCTACGGATGCAACTCCAACTCGTACAGATGTCGCAGATGCTAACAACCTTGCTATGGATACTGCAACCGGATACGGTGAGTATACAGTAGTGTAACATTAGTTTATAATTTAATTATTATATACATCGGGTCCCTTGCCTCTCTGAGGTGAGGGACCTTTTTTTTATAAGGAGGTGGTCATGGGTAGTATTTCACGGCTTGATGCTGTTAATCAAATGTTATTGACCTCAGGAGAAAGCATTGTAGCTGATCTTGAGGGTAACTCTGGTATAGACACAGGTCTTGCAGAGTTTGTATTAGACCAGGCAGCACAAGACTTTCAACTAAGGGGAATGGCAAATAATAAATTTGTTAAGAAATATAAACTAGCAAGTGCTGGTAATATTAATCTTCCTGATAATGTTTTATGTGCTGAGCTTGTATCCAGCCACCAAGATACCGATGGAAATAGAATTTTAGGTATTGATCGTCAAAAAAGACTATACAATATTGTTGAGGATACTTATACTTGGAAGGCGGATACTGAGTGGAAGGTAGAAATAATATCAAATCTATCTTGGGATGACTTATCTACTCCTTCACAGAGAGGTATCTTAGCTAATGCTATGAGACAGTATCAACTAATTGTACAGGGTGATGATATTACCGATAGATATTTAGGAGAGGCAGAGGTTTTACATAGAGCAAAAGCTCGTGCTTCTGACATAAACGATAGACGTGCTTTAATCTTTGGTTCTGGTAGCCCAGAAATTAATAGAGCATTAAATAGATTTGCTAGCGGAGGTAATGATCCAGCTCGCTTTAGATTCTGGAGACATAGAGGCGGATGACAAAATATATTCCAACTGTTATTCCAATTAACACTCTTTCGGGTGGTGTTGGTAGGCAGGCTCCCTCTAAAAGATTGCCTACTGAAGCGCAGACTTTAGAAAATGTATTTTGTACATTGGAAAAATCTATTGAGAGAAGGTCTGGTACAGATATAGTATTAGATGTAGCGAATAATCCTGTTGACTTAGGCGTATACTCTGGTAATACATGGCATCAATGGTTTGCTATAAGTTCAAAGGATAGATTCTTAATATGTTTAGATAAGACAGGTGAAATTGATTCTGAATTCTTAAAGATTTATAAGCTTAGAGAGAGCGGTGCATTAGAAAAAGTTGATAGTATGAATATTACGATAGAGACAGACTGTTATTACTATCTTACTTATATGGGTGAAACATCGGATAATAATCTTAAGCCTGTAGCTATTGGTACTAGTCTATTAATATTAAATACTGAGGTTAAGGCAGGCTTTACTTCTGATGGTATAGAAAATAATCTATATAATCTAGACGGAACACTTGGAGATATTTTAGATGATACAGGTAGAGAGGTTGTCTATCAAACAGCGGCTCCTGTAGATCGTAGGGGTGAGGCTACTATATGGAGTAATTATTCTTTCTATATACCAGGAGATCAAGTTATTGATAAAGGTGATGATCATCCTGATGAAGTTAAATATAAGGGAATATGGCAAGTTTCTGAACAACTAGATGGACAGGCTCTTCAACCTAATGATGGTAGTAATAGTCTACATCCATATTTTGCTTATAGAAATGATACAGACAGGGGTACTATCGAGAATATTGAGGATGATATAGCTTTACCTGCAGATACAGCAGTTGGTGATACTTATTATATAGTAGAGGGAGGTACTCCTTCTGCTGGTTGGGGCACTTTTAGAAATGAAGACGCTATTACTGGAGATCCATTAGACACGGTACTTACAACCCTCCCCGGTACAATACAGATTCGGTGTGTTACCGCAGATGGATCAGATTCAATATGGCGGGTAAATAAGTGGCAGCGAGTTAGAGATTCTCTTACCAATGAGCCTAGATATACAGAGCATATTCCTGTGAAGGATTATGTTTATCCAGATGCTGACACACTATACTTAGGGCAGGCTGTAACAGATGTATCTAAACTGCGGCTTCCTCCTGATAGTTCTGATACTATCGATTTCAATAATGCGGAGCCGATGTTAAGAAAGCTATATCCAAATGTAGGAGATGCAGATGGCAGAGGTAAGGTTTATTACTTCACCTCTACATACGGTTCAATGACTCCGGGTTATTATCGTGTTAAAAGTACTGACACACAGCCCTATTTACACAATATACGAACACCTGATAGCATGTCTATCATAGATAATAAGCGTATGCCTATGCAGTTAGACTATAATTCAGATACGGGTACGTGGATGCTACGCAAGGTAGGTTGGGATCCAAGACAAAGCGGTACTGAAGCATCTAATCCTGGTCCCAGTCCTTTTAGGGACGGGGATGATAAGGCTGTTCAAGTAGCTTTAACATCGATAGCGTTTTATCGTGATAGATTATTCTTAGCGGCGGGTGATAAGCTATTCTCTAGTAGGCTGGGGAATTGGGACAACTTCTGGATTAAAGATCCAGGAACTATTGTTGCTACAGATCCAATTGATCTTAGTGTAAGCTCTAATAAGTATTCTCCTATTCATTCAATGGTACCGTTTAATGACTACCTGTTTTTAAATTCGGCTGGAGATACACAGTTTGAGCTTATTGGTTCTGAGAATCAGATCACACCTTTTACAGCTGAAATTGCACCCACTACTTTTTATTCTACTATTGCTGAGATAGATCCCCAACTTATGGGCAACCAAATATATTTCTTTGCAAAAGAAAGGCTTTATATTTACTTCGGTCAAAGCCAAACTAATATAAATCAGGCTGTAGATGTATCTACTCATTGTCCTGGCTATCTACCAAATAATCCACTAGCGATTACTACTTCTCCTTCTCACAATTCTATTTATTTTGTAGATGGTGATGTTGACAATGAAATCTTTACATATACTAATAGATTTTCGGGTGATCAGGTAGTTCAAAACGCTTTCTTTAAACATGTATTGAATCCGAATATCCATGTTCAGCACTTACAAGTTTTTGAGAATTTATTATATCTAATCATTAAACAGGACGGTGCAGATAATACACAAATGATAACAATGGAGCTTGATTCAACTAATATTGATTACAGTAAACCAGTACTTGATCTATCGGTTAGAGTAGGGAACGGAGAATGGCTTCCTGACTCAGGAATAACTATGTATACAATCGGAGGTGTCTTTCCTAATATAGATCAAGGTATAGTTGTAGGTGGTATACAGGCAGGGATTATATTAGATGTTGAGTCGACTGTAAATGAAGATTTAACTACAACTATTAGTATACGTGGAAATACTGTAGGTAATAATATAGTAGTAGGAACAAGTTTTAAATCTATTGTGCAATTATCAGAACAGTTTGTTCGAGATGATAAAAATAATGTATTGAATGGGGTGCTCAATTTACGCAGCATATCACTACGACATTCGCACTCAGGTAACTATGATTTAAAGCTTTCCCGTAGGGGTAGACTGGAGACAATATTTAATTTTGTTCCTTTTTACGTAGGAACTACAGGAGATACACCATTTCCTTTTGAAAATATAGAACAGGACGGAGAGTTTTTAGTTAGGGCTTTTGGCTTATCTAGTGAATTAGATATAAAAATAGAGTCAGAGTATCCTGTAACTTTTAATATAACAAATATAGAGTCACGAGCTAAGTTTAATGTTCGTGACAGTTTACTTGAGAGACGTTAAGGAGTAATAACAAATGGCATATGACAATCAATCACAACCAGCTGGGGTAATATGGGCACCCGTAGTTGGCAGTACTACAGATTGGGTATTAGATCCAGTATCTGGTACAAAATATAGTACTTCTATTTCGTCCCTAAACTTAGATCCTAAAATTACACCTGAGGAACAAATCGTTGTTATACGTCAATTTGATTTTAGTACAATAGCATCTACACCTAGCCCATTACTTACTGGTGCAGAGGCTTGGAGTGCTTGGACGCTGCCAGATGGCTCAGCACCAGGTAGTTCTATGTATACTATCAGCGACGGTAAGGTTATTATGTCTGATGTTGCTGCAGATTACGTCTATTCTAGAACAGTAGATGGTACAGTTACAAGTATACAGCTTCCTACGTTTGATAAAGATGTTCATCAAGTATATGTTTTAAGAAAAACACAGGACTTAACTAATTATATTAATTGGACTGCGGGATCAAGGATTACTGCAGCCCAATTAAACCACGGACTACTCCAGCTATTGAATATATCTCAAGAGTTATCTGCATTGCAGGATAATAAACATACACTAGATCCCTTTGTTGGAAAACCTGGCGGCATATGTCCACTAGAGGCAGACGGTACGATATCTAATTCATACATCGGCTCAGCTACGCTTAGTAACTCCGTAGGTGACGGTATTGAGGGTGATGGTACGTCTGCCGCACCTATACAGGTAGACCTTGCGGGTGTTGATGGTGCAGATAGTGGTCTTGCTTTCGATGAAAGCGGTGATCTTAAGGCTGATACCATAGATAACCTAACATCTTCAACTGAAACAGCAAAGCCTCTATCGGCTAAGCAAGGATATACTCTTGATCAAAAGATTGCTGCTCTAGGTACTGGGTTTACATATAAGGGAACGATTGACTTACACCCTGCGGAAGAAGCAACAGCGGAACCTACTGATCCCAGTGCTGGAGATACTTATGATATCATAAGAAGTTCAGGTAGTTTTTCTGGTGTCATGGATAACTTTGATGGCTTGAACTTAGAAGCTGGGGATATCATACGGTATGATGGTGCTGCTTGGGTAGAGATAGAACAGGTTCAAGTGATTAGGGCTGACGGTACTATTGCACTTAATACAGCACAGGTAGCTGTAACACAAAGTGCAGCTGATAGTACTACTAAGGTTTCTACTACAGCTTTTGTACAACAGGAGATTTCTGGAACTAAGCTTTCAGAACTTAGTGATGTAGAAGCCGATACAGATGATACAGGCGGCAATATGATAGTTTGGGATACCGACTCGTGGGAGCCCTTAAGACTGGAAACAGTGGACTATACTAAACAAGTCCTTACTACAGGTAGTAGTATCAATGCTCTAGATGATGTAAATACTACTGGCTTAGGTACTGGTAAGATTCTACAGTTTAATGGAGATGGCGATCTAGTACCAGTTGATAACCCAGCCGATATCACCAACCTATCTGTTACTGTAGGCTCTGCCGTATTCGATGGTAGTGCCGACGAAAGTGTTGATGTCTTGGCTGCTTGGACTCATGCTACTCTGGGATACTATGACGGAGTAAATCCAGATGGAAATACGGTAAGGGATCTGGACTTTAAGGATGGTATATACTTATGTAGTGCTACGACTAATGCGGCACCAGCCGCCGCCAGATTAACAGCCTCATCCAAAAGAGGTATTACCTATAAAAACGGTACACTACAGTGTAATGAAGTAAACGTGCTTGGTAGAACATTAATAGATACAGGGACTATTACAGAAAATACTGCCCATCTTGCTAATGAAGCAGGCATGGATGCAGGCTATGGAGAACATAGAATAAAGCTTCTTTCTACCGAGGCAAATTCACTTATCTATCCCGGTGTTTTAATCAGGACAGGTACTGATAAGGATCTACAAAATGAAGCTCCAGTTTGGGGCTGGGAAGACGGGACTACAAAATGTTATGGCGGAGAGATGAATATTGTAGATTCTTATGATAGAGCCACAGGAATGGCTACTCTAAGATACCCTATAACAGGACTTATTGAACATAATGAGGAAATTACAGTTCCAGTATGGACTGCTACTGCGGCTACTGCTACGATTACCTGCCCTGCTGATGGTGTGACTGTTTCTACTGATGCTATTGGAAAAACTATAATACTAGAAGAACCAGATGGTGACTTAGTTACATTTACATGTGTATCTTCGGGTGGTAGTGGTGTAACCTTTGATTACAGTGCTACTCTAGCTACATTTCTAGTAAATCTAAATGCTGCAATCCACGCTCATGCTAGTTTTACAACTGTACACGCTACTGGAACTGATCCTGATACTATTGTTATTTCTCAAGTAGGTGTTGGTCAGACAGGCAACACTACTATAACAGGAACTCTTTTAGCAGTAAGTACTGCTATCGCAAGTAATACTAATTTCACGGGCGGAACTTCTCCTCAGGTGAAAGATCAGGTCTTTGAGAATATGACCTTTGAAGATTTGAATACTGGAACATGGCACTTAGCTAATGATCAAATTAATACCGAATCCGGAACAGGTAACTTTGTAATGGTTTTACCTAGAGATCATGGAATGGCAGATACAATAACCTTTGATGCAGAAATTCGAAGCTCTATTACAGCTGGTCTCAAGACGGGATCTAGTGATCTGTATACTGATGTAAATGGCTCTAGGGTTATTACAATAGATACTGATGATGAAACTAATGAAGTTAATGCAGCGATGAGTAATAGTAGAACATGGTCAAGTTCTGCTTCAACTGGCGGGAAAAATGTTATGGTTTCCTATGGAGAGAATGTAGGTATCTCATTAAAGTATGCCCATAATATTACATTCCGTAATTGTCATTTCAAGGGATGGTTAAATGCGGTTAAGTTATTATACTGTGATTCCATTACGTTTGAAAACTGCACCTTTACAGGGGGCTGTATGAAAGAAGCCCATGCTTATATAACTATGGAAGGCTGTAGAAATATCAAGATTAAGGGCTGTGAATTTACTGGAGGTATGAGCGGAATCTTATTTGCTGAGAATGAAGCAGATTATCATGCTAATTATGATATTAGTATTATAGATAATACTATGACTAATATAGTAAGGGGTATAGTGCAGCCTAATTATGGCTGGGGTACTTCACTCCTTCGTCAGCCTAGTATAATCGATTCAGATATATGTAATAATAAGATTAGTATACAAAATTATAATCCTAGAACTAACTGGATTTATGCGGGGGGTTATTATAATAACGGTAATGAAAGAAGTTTATTTAATTCTACAGGTATAAGTATTTCTGGATTCCAATTACGGATTACAGATAATATTATTGGCGGAGGTAGTAAACTAGTCGACGAAACACCAGATGGAACATATTGGACTGGTCTTGTAGAAAACTTAAGTGTTGCTGGCTACGGTTCTAATGCTGAGGGGTTTCAGGTTAATCCGGATGGCGGCTTAGAGTTATATAATACGAATTCAAAGAATCTAATTATACCGACGTGTAAGGACGGTATAAGTCTATGTGTTGAAGGAGGCGGACGAAGGGGACGCTATGATGCAGATATGCAATACCCAGCTGCTATTGGACCACTCGACATGTCTTATGGAAATATGAATGAAACCCTCGACTTTACTCCTAAGGGTTCTCCTGCTCAATGCTGCAGTTTTGATATATCTAGAAACCAGATAATTTCTTGGAGGACTGGAGTACATATTGATTTTAAGACGGGTTCTATTGGCACTAAATTAAATAGTAACCAGCCTAAAATTGACCATAATAACATACAATGTATGCGAAGACCAATACAGGTACGGTGTGGTTATCAGCAACAAAGAACAATAGATTGCATGAGTATTGGTTGGAATAAGCTATCTATGTATCATCAGTCTGATATATTTAAAAAAGTACCCAATACTAAATGGATGGATGCGGAAGGTAAGAATACCTGGCTTGTATATGGAATGGGTGATGCTTGTATACAGATAAATCAGGTCGCGGAGGATGATCAGGGCGTACATACAGATAATCGTTTTTCACATCTATACATTAAATGGAATGATATAAATGCCTCTACCTATACATATAGAACATATGGTATACGCTTGACTGGCATCCATAATCAGTATTGGATGGATTCTCATCGTTGGATTGGTAATGCTGTGAGGGGTGGTTATTATTCCATGGTTTGTAATCCTTCTACAGATCATAGTACTAGAAGTAACTGGAATTCCTTCTATGATAATTCTCTTAGCCATAATTATTATAGTACTTGGCTTGCTGGTGCTTGGGGAGGTAGTGCGTCTACGTATGCTTATTATAGAAACTATAGCCATACAACCTATACAGGAGGCACTGCTGATGGTACCCAATAAGTCTAAACGAATAGCGTTACTTCAAGATCTTCTAGTTACTAGAATGCTTGAAGATCTAAACGATATGGATAAGTGTACACCTGGGTTATATCAAGTCATTCGAGGAATCATTACAGATAATCGTGAACAGCTGGATGCAATTCCAGAAGAAACTCTAACATATCTAGAAGATAAATTTAAGGATAGTATACCATTTAAAAGGGAGGCTTCATAATGCCAAAAGTAGGAAAAAAGACATTTGCTTATACATCTAAGGGAAAGAAGAAAGCCAAGGCTTACGCTAAGAAGACTGGTAAGAAGATTAAAAAGAAATATTAAAGGAGAACCATATGTATAATAGTGCAGTAGCAATAGCAGTTTCAACGACTGCAACAAAAAATAAAGGGGTTTTAATTGTGAATGATGCTGGCGGTCCTACCGAAGCAGATGTTTTCTTCTGTAAGCCCGATGGATCCACTAGTACAGAAGTTGTAATTAAGGCTTTAGTAAGTCATGATCCAATTTTTATACCCATTCGGTTTTTTAAAACAGGGGGTACTCAAACTAACTGTACTGTATATGAGGTAACTTAATGAATACACCCCCAGAAATGTTAGAAGATTTTCGCAATCATATGTGGGCATGCTTCAAACATCTAGGTATAGGGGAGCCAACAGCGGCACAGTATGCTATGGCTGATGCTCTTCAGGGAAAGAATAAGGATATGCAATTACAGGCTGGACGGGGCTTCGGTAAATCTGTTATTACGGCTTGTTTAGCTTCATGGTTTCTATTAAAGAATCCTAATGCTACTATTATGGTTGTCTCGGCGACAGGAAACAAAGCTACAGAGTTTATATCTATGACAAGGCGGATCTTAGATTTGGTTCCGTACTGTCAGCACCTAATACCTGGAGATGAAACGACAGATAATGCCTTTGCTTTTAATGTGGGATGTAGGACTAAGATTGGTCAAGATAAATCATGCTTTGCTAGAGGTATTACTAGCCAGATTACAGGATCACATGCCGACTTTGTTATCGGTGACGACATAGAGATCGAAGGAAACTGTGAGACGGCTAATGCTAGAGGAAAGTTACTTAATAAGGTGGCTGAATTTGAGCAGATACGGAACGTAGGTGGTAGGGTAATCTTTCTAGGTACTCCCCAGATAAGGGACTCTATCTATAATCAGCTTAAAGATGGCTATCCCGTCACTAAATTCCCGGCAGTTGTGCCTGACAGGAATAATCCATCAGAGTGTGAAGACATTAATGAATGGGTCTGGGAAACAGGGCTAGACTGTGGGGCTCCTACGCAGCCGGAACGCTTCCCTGAGGACGTTCTGTTAGAGAGGAAGGCTAAGATTGGTCCGAGGCTATTCGCTCTCCACTACAAGCTAGACACCTCTCTCGCCGATGCTGAGAAATACCCCCTTCGATTAGCGGATCTTATTGTTATAGATCTTAATAAGGATGTCTGTCCCGAGAAAATAGTATGGGCTAACTCTTCTCCTATGAAAAGAGTGCCATCCTTTGGTATGGCTGGAGATATGGTTTATGAACCTATGTGGGTATCTGATAACTACACGAAGTATACTCAGACTGTGATGTATATAGATCCATCTGGTCGTGGTAGAGATGAAACAGGAGTCTGTGTTAGCTCTTTTGCTAATGGCTATGTATTTATTCATGAATTATTAGGACTTGATGGCGGCTATGATAGGGCTACTCTGATGAAGATTTGTAAAATAGCTAGAGATTATAATATCAAGCTAGTATATATCGAAAGTAACTTTGGTGATGCTATGTTCTGTCAGCTATTGGCTCCCATTGCCAGTGAAATCTGTGGCGGTAACTTAGGGATAGAGGAATATAGGGTAAAGGGTCAGAAAGAAGCCCGTATGATAGAGTCTTTAGAGCCAGTAATGACACAACACCGCTTGGTATTTGATAGAAAGGTTATTGTATCTGAAGAAACTCAAAGACAACTCACAAGATTGCATGATGCCAGAGGAGCCTTACCTAAGGACGACCGTGTAGATACTCTAGCCGCTTCGGTGAATCATTGGCACGATATGTTACATATGAATGTAGATCAAGTAATAGAAAAAAATAAAGTTGAACAACACGAGAAAACAATTAAACAATGGCTATCTGAGGATAGAGTTCTTGGAGTTCTAGGCAATAGAATATCCGGAGCTATCTTAAGACGCGATGTATCTATGCCAAAGAGAAGTCCTTGGGGTATAAATAAAAATAAATTATGGTAGGAGGTAGTATATGCCAGCATTATGGATAATGGGTGGAGCAGCTGTATTAGGTGCTTTCAATTCGGCTAACGCAGCCTCAAATCAGGCTGCTGCTAACATAGGAAAATTCAGACACGACGAATGGAAGAGAGTTTCAGAATGGGCAGACCAATCTTGGATGCAATCTCTTCAACAAGCAGAAAGATGGCGAAAGAATAAGGCGATTGCTGCTGAGGCATTAGAGGTACGAGAAAAGACTAAGTTCTGGGATCGAGTTAGGCAGGATAATGCTTCATCTGAAATGTCAAAACAGATGCGACAGGCTTATGGTAATATAGAGTCAGGATTGATGGGTAGATTAGGCACAAACTCAGCTACTTCTCGTGCAATCTTACGTTCTTCTATGGATAATTATTATTCAGCTCGTGAGGGTATGAATATAAACGCAGCTTTAAGGGGTAGAGAGCGGGATGAGGCTTATAGAAGAGCACTATCTACTAGAGATTTTGGATTTACTCCTATATCAGAGCACTATAGAGGACAATATTTTGGAGCTAGCCCTAGTTCTGCATATAAAACTGCCTTAATATCTGGATTAGCCTCAGGAGCCGCTAATGTAGCTGGAGCACACTATGCAGGCAGTACCAGTACTGGATCTGAGACTCCCACAGGTCCGCCAGACGATTTACTTGCTGGTCCGCAGTACAGTTATTAGGAGAATATATAAATGGCATTAGATTTTTTAAAGAAACCCGAGATTGGGGCTATAGTTAATCAAGAGTATAGCGATGCTCAGCTCTCTAGAGCTCAGAAGTACATAGCAAACTATCACGGTACAGACTTACATCAAGACTTTCTTGTTAACGTACCGTTTGATATTACACCGGAGAATCGTGAAAGCTATTGGGATATGCGGTATGCTATCTCTCCTCTATCGCAAGAAAAAACTATAGAAACTCTAGTTACAGATATCAATGAAGAACTTATAACTAAGAAAGACCCTCTCAGTAAGCTAATGTTTCTTAGAGATGGGGCATATAAGTGGAGCGATAAAATCATCGATCATTTCTCTCCCGAACTGAATAAATTAAATCGTTTTATTACCGAGGATACACTACATAAGGGAATTCTTGGCTATCAACAAGATTTAAGAAATAGACTTACCAATATTATCTCAAATAATGAGACGTATCTTGATGGACTAGTATCAGAAGGGCAACATATTTCTGACTTTCAGAATATTGAACGTAATAATCTAGGTGGTCTTATGGAAATAAGTTCTGATGGGAGACTAGGCGTAAAAACTGAGAGTGGGGAGTGGTTAGCAGCATCTAATATTGCTGAGTCTATAGACGACTTTAGTGATATTGGGGCAGTAGGTCCCGAAGAACAATTTATGGTAGGAACTATGAGTCATAAGATTATTCGTGAGGCACTTTCTCCTCTTTTAGCAAGATCACGAGAAAAATTAATCGAGTCTCGGGCTAAGGCTAATGACTCAGCTTATGATGCCCTAAAGTTGGGTCTTGTAGGAAAGGAAGAGGCTGCTCCTGTAATTGTAAATAAAATTATTCAGAGTGAAATGCCTATAAAGGCTGTAGTAGAGGAAAGTGTAACATCCTTATTAAACAATACTAATAAACAATCTAGTGAATTCAAAAGTACGCTAAAAGATGTCGGTAAACTAGTCGGACAAATTGTTCGTTGTTTTAATATGAGAGGAGACCTATGAACGGGAAGAATTCTAATAAACCTATAGTGCCTATTGATATAAAGAAAGAAATAGCTGTACCAAAGTTTACTCCATCAGATCCTCGACTTGGTAGGGCTAATCGATCAGGGCGCAGAGCTGCTTCTTATGGAAGCGTAGTAGGACTAGAGAATTCCGAGGCTGCCTTAGAATCTAGGGCGTGGAATGCTGTTTATGGTGCTATACAGTCTACAATGAAGGAAAAATATAAGAAGGATCAAAAGGAGAAAGAGGATCTTATTACTATCAATCAAATACAAGACGGTATACAGAACAAGTTTGATGAACAAGCTGAGGCTATTAAAGAACTACAAAAGCAGAGTCGGATGCCAACAATAGCTAGCTTAGCTCAAGATGTGTTAGCTAATCCTGATATTGCAGAGTACTCAGAATCTGTAGAGGATATATTTGATGCACATAAAGATGGAGATTCAGGGGAGTTTTTTAGACTGCTTGAAGAATTAAGTAGACTTATACCTGATGCGTCTGAAGAAGAAACAAAATATCAAAAAGATTTGGCAGCAGGTATAATACATACAGATGGTCTATCTGTAGACTATAGTTATGATTCCTTTATACCTACGGATACAGAACAGGTAGTATTACCTACACCAATCAAGGGTCCTGTCTTTGATCCAGAGAGATACGAAGCAAGCCTATCTGATGAATCTGAACCACCCGAGAAGGATTCTAGGATTACTGGTAACGAACCTAAGGGATATACTCCACCAGATGATCCACCAGAATACTATTGGATTGCAAAGCGAGAGGTAGATGCTATGCCAGAACGGTTACGCCTTATGTACGCCGGGGATTTAGATAAATATAACCGACTAATCGAAAGTTCTATACAAGCACTGAAGAAGGAAGAAGGGAAATGAATAATCCATTAATAAAACAACTGTTAGACGGAGGATTCTACGGTAAAGACTTTGACGAGTTAGATAAACTACGGTCAGGTTTAAAAAATATACCTACCCACCAACCGTCTGTTTCTAATCCATATCTAAGTGCGGGTCTAGAAATAGCTAAGAAGTATAGCGTCGTAGAAGAAGATTCTTATGAAGATGATTACGATGTCTATAGTGACTTTGAAGTCGATAGTAAAAACTTCTGGGGAAAGGTAACTGGCGGCGGTAGTGTATATAATATCGGAGATCAAATAAACAACCTTAATCTTCTTACAGGAGAGAGACGTATAGAGGATACAAGAAACGCGCCTCTACCGTTTCTTCTCAGTATGCCCGCAGGTGTTCATTCCAGAGACGTACATAAAGAAGACTTTGTCATAAAGAATTCAACTAGTGATGATGATATACTTGCTAAAAAGTTGAATAAGTCTAAGCGGTGGGTACGCAGTGTAAGAAAACGAAGAAGAATGGTGGGTAAATCTGATGGGGGTAATATAAGCGAAGCCGAGTTGGCGATAAGGACAGAAATAGTAAAGCAATATGGCGGAGTGGTAGAAGAGATAGGTGTTAGATCAGACCTAAGTCTTAAGGACTGGCTCAATGAAATTACTGGCATAACAAAGAAAACTACTTCTGGAGAGAGAGCGAATATACAGGCAAGTCGCAACGATCTGATGAGGCGTTTCCAGAGCCAAGGAATAAATGTACATGGGGCAGACAACGTGCTATACGTTAACTCTGATGCTTATCCTCAATATCATAAAGACCATTATCTCAGAGAAGTCCATGCCAAGAGATTCGAAATGGGAGCAGGACTTCATGATCCAGGTCCTTTGAAATTGGATCCAACAAGTAATTGGAATACAGGCAGGTGGGGTTCTCCTGGATACGGAGACCATGCCGCAAGACACCAACTTATGGAATGGATTGTAGGGGATATGGTACCGGAACCATACTCCAACGCCTCCCAAATAAAGGACCCTAAACTCAAAATACAGTCGATGTTTACGTCTATGTTTGATGAGGCATTGCTAGCAGCAGGTAGTCCAAGAACCTCAGTAGAGCCTGTAGTTATAGAAATGACCGGATATGATGGTAGAAGATGGGCAATAGAGGTTGGTACCGATGCTGGTGGTTTTAGAAATGATGTAATTAGGTCTGCTGTCGAAATCGATCCTATAGTTCCTAGAGATCCTGCACTCCCTGTAGAACCTACGGTCAAAAAGGTTCCGGGTTTCGAAAAGGTTCCGGGTTCTGGCGAAGGAAGATCAAGAGCTGTAGATCCAGAACTTGGTGGTGCGGATCCAGAACTAAAGGACTGGATTACGAAAGCTAAGGGACCACTTAATATTGAAGGTATGCCTAGAGACGTAGCTGAAAGAATTACACCAGAACAAGCAGAGACATGGCGAAAGGTAAGTCCTGAGTCTAAACGATTAATTGAGGGGCTTGTTCGAGATCAAGCAATTGAATTAGGAGAGTGGGAGGTTGGAAAAGGGGGGAAACCTAAGGGTTCGAACTTACAGATGGAACTTGATATGATGAGTAGTGAATTTCTACAGAAAACTATCGATAAAATGACCATCAGGGATTGGAACTTGAATCCAGGTGGAGCAAGTACAGAAATAAATACCGAACTAAGGGTACGTACACCACTACAAGAAGTACAGGGACCACCAAGGAACCCCTCAACAATAACACCCGAAGGAACACTTCCACCACCGCCAGAACGTCCTGGAGTGATGGCAAAGGCAGCACCAGTTGTAAATACAACTGTAGCTGTTCTTGGTTTACTATATGGGATTGAGGCTTTCTTGCAATCATCAGAAGATTTTGAATGGGAGGACATTACTGAAGGTCTCGGGGGAGAATGGGCACCTCAGCAAATACCCGGACTTGATCCTCTAGGTCTTAAACTTAGTACTGCTCAATTGAAAAGTTTATTCCTGCCGTCGTCTATGTCAGAATGGGAGCGACAGGCAATGGTTAAGAATCGGTATGGCGTTAATATGTGGGCAATAACTGAGTTTCTTAAGGGTTTAGGGGAAGTTCAAATGGGTGGGCAGGAGGCTATAGATAATATGACCGTAGGCAATCTGATGTACTTTATCCAATCTAAATTTGATCCAAGAGTTAAATGGGCTATAATGAAAGAGATACCACAAAGTCTTAACGATGTTCTAGTAGCTCCTTTGCTAAGTCTTACTAAAAGAATGGCAGTCCAATTTGATGAGTCTACAGCAGCAGAAGTAAGGCAGAAGAAAGGATCTACACCTATGGGTCAGTATCCCCCACAGGTTTGGGAATAAGGAGACAGAATAATGCCAGAACCAACAAAAACTTGGGGGTCTATGTCCGAGGAGGAACGCCAACCTTGGTACGATATGAACAAAGAAAACCGTTCGCAATGGAGAAATGCACAAGAATGGGCAAGGGAAACCTATCCTACACCTACCTCAGAAAAAATAGCAGAAAACCAAAGAAATTTATATGATGCTCCATTCCCAAATAATTGGGCAACTATGTCTATGGAGAACAGGACTGAATGGAGTAAGGAGCATTCGCGATCACCCTATACTCGGGAGGAGATAGACGAAGCTTTAGCTGCTGTAGACCAAAGACAGAATACTTTGGCACACCGACAATTAAACAAGGATCCGTTAGTATCTGAACACGATATAGGTGTGTCTTTAACAGCCGAAGGGTATAATACAATTATAAATGCGGGTGCTAATGAAGTTAGTGGACCAGGAGATGAAGACGCTAAGGATATATTAGAGTTATTAGCAGCTACTCCAGATCCTGCTGATCCTAGTAAGATGATAGTTCCAGCTTTAGAAGATCCAGAGATAGCTCAAGGGTTGGGTATAACAGAAACTCCCAATGGATTTGTACCGTTCAGACCTTTATCTGATAACAGACGAAAAGAAATTCTTTCTGATGTGGCTAGTACGAAGGGATGGACATATGAGAATATAAATAAGGCAAGATTAGAAGATGTAATAAAGAATGATTCTGGTCAAGAAGCTAAGGATGCGGCTGCTTGGAGTCTCGTGATAGACTATGGGTGGACTCCCAAGGACTTTAGTTCTCGGGGAGTGCCTATCTCTAATTTAAGTATAAGTAGATTTACAGATGCTCAATGGAAAGCTTACAGCCTGTTAAGCGAAACAACAGATGGTATAGATCTTATAGAGTATATGAATCTAAATCCTCAAGAACAGGGGGCGTATATGAACTATATAAGCCAGAGTCTACAGGCAGCAATAAGTATGAATGTAGGACCAGACTCTCTTACATTAAATGACCTTAAGATAGGCGGAGTATCCTCTTTTAATAACCGATACGGTACTGATTACAAAACATGGGATGCTTTAACAAGAGCCTTTGCAAATAAAACTATGAATCTAGGACAGGCTAATGCATATATACGTTTATGGACTACTGCTAAGAGAATGGATTCTACAAGTAAGTCTAATGCCGATACTAATACTAAAGCTGATAATATATCCGAGGCATCACTATTAATAGCACAGGGTCAATCTGCTACAACAGATGATAATATTGTTATGCAAGCTTTCACTGGTTCTCTGGATGGAGAGACGTTTATGAATATTAGGAATAATCCACTACAATACTCAGCTGTAAACAATATATTTGATTCCCAAGTTTTGAGTGGATGGGCAGAGGAAGGTCCTTGGCAAGGAATTATTATTAAACAAGTACGAGAACTCTTAGGACCAGAGGCTACTGAAGAAGAAGCAATGGCTGAATTCCAACGACGTATAAATCCGATGTCTTATATTGGCAACGGTAAAAACTTCTTTGACTACGAGCAAGTACCTTGGGCTTCTTACTCAGGTTATCAGCTTGGTCAACACTACTCAGCTATGGTAGGGAAATCAGAAAGTGCCCAAGTAAATAAACTAATTAGGTCAGCTATGTTGGGTATCGAACGATGGAAGCAAACGGGTGCGTCTGATCCTAAAACCGCAGGATACTTACACTTCCTTATGGGTATACATATGGGAGCAGTAAAGGCTGGTGATGACGATCTACTTGAAGACTTATTTAAAAGTGCTGGTCTTACAGCCGAAGGAGCACACGTTACTAAACTATTTCTAGCCCATGCCCAAGAGGCTTGGGGTCCTCTTATGGCAGGAGATGAGGTTGCTGGTATGAGCGATATCGTACAAATAGTAGAGAGCCGATTCTTAGGACTAATGAATGCAGTATCTATAGCTGCTAGTGCAGGTAATCTAGAACAATTAGGATTACCGACAGATGTGGCTAGGGATATAAGAGAGATAGATTCGGCTATGTTTGCTTTAGATGATACTGAAATGCAGCAGATATTTGATCCAGAAGTAGGCTTCGAGAAGCCCACTAGATCAGCTATGGGAGCTACAAAAATAGATGAGCTATATAAAATTTATGTAGATATAGGAATCTTTGATCCAGGAATAGTAAGTAGTCCCACGAAAATGCATGATGAATTATGGCAAGCTTATAGTCCCGTATTTGGACGTTTCTTAACAGAAGAAATTGCTGAATTAGATACATCAGAAAAGCTGGCGTATGGTTTCCGAATGATAATGAGCGATAGGATATTAGCACAGGCTTTTAAAAGCTCGTTATATGCTGCTGCCATTCATAATAAGGCAGAGGGTGGAGGTATTCGAATGAATGCCCACACTACTGCAAGTATGATGAACGTATTCCTAGCACGGGGAGGGTTTACTTGGGTGCCTATGCAAACAACTTCGGACGGAAAACATATTATACCAGCGATTGTCGCAGCGGGTCCTAATTGGACGGGAACACATTGGATCAGCCCTACTAGAGAAGCAGAGGATTCGAGAAAAACAAATGGAATTGCGTGGAATGGTACAGTCGGGCATTTATTGAAGACATCTTCTTCAGCAGAGGCACAGAAGCATGTAACTGGTATCGTTTCTAGGAACTACATTAATAATATAGTTGGAGTACCAGAAGCAGATATTAGAAGACTTGCAGCTGAAGTATATCAAGAAGAGGTTGTTCAAAATAAGTACACACCGACTCTTATAGATCTTCATTTTGCTCTGGCTATCAAACTGAGAGATAAGGGATTAGCTAATGCGACGGTGATAACTATAGCTGAATGGGGTAAACAAAGACTTGAACAGGCTAGGACTCAAGGATTAGATACACTTATAATTCCGCAGAGAAACGAAATAGGTGGAACTGCATTAGGTGTACGAGGGAATCCACATATACGTATTCGCCAGGTAGGTAAAAAAGTAGGTAAGCAGGGAGGTTTCTTTACTACATTTGGGTCTAGAGATGAACTAGGAATAGTCTTTGATATTCCTTGGTGGGAAGTACACGATTCAGATATGGCTGCCATGAAACATCCAGCTAAGCCAAGAAGCGCATGGTCATACTTCTTGCAGAGAGATATGGGTACTGGAGAGTTGTTCAGTGGAGCCCAAAGAAGCATGAGACAGACAAATTAAATGAATAAGCTAAGGAGCATTAATTAATGAGTATATACTATAGTACCCCAACACAGCATCCAGAAGACTATAGGCAAATCGGGGCACCCCCTACTGGTTTAAACCAAATCGAACTATGGCAAGCTGGAGCAAAGCAACGTGGGTTGACTAGTGATTGGTTGAGTAGTGTAGAACAGAAAGAAATTGATCCTAGTATGATACCCTATGCTGCAGAACGTATCGATTACAATGGTAATTATGTATTAGATAACCTTAGCTTCTATGAGGCTGGTGAAATGCAGATGGGTGAGCACTATACTGGCGGTATGTGGGCTAAGAGTGTTAAGAATCAGCAACTAGCAGCTATAAAAATATTTGCTGGGCGATCAGGTCTAGAGAATACAGAGTTAGAATGGGCTGCATTAGATGATAAAGAGAGAGAACTATTAGAACGTCACATGGGAGAATGGGCTGGTATCAATGCTATTAAGCCAATACATAAACATATAGAACCTATCTTTACAGACTTCTACGAATCTCCTCAAGATTTATTTGATCTTCCTGCTCATGCCGAATATGATCCAGAAGATCTATACGATAGAATGTGGACCGTGAAACCAGAATTTATGGCACGTATAGAAGAACTAGGTGCCAGTAAGGCTATGTTTGAAGGAGCTAGAAATTCACACGAGTGGTTCTTTAGAGCCAACAGTGTAATTCAAAACAATTTTATTACAAAGTCTCAACTTTGGAGTGACGATACATCTGGATCTATGAAACACATAGGTCTTAACTTAGCTAACTTCGCAGTCAGTGGTATTCTAAATGATCCCGACATGGTAGCTGAGATGGGTATTGCTATAGTTTTAACATTGACTACAGGCGTGGGCGGCTTCCTTTATCTAGGAGGCAAGTATGGATTCAAAGCAGCTAAGCTAATAAAGGCAGCTAATGTTGCTAGCGATGTGGCTAAAATTAATAGACTCCAGCGAGCAACCCATTGGCTGCCTAGTAATATACCACACACTATTTTAACTAAGGGCGGTAAGCTTCAATATCATTCGCTTCATCCTCTTAAACCACTATTCCGTGCTAATGCAATCGAAGGTTTTACAACAGGTGGTGTAGCCGAATGGCGAAACCAAATGACGCAGATTGATTATGGTCTAAGAGAGGACTATGATCTAGGACTGATTGGGTGGGAAGCGTTAATAGAAGCAGGACTTACTCCCTTTATTAACCCAGCCTTTAATAGAATAACTAGAGGTATGGGCTATGTAGGCGGCAAAATGGCTAAAGGTGGTGTTATTACAGGTAAATATATAAGCGGTCAAACTGGTTTTAAGTTAAGCCCAGAGTTTAAACGCTCTTGGGACTTAGGTATAGCCGCAGCAAAAAGCCATTCTACTAATGCAAGACAAGTAGAGATAGAGCTAACTGGAACTATTAATAGACTTAACTTCCAAACAATGCTAGGCAGCTTTAAGAATACTACAGCTACTGACGCAGAAGTTAATATGGTACTGGAAAACTTATTTCCTGGGGCTGAACAAATAAGCGGAGAGCATATTGATATGGCACTCTCACTATTAGAAACCTTCGTTGAGCGACAGAACACTAACCCAGAATTAGAGATGGATCTATTCGATGTTGTTGGAGAGATGGCAGTTACAATGAATGTTCTGGGTGGGCGGCTAGATATAGCCGATACAGCTGGACAGAATGCAGTAAGAAATACTGTAGTAATAACTCAGAGAGCCGCTACTAAGGCAGAAGAGTTAAATAAAGAAGGACAAACAGTAACTGAAGCAGAGGCGGCGGCAGATCCTGCCCTTACTGAGGGAGACCCTATAGACGCAGCTGTAGTAATGGACAGAGTAGAACGTGGTGAACATGAACTACTCTTTAAAGACGAAGAAGTATCACTGGCAGTCACCGAGAATGAGGACTTTGCCACGATGACTGAAGACGAACAACTCGAAGCTTTAATTAATGCTGCAGGTGCTAAACAAAATCAACAAGCACAAGAGACCCAACAAGTTTTAGAAGATATAGCTGAAGCTCAGCGGGGTGCGAATGACGCTATAAATCAAGCAGTTCAAGTAGCAGGTAAGGTAGATCTTTCTTTAGCAGCATTCGGATTCAATACTACTGTTATAGGGGGACAAGAATTAAACAATAGTGTTCGTGTTATACAACAGGTACAACTCGCTATAGAAAGATTAAAGGCTAAATTTGATCAGGAAGTAGAAAGCAGTACTGTAACCCCTGAAGATGCTCAAGCTTTTGCTCTGCAAGCTATAGAAGGTATGAGTAGAAAAGAGAAAATTAAGAGTTGGTTCGAACAAATTAATAATGATGGATTATGGGCGGCAGTCTTTCCTAAAGGCGGTAGAAACTTTAAGAACAAGACCTTGCCTACACTTAAAAAGGCTCTTAGGGAACACATACAAGAGAATGGTTTACCTGAAGGTTTTGCTGCATGGGCTGGTCTATCTGGTACTCTCAATATCGAGACACGCAGGACTTTAGTAACTCAACTTGCACACACAAGTGCTACATTCGATAATGCTATGCGAAGTCTTCCTGAAGCACTCAGAGAACAGCTAGGATTGAGGGAAGACTCTGAAGTACATCAATCAGCAAGAGAGCTAGAGAAGATAGCTAAAGAGTGGGGCTTTACTGTTGAGTTAGGTATAGATGCCGATGGTAAGCCCATCAAAGGTTGGAGTGTAGAAGAGGAGCTTCAAGAAGTAGATCCTGTAACAGAAGAAGTACTTGAACCTGATAGCGATGTAGAGATGACAGAGTTCTTTAATACATCAGAGCCTCGTATTCTATTTGTAGACCCAGCAAAACTAGGGATAACTGATACTATATTAGAAGGGCGTGTCAGAAAGACTCGAATGCCTAAGCATGAGTATGACGCTAGAACAGCTCGTGTTAATATAGAGGAGCCAGAAGAAAGTCAACCAGCTGTTACTGAACAGACAGCAACAATGCTTCCACTACCTGAGCCAGAAAAGAAAACTATATTTGCAGCTATAAACGAATCAATTAGTGCTGTTAGAGCTTTACCAAAGAGCGAGCTAAATGATAAAATTATTACGTCTTTACGAGACGCAAAGAAAAAACTACGCAAATTAGAGGAAAGCGTTACGCATCCAATTCCAAATTCAACTCTAGTGTTTGACTTAACAACACAACTGAATGAGGCAACAACTTTACTATTAGAGCAGTCTAAGGTAGATGAGACAAATAAGCACCATATTCGTATGTTAGAATTAAAAGAGATAGTTTCAGATATGAGTAAGTTACGGATTACGCTTGAAGGACGTAAGGATAAGAAACTAACCTCTGAAGAAGAAGTTAAACTTAAAGCGGCTGAGACGACTACAACTGGAGGAATACTTAAAAGACCCGGTAAAGGACACAAAGCGCGTCTCGATAGTGTAATATTTCTTGCAGGAAGAGAAGGTAACAATGCTAGAGTTCGATGGGAAGGATCCAAATCAACGAAACAAAAGACTGAAGACGCTAAGTTATATAAGAAATATGAAAAGGTAAAAGCCCGTCTGCGTCAAGAACAGTTTAAACATGCTGTATTAGCTGTACAGTCTCAGCTTGGAGAGGCGTGGAATATTCGTGATTGGAAATTGCTAAAGAATTGGAGAGCTCAGAAGGTAGCCGAGATTGCAGGGAAGAGAGCGAGCTGGGATGCTCATTGGACTAAGAACGAAACTATAGATAGAATGACCTTAGGAGTTATGTTTGAAGATAACGTACACTTGCTTAAAAGACTATTGGGCGGTAAGAATAAGGATCTCGAAACCTTTACTAAGGATCAAACTCAAAAAATATTTGATAAGCTGATATCTCGAATGGAAGCGCGAATCCGCAGACTGAACGTCGGTATGCTAGAGCTAAGCAACCAGCAGATTAATAGCCTGGCTGGAGCCTTAAGGAATAACGATACTATACTAATACAAAACCTAGATCCGGATTACTCTTTTGAACAGGCTATGACTACGACTCAACGAGCAGAGGATATGGCAAATCGTAAGGTAGATAAACCTAGGAAGACTCATGCTATAGAGACGAGCGAAACAAAAACTTCCGTTGACAAGAAGGGAGAAACTGTTATTGAAACTACAGCAACATTTACTAATGCTGCTGGTGATAAAATGGTTGTGTATCTAAGGACAAAAACTTCAACCTTCTGGGCTGGACATGAGTTCGGAGACATCACCGCACCGACAATGCGGGTTGATTTCTCATCAACGACGAAATATGGGAAAACAGGATCAGGCGATGCCCTTAAAGTAATTAACACGGTTAGTGAAATTATAAAAAATAATGCGGATGCACATAAGCCCGAATTTATTTTCGTTACAGGCTCTACGAAAAATGTAAGGGTTTTTACTAAAATAATCAAAAGAACATTCACTGATGTTAATGTATTAGTTAAGCTCCCAGATGTTATAATCTTTTCTGTAGAGGGTCTGCTAGTTCCAATAGAGCCCGAAGTAGTTACTGACGCTATTACTATAGCTGAACTAGCCCTTGGATTAAATGCGTGGTCAAATAGGCTTACTGGAATTATGGATAGAACTGACTGGGGAAACTTAGAGGATGGTGCGCTTCCTTATGGGCTTCTCAAAGATTCACTTAAGGATACTGCGATTAAAGATCTACAGATCGAGGAGGTATTCAAGGAAGCTTTAACGGATGAGAGTAAACTACTAGATCCTGTAAGTCGATTGATGGATCTACGGTTTCGTTGGGACGGTCTACAAGAAGAGATAATAATATTAATGTCCCAGACAAGTGATGTAATGCATGAAACATTTAGTTGGACAGCAGAGGCACTACTAGAGAGTATGAAAAATAGAGACGATACCAATAGTGCATATAGTATCTATAAGGCTCTTAGTACTGTTGATCTCCTTATGGAGGCTACCAGAGATATTGATACAACTATATTTAAGTCTAAGGGTAAGAATGGTTACAAACTAGAACTAAAGAAAGACCGTTCTATTATGTGGGGAACTAGATCAGATTATCGTAAAGCTGTTGGTGAAGCTATGGCGATGCGTTATAATACCCTACTGAACTGGGAACAAAAGAGAGTTCGAGATATACTATTCGGTACTGAAGAAGCTGAGCCTACTTCAGTTACATTCTTAGATACCGCAGAAACTTATTTGGCAGATATAGCAGTTGACGAAATGGGTGACGGTAGTAAAGGATATAGCCCTGCTACAGTCATAGGATCTGGTATTATAGACTTAATACTAGGGAAAAAAATAGGAACTAAGACTGAGATAGTTGATGTTATTCCTCCAACCCTAACGGATGCAGCACAGTTAAAATCACCAGATCCCAAAAAACCTAAACAAACACAAGATGATAAGGGTAGCCAGCGATTGTTATTCCCTAGAGTACACGGTGTTAATCAATTCGCTCCGTTACATGATTGGAAAATGATGCAGGTTATTGAAGATGAGGTCTTTAGAAATCGAATTAGATTTGCCTTACACGTACCTATAACACCAGAGCTACGCGCTGAATGGCTGAGCAATACTGCGACTGCAGCTAGAGAAGCTCTATATGATAGCGTAGATCTTATTGAACGTAAGGCTCCTGTTACAACTCTACCAAGACCAAGTAATAGATCGGCAGGTAGTCGTTTAATGACACGTGAAGATAGATTTGAAATGCTTTATGAACTTATGATTGATATGCCACAGGCTACACGAAAGTTTATCCATGATGCTGTTTACGACTTTGAGCCTACTAACTATGGTGAGGGTAAAAAGTATACACCTAGTCTTACTACGGGCGGCGAGACGGCTGTTCCTGTTTCCAACGTAGGGTGGATTGCACAGTTGTTCCGATTAAGACCAGAACTATTTGCAGACGGAGCACCGTTTCTTAAGTATATGATGAAACAGAGTATAGGTCTTGAGCAAAAGGCAGGATCATTTCATTCCGCACTAGATAACTTTAATTATCGTGATCAGAAATTCCAAGGGTTCCACTTATATTGGCTGCTCGCTAAGGACTGGGATACTCTTGTGACGGATCTTAATTTCTTGAATCAGGAACTACGAAGTGAAACAGGAGATAGCGGTTGGAATACAGATCTAGAAGATTATTATATTAACAGCGGTACCTTTATTGCTAGTTTAGTTTTAGGACATGTCCTTGGGGATAGCAGCCAAAAGAAAATTCCGGGAGCGAAAGAAGAACCTTTAAATGCAATCCTATCGAAGATTATTAAAATGTATCAAGCCGTGGGTTTTGAGTATATGCCAGGTAGACCTATGAGAGAGATTCAAGCTGCCTATAAAAAGACCTTTGATCAACTACAGGATGATCCAAGATTTGAAGTAATTCGTGATGAATTCTTTAAGGTAGGACCACTACGTAGATTGTATCAGGGCGGCTTTAAGGCATGGAGAGAATACTGGGTAGGCAGTAAAGGAATCAAAGGCTTAGCTAGAATTAACGAGCAATTTGGAACAGATCTTACGGCAGAAGATATGCAGCGATTTGGAGAAGATGTAGTATTTCAAGCTACTATGAAACAAGGGGCTACTATTCTTGATGCTTCTCTCGGTCTTTCCGAAAGCCTAAGGGATAAGGTTCTCGAAAGGTTTAGTATGCCAGCAACCCGTGTTGGAAAATTGGATGCTAAGTATGATTCAGAAGCTACCCAAAGAGAGCTTAAGATTATGGAAGAAGAATTCGCAGCAAGAGGATGGGATGACGATGTAGAAATACCCAAGGCTCTAGTTACTATAGTAGATGCAACCAATAACCTAGAATCACGAATTAAAGATATGGCAGATAAAAATATTGGAATATCTAAAAAGATAGACAAGGCGACTGGTACTATACTACCAGACTATGCTGGTGTTCGTCAGCAGAAAATAGAAGAAATAGATGCATGGTATCGTTATGCCGAGATGATTAGAAAAACTACAGATAAAGAATATATGACTCAAGAAGAGTGGGATATAGGAAATGAAATCTTATTGGGACGCAAGGTTGATAAGGATGGCTTTCCTATTGAAGGAAGTTCACCTCGTATGGCTTGGAAGGATGTACAGCATCTTCGTGCTATGAATATTAGCCAGAATGTTGGAGCTAATATTAATATGGATCACTTACAGGTTCAAGCAGCTATGCTTGAGTTACAGTTCCATGAAACAGACTTAGAAGGTTTCAATAACTATTTACTTTATGAAACCTTTAAATCATCTCACGATGCGAACAGACCGTTTGGATCAGTAGTTGATCTAATAAATATCGGAGCTCATAATGTAGACGCTAGTAAGGTAGCAACTAAAAACTTTGATCAAGATACTATGACCCGATATCATGAACTTCTTGAGCAATACAAAGGTCGAGAGAATGCTGATATCTTAGCTAGGGCTGAACTATTTAAGGAAGGCAAAGCACCCTTTGGTATGTGGGATATAGGCATGAATAAATTCCATACACATAAACATGATAACTATACTTTAGAAGAAGATGGATCCTTTCCCGATACCGCTAAGGGAAGAAGAGATAAAAAGGAATATAATAAGTGGGTTGAGACAGAGATGCTTGATCTTATGATTAGAGATGAAATGTTATTCAATGCTTCTTATGGTCCAATTGAATCAAGTGCATATGGTAAACCAATTACTTTAGAAGACGGTACTATAGTTGATGTCTTCTCAGAAGAGAATCCTAATCTAATGTTTAACGAGATTGTTAAACGATGGAAGTCTCGTAGTGCTGAAGCCGATATTGAATACTTAAATCTAGCAGGTAAGGTAGATACTCTATTAGCTAGGTATGAGGCGTTGCCTATTGGTGATCCTGAAAGGTCTGCTATACTAACAGAGCTAGAGAAGATAGATAAGATGCACGGAATACCTGTTCAAAGTTTAATGGGTAGTATTGATGTTGGTGTAAGAGAAGGTCTTAATAGATTCATGGAAGAACTAAACAAGGTAGCCGCAGTTAGAACTAGGGATGGTATTACCCCTACTAATAGTCATAGTTATCTACTAGGGCAACGCAACTCATTCCCTGCAGGTTACGCAGCATTTAGACCTCTTATTGCTCAGGTTGCTTGGGAGAATACAGGTCCTCTAGAGTTACGTCGTCGTTACTATCAAGATAAAGTTGATAGTATGGAAAGCAAACTAAAGCTTATTAATCCTGAAGGTAAGGTAGCCAATAAGGTTTCCGATCTTATTGCACCGGATCTACAAAACGATGTTAATATACTAGCTAAAACTAATATTATATATCCTGAGGCAGATATGCATATGCCTTTAAGCTTACTTAAACCTCGAACTGAAACTTCAGCAAGGTTGGCTCATAGTATTAAACAAAATAATGATATATTCTTACACTCTATAGGTCTTGATATTTCAGAGGACAGCTCTAGAAATGCAGAGATACATTACTTACGAACTATTGACGATCTCTTTGGATACATAAATACAGTATTTACTTCAGAATATGATTTGAATAACAAGGGCTTTGTCCAACTACTAGAATCAGCAGAAACTAAAGGAACTAATGATCAAGAAATAGCTATGAATCTATTTATGGCTTTGAATGTTTTAGGTAGATCTATACATAATGTTCACAGAGTTCCATCCTCTGCTTTAGATAGAACAAGGAATATGCTTGAAGCAAAAGGCAAGGGAGCTCCAGTCAGTACAAAATTAGTAGAAGGTGATATCGTCACTTATATGGATGTACTTAAGGATGGATACTTAGGAGAGAATAGATTATCTAATCTACTTAGGGTTGGTCTAAGAGCGGAGGAGTTCCAGATTATAGGTACACCAAAGAATGACGGAGAACGTATTGTTGTTAATGCACTTCGAGAAGCAACTCTATTTATACAATCCTTCGATGCTTTCTTACTTTACTACGCATCTTCAGATCAGGTTGCTTTAGAACAATACTTTAGAGATAACTATCCAGAGATGTTAACAGCTTTTAAAACAGGTTCATGGGAAGCTTTCAATAATAAGTATGAAGTTGAAACAGTGCATGGTATTATGAGAGAAGCCTTGGTCCAAATCACAAATGAAAATATAACTAATCTTGATTTAATTTTAACTGTAGGTCTTAATAATAAAAAACAACTAGTTATAGCAGACTTTGCACATGCATCGCGAGATATTAAAGTACCTGTACTTGCTACTGGTATACCAAACGTATCTCGTCAGGTAGTGGGCTCTACTATAGAAGTTGCCTTAACTGCAGAAGGATTAAATCAGGCTCTCGATACTCTTTCTAATGATCCGCACTTTAGTGCTGTAGAGGAATCATATGCTCAGGGTCGTCCTTTCAATCCAGAGAATAGACATGCTGATTCTAATAGACTAAGACAGGACTTAATGTACAATGAAACCGAGAATCGTAATAGGGCTATTCTATTAAGAGAAGCAATGGAGATGCTAGCTACTGATCCAGATGCTAAAGAAAGACTTGATCTGGTCGATGAAAAGTTTAGAGAGACTGAAGGAGTAAAGGTTTCTTATCTAAATGCCCGAGCATATCTAAATAAGATTATTGAGGTCTCAATGTATCCAGGTGCTGCCCCAATTAAGGTTAAGGTCTATGAGGCTGCCTTCCTAGCTCCAGTTATGAAGGTCATGCATGTTATTTCCCGAAGCGGATCTACGGCTATAGATACACATATCAATGGACTAATCCAACATGGTAAAAAGAAGAACTATCTTAGCTTAAAGATGTTAGGATTCATGTTACGCAATCCAGAGATTACGAGTACACAGCTAGCAGTTATATTACCACAGAGCAAACACTGGGATGAATCTTTTAATCTAGCTACTACAGCACTGGAAGAAATTACTAAAACTATTAGATGGGCTCAATACTCCCCTACAGTAAAACACCTGCATCAAGATAATCATCCTCAAGGAGGATGGGGGACCAAAGCAAATCATATACATTTATATACTCGTAGTTGGTTTGAGAATATGAAGAGAGGTATACTTAGGGATATCGATAGTAAGATGCTAATTACGGATCTAAAGAAAACAGGTCATGTAGATATATATGATAAATACTTTTTAAGTAATCTACGTACATGGTGGTCTGGTAACGAAGAGACTAGCGGTATGCGTGATGCATTATCAGCTATGATTGATAAGGATGGTAATCCAATGAATACGAAACTGATTACCTTCTATGATGAAAATCTCGAAGCTTTAGCACGATTATCTTTCGAAGAAGAATTAAACGCACTAATAGCTACCGATGAAGATGTATCAGAACCAGTTGATCTTATAGCTTCTCCTTCGGACGAGAAGTATAGAGGACTGTTCACTGTTGATCCAGCCCGATATAAGAAATATCGTAATGCTAACCATCTACATGATGACTTTAGAAAAGAAACTTTCTATCCTCACTTGAATGGATTAATTAGTTCAATAGCTTTACTAGAATCTAGTAAGACTATTAGTGCAGATACTGGAGCTATATTAAGATCGGTATTAGGATACTGGGCTCAGACAGCTCCAGAATTCCTTACAGAACTTCATATTACTTCAGATAACTTAGGTGGTCCGAAGATAGCTCTAGCAGAGAAATGGACTACAGAAGGACAAAAGAAATTCTCTTTATCTGATATGGATAATGCTGGTACTAGAGAAGCAGATCTTAAAAATGTAATGGTATTAAATGGTATGGATCCTAACGAAGTTGCTAAGATGCCTGAACTAACTCGACCAGATGAGTGGAGAAGTGATACAGTAAAGATTATTGGATTGGATATAGAAACTAATTTTACAAAAGATTTAAACCAAAGATTTCCATATGCTGTTATTCTTTGGAATAAGGAAACGGGAACTCGCGAGGTATTACAAGTTGCTGAAGATCCTGCAGGATTCACAACTGAGGAATCTGTAACAGTCCTTAAGAGGTTAGAACAGTTACAACAGGATGGCTATAAAATCTCAACACACAATGGCAATGGTTTTGATCTCCTAACTCTTGGACATCATGCACAACAGCCACAACTTGCTGGGCGAATTGCTTATCGTAGTTTTGATACTATGCAAATGATGGCAGAGACACATGTAGAGAAACCCAAGTTCCGATTAGAGAGACTAACATCACACCCAGCAATAAATATTGGTAAGAAGGCTGAGACTAGGCAACCAGGTCATGGTGCTGCGTGGTCTTATGTACTATGGCGAACTAGTCTAGGATACGAAGTTACAGCACAAGATATGATTGGTCTAGAGCTAGATGACGCAACTCAACAAAGATGGCTAGAGGACTTAACAGAATATAAAGGCGACCCAACAAAAGCTAGAGCCGAACTTGAGGAATATGTTCAAACAGATGGTTCACTATCAGCAGAGCTGTTAGGGAATATCATAACCAATGAAGGTAGGCGTGTCGATGGCATAGAATATCTTATGAATGGTATATGGCATCCTATAGATATAACTATACCAAAAGCGAAAGCGTCTTGGGAACTAGACTCTGAACTAGGTAAAATGCATCATAGTATTAAGATGAAGAACTTCCATTCAAGAAATAGTTATACCTTTGCAGATGATTCTCCTGCCTACACAAAGAAGGGTTATCATATTGTACTTGATAATAAAGCCTTTGCTAATATGGATACTCTATCAGCTATAGATATTATCTTCCATGAGTTTATGGAAGTAGCACAGATGAAGTTTATAAAGACTGATTCGGTTGAGTACTTCAACTTGGTTGGTAAACTAAGAGAGAAAAAGAATCAGGATCTTATTATAAGAATTACGGAATGGTTGAATGGCAAGGGTGTCAATGTTGATGCTAAAATTGATTACATTACTAATCCCGACAAACCGAATGAAGCTATCGCTACACTTGCTAGCTATATGTTAATGTCTAGAATTCTCGGACAAAAAGATAGTATCATCGCCGATATCGAAGCCGATCTTAAAAAGTCTTCTATGTGGAAGTACTTACGTAATGTCTTTAAGAAAATGTTTAGCTGGATGTCAGATAAACTTTTCGGTGTATCTAATATCTTTATTAGTTATGCAGATGAAAGCCCACAAGAATTTCGAAAGCTAATGTCAATGATGGATGCTGTCTTTGGATTAGATAAGGATGGGGTAAGATTGCCTGATGTACAGAACGTAGACTCTGGTCCAAGATTCATGGAAGAGTTTAGAACTTATAGTAGTACAGATGAAAGTATTAAGATGTCGGATGAAGAATACTTAGCAAAGGCTATAGAAAAAGCAACACTAAGTAGACAGCGAGCTAACCTACAGGCAACAACAGATTTAAATCTTCAGGGTGAAGAAGCTCTGAAACTGGTAGAGAGAATAGATGCTCTTGACAAGATTCTAACTAAGCATAGTTATGAGAATGCTGATATTCTTGGAAGTATGCCCCTTGAAATGATGATACCCGGTAGGAATCTATTCGGCATTACTAGAGAACAACGTGCTTTATTCGTAGATGCACTACCCCCTTCCCGAATTGATGGAATAGAATTTGATGGAAGAGCTGTATTGTATGGGAATGATATGGATGCACAGATTGCATTACTTAGTGTAATAGTTGAAGGGATGTCTGAGTATTCTGGGGCACTGCTTCACGAGGGTTGGGGTGGACGCTTAAACCAAAGAATGGAAGATGTCTGGGGTGGTAAGAAAATGCAAAGATTTTATAAAGGAATGTTAGGATCTTGGGCTGGCTCTATGCGTACTCAGTTTAGTCAGTTTGATTTTATAAAAATGTTAACTAATATGATTGTCGATGGCACTAACCTAACACTTTCCTCTGTAACTCCTCAGCCAGAGGGTGGACAGATTTCTACACAAACTGCTAAGGACTATGTTAGAGAAGCTTTAAATGCAGTAACAACGGAATTCTTATCGGCTTCTGATGCTTTTAAAAAGACTGACGTTTATAAAAAGGCAAAGAAAAAATCAGAACGTATAGGCGAGAATGGCGAACAGGCAGGTCTATTACAGCTTTTTCAATTAGATACTTATAGATATTTAATATCTGATAAGCATGATATAACAGGCTATAATGAAGAAACCCAAGCGGCACTCAAGCGAGTTAGAGATTCGTATAGAAGTTTTGTTAAAGATATACATATATCTGAAGCAGACAAAGCAGGACGTTTATTTATGTCAGATGAGGTTGAGCTAGTTCCTGCTCTACTATCTGGGCATAGTAGTAATGGTGATGTTGTATCTAAAAGCGTTAAGGCGATATATAAAGAAATGTTACTTCAGAAAATATTGGATAATAGTACAGGCAAAGATGGTACTATCGGTGATGGCTTTGTTAATCCTATTCTTCTATTTGCTTCTAGACTATTACCAATGGTAGAAGATCCTAAGACTTTACAAAGTGATCTTGAGTTTCTTAATACACATTTCCCTAATTACTTCAAATGGTTATCTAGTAAAGCCTTTGATGAATATCTAAAGATAACAAGAGCTAATGAGGGTGATATAGCTATAGACCAGTTTATGGAATTAACTACTGATTCAGATTATATGAAAGCATGGGATCGAACGGTTTTACAGATACTTCGTACTTATAATCATAGGCGTGGTTCTTATAAGTTTTCAGAGCTAGGTCTCCCTACCTCTGAACTTAAAGCTTTCCACACACGATACTTATCACAAGTAGAACATACTATAGAATCTGGTGATGTAGGAAAACGCTTAAGCTATCTATCAGATATAGATCTAACTACGAATATGGATATTGCAAAGCCTTGGTCTTCCTATAATAAACCTACTAAAAAAGACTGGACGGATGTAACAGATTTCTTGGCAGATACTTTCTTTGCAAGTATTTCTCATCGTCCTAAATTTATTGATGACGCAACTTGGATGCCAACAGTATCTGAAATGTTAAGCAATGATAGTACAAGAGCCGAAGTAGCCAGTGTTCTTGAAACAAATCCTGCGAGATTAATAGATAAAATTTCTAAAACAGTAGGACATACGGCAGTGGAAATTAATATGTTTGCTCCTATTACTAAGACTGACTTAAGTATGGAAGAGATATTATATCTTGCAAAACTTGTAATAGATCCCGCTAGTTCTGCAGGAAATAAATATGCTCTTACAGACGGTAATGGTAAATCATTAACTGGAGCTCAAAGAACTGAATTGAAAGATAGTGTTGCTATTCTTACTAGGAAGTATAGTGTTCTAAGAGGCATGGCAAATAAGTTTGCTACATCTGATGATATATCTATTGGTGAATTATCTAAAGATGCAATGTGGGCAATTAAAGTAGTCTACGGTACAAACCTAGCATTAGCGACAGCCTTAGTAGAAGGAAGCATGGCAGGGATTATTGGAACCCTAGGCTATAAAAGATATCAAGATATCCTATTGCCTGTATTGTCTTACTTCCGATCCTTTGGTAGAGATAAGTATAAGAAGGTAGCTTTGAATAGTATGTATTCTTTACAGCTAATGCTGGGACGGATGACACCATCTACTATCGAGAGTCATTGGGATATGGCGGATATACAAGATGCTAGGCTTACCTTCTCAGGTCAGCCTAGTGGAAGACAGTCGGATGGAGGCGTTTGGAGTAAGTGGGGTAGACCTCTGATACAGGCTGCGGGTAATCTAACGGTACGTCATGCTATGCATGTTCAACAGGATATTAGAGCACATATGGATTTACAGACACGTTTAGAATTAATGGATCAAATTGAAGGCGGTGGTTGGAGAAAAATGATTGATCTTCTAGAGGGAGAACAATCTCTTGGAAATGACGCAGAGGCAGTTGCTCGAACACTAGAGCAAGTCGATAGGATCCGAAAATCTGATATTGTTCTAGATGCTTCTGAAAACTTCTATGTTCGTAAGGATGAAAGCGGTAATCTTGTAACCAATGAAGACGGAACAACAAAACAATATACTCGTGTAAGCGATGCTATAGGAGCAGTAATTGATACTAAGGATCCAATAGCTTTACGTCGTTTAGAGAGTGCACAAAATATTGGTAATCATATTGATGAAGTAATGCGAGACTTCTTCGAAGGAACATTACAGCCTTATGAAAACTATGTTACTGATGACGGCAATCCTTACTTCGAAACAGAAGACGGAGATCCTATTAAGAGTAGAGCACTCTTCGATAGCTTTGTTCAACAACTGAATGAGCGTCAAGAGTACTTCAATAAACGAAACGAAAAAGTTATTGCTCAAGATATAACTGTCTATAGTGACACACATAATATCGCAGGTACTCTAGACATTGTTACTGTAAACGAAGAAACTGGTTCTGTACATATCTATGATATCAAAACTAAACGATCTGGTTTACAGTTCTGGGAAAGTACTGCCTTTGGGCGTTCAGATAAAAGTAAGTGGAGTGATCAGCTTTCACTATATGCTTTGCTTATGAATGAAACATTCGGGGTACGTCCTGACGGGATTACTATTATGCCTGTTAAAGTAATGTATCCAGATGCTGTTGTTACCGACTCAACATCTGAAGCTAAGTTACTTCCTCTCGCAACTCTTCCTTATAAGAATAGAGTTAAGGTTGTAAATCCAAAACCACAGACTTTAATAAGTCCACCTCAAGCTAAGGGTAAGATGGGGAATGTCGAGGAAATGATTAGAGCTACTGAGACCCCTAAAGGTGTTACCGATAGTAGATCAGTCTGGAAGAAAATTGCACATGCTAGTGGATGGGGTAAGAAGACATGGAGAACAGGTATGTGGATGGCGACTCACGGTCTAATGACACATCAAGCTCTAGATGACTTTATACGAATGGATAAAGGATCTAGGGAAATGTTTGGTCATTCTGATAAATGGTTCCATCCTTATCAAATGCGTCAATGGTTAATGACCGAACTGGATACTGATACTGAACAGGGTAAAGCTGACTTTGACAGAATGATGAAGACTTGGTTTAATATACGTAAGGTAATCGGACGACATATAGATACCGTTATGATGGAACCTAATGTTATGGATCTTAATGTAACTTCTACAACTATGGAAATGCTATTGAGTCAGTATCGTACCTATCCTATGTTATACGGGCACCAAAGAATTCTAAGGGATTCCAATAGAATGGACGGCTTTACTTGGCTTACTAAAGTTATAACTACTAGTGCTCTCGATATGATATATACTCTTATGACTATGATGGCGGGTGGTTATAAGGTTAATGATATGATAGAAGACCTAGAGGAAAACCCAGCAACTTTTATCGGGTTACTAATCTCTAGGCTTCCATTCTTTGGGTTCTGGGGTGGTGCTCTCTTTGAAGCTATGAATGCTATTAGGTATGGTAGAGGTGAATTTATGGCACCTATTTCAATAGCGGGTGTATTAAAGCTGATGTCTGGAGCTGTAAATGTAGGTGATGGGGCTATCAGGGAAATGATACCTGGAGGCAAAGGTTGGGATGATGAGAATCTCAAGAACCTAATTAACCTCACAAGAATATTCCCTTATCTTGGAGAGTCTGTAGTACGGAATGCCATGCATCATACACTTAGATCTGGGAATGCCCGAGGTGGCTACGCTGCCCACGGCAGTGGAAACTATGCTACCTTCGGTTTAGACGATCACGACTTCCAGCAAGACTCAAGATTCATTGCGGAACAATTGATACGAAACATAGCCCCTGACTTATTCCCTGACGATCTCGCACAACTAAACATAGAGGACAGAAGTGCAATCCAAAATGCCTTTAAGATGAGTCCTCCAGTACAGCCAGATGTACAGCCCGGTAGACAGACGAGTCTACCTCGTGTATCAGAGAGAGAGCAACAAATGGAGACTAAGAGGAAGAGCTTATTAGAGATCCCTGACAGCTTGTCTCCTGGGGTCATAGCAGCTCCTGCAGGAGCGTTTGAAGACTAGGGATAGGGTAGGAGTTGTCTGGATGAAGAAGTCCAGAGAATCGACTTAGGGGTCGCGAATCTGCGTGGGTCATTATATAGGATTATCGATCGCGATGGTCCCCCGTACCCCCTCTTGATAGTCAAGACAAGAGGAGCAGGGTGCGACTCTAACTCTCTTGACAAAAGGAGTATTTGTTTTGGAAAAAGCAAACGCTACTAATGTTGGTCGGTTTACACCTGCCGAAACACGCCGAGCTCTTGAAGTTTGTGACAGTGATCAGTTAGCTATATGGAAACCTAAGTGGTTTTCAAAGCATACTGGTATACCGTATGGAGCATTAATGCCATTCATTCACCGATACGAAGAAAGTGATAATAGAATGGGCATTGCTTCTCGGTCTATTATTAACTGTCTTGCTCACGAGTGTGATGCACCAATACCACGCTGTTATGGTAAAGTTCGATACTATTCTGAATTGGTTCAAAGTATTAAAAAACTTCACCCTGCATTAAAAGAATTGGTGCAAGTGTCTAAACTTGATCGTTCATTCCATGACTTTTCATCACGTTCGATGGGTGATAGGATGGATAGTAGATCAGTCAAGCTTGATGACCGTGATCGCATTGCGTTTTCTGAGGAGGCTCATGAGATGCTTGCACGTCATCTGAAGAAAGCTAAGCTTAGTCCAGATGATAAGCAGGATATCATAGCAGCTGAGCGAGCACGACGAATAGCCGAGTAATTGAGGAATTGCTAGGCTAAGGTCCGGTGCTCTCCTCCCGTTTGGTGGGCGGGAGGCGAGACACCGAGCCCTTCCGGGCATTTCAAGGGGACACTCTAGCTCTTATCTACTAAGGATGGTAGTTTGGTGGGAGAGAGCAATGCGTGAAAGGGATATGAGTTATGAGGGGAAAATTTCGGGGGATGCTGACAAACCTAGCAGCATCCCAGGTAGTTAGGTGACTTCTACCGCCGTCACATGTGTGACATTAAACACGGGTCACAAGTCATCACTGTTCATACCCATTGTTGTGGTACGTACAGATAAACCCGAAACCATATATTATAAGGAAATAATATTATGGAACACGCATCAAATGCGAAGCAAGGATCAAAGACGTTCCTTGCTACCGACCGTCTCGAAGCAATTTGGGATCGATTCGGAAGAAAGCTTCTGTCTAATATCATTAAAATGAATCTTCAATGGTTCTGCACTGATGATCCAGACAGCCACTACAAAGCAGTGCAATGCACTGTTGATCAATGCCGTAAAGGTATTGCTCGCAAGACTGGCTGTACTAAAGAAGAAGCACAACTCGTAGCTCTAGGACTATCCCGTTTACGTATCTGGAGCGAAGGCTTTCGTGCTAATAAGTACAACTTCATCTTTACTGATGAAAAGATCGGCTCACGTCGTAGTCTTATTACTCGAAAGGTTGATGTTGAGTCACTACCTGAAATGCAAAGCAGCGTAATGCAAGCTTCGCAAAATACAAGGTTTATGATTGAACCTCAAATCCGTGACTGGTATGATAGCATGGGCGAAGAGCGACGTGAATTGTTAGACGTTACCGAATGGCAATGTCGAGCAGCTAACTGGCTTGGAGACCGTGAATACATGCTAGCTCACTTTCGTGACGACAATCAACGTCAATACATGGATTCTCACTGCTCCCCTAATGGTGATGCTACTAGTAAGAGCTTAGTTGTTCTTGCAGAAGCAGAAGCTATAGATGATGATGGACTTCAAGTATGGAGTGCTAATCTGAATCAAGCATGGGGTGTCAACCTGGATAACTGTGATGACATCTGGAAAAATCGTGACGAACTACTCGATAGTGGAAAGCACTTGCGTACTATCAGTAATGCTCTACTCTTGATGAATGCTCGAGATACACGCGAAACACGCGCCATTGGGCGAATGGATCGTAGCTGTGCCTCAGGGCAAGAACAAGGTATGTTTGCTAATGATGCAACTTCATTAAGAAACACCAATGTTCTTTGGAGTGGTAAACGCATTGACCCTTGGATGCTAATCTGTGGTAATATGTTAGAAGCAAATCCCTGGTTACGTCAATGGCTCGACACAAAATATCACCGCCCTATAACAAAGAAGCCTGGTACTCCTTCATCTTATGATTGTGGAGAACCTGCGGCAGTAAAAGCTTTGTTTGATGATGCTGATGATATGCGTGATGATCGTGCTATAAAGAAAGCAGAGACAGAAGATCTGCTAGCTGGCTCAAAACCATGGGTTCGTAATGCTTTTCTTGCTTACTTTAGTTCTACTAATCGAGATCTTACCAACCGTAATGTATGGGATACAGGTTCATCTGTTGTCCGTGGAGTACGGCGTGGTATGAAACTTCACTTACCTGCGGGTGCTTGGTGCTCAAAGGAAGCGAAAAAGGCTGTCAAAAAGCTACAAGACGAAACATCTTGGATTGTCAATGGATATACACGCCACTATGATCCTTTGGTATATGCAGATGATATCGATGCAGCAACTGACAAAACAGCAACTGAACAATTTGAGACTGAAATCTGGCACCCTCGCTATGATGAAACTCGAACTGTAGCTTGCTCGTTAATTCCTCTCGTGGATCGTGATCCTAAGCAACTATTGTGGGCACTCCCCTGTATGTGCTTTGGACCCGAACGAATGGCTGAAGATTGGAAAGCGTATAACGCTCCATTCACTCTACTCAGCAATCACGATGAAACATCATGTAATGCGGCTAACCTAGCTGATCTTCCTCCTTTAAACAGAGGCGGGTTTATCTTCGCACACTTCACTGGTATGAGTCCTTTAGACCAAGTGCGTCAACAAGCTGGTATGCCCCTAACCTATCGCGGTACTAAAATTACAAGAGATCAAGTATCAACTCATATCTCTAGTTAAGTATCGGTGAACTATGTACCCTCGCCTTGATCCGTGTGCGAGGGTGCATCCTCACCTGTATTTACAGGAGGAAAGGAGGCACTCTATGGCAAGTAAACGTAGATGTCCTGTTTTTCATACTCAGGTTACACGCAGTAACCTAGATGGCTTTCCTAATGTGACACTCACCCTATGTAGGGGTGATGGTTCGTCTCGTGATGAACCTAGCATCGAAGGAAGCGACATGTCTGAATGTCTTAAGAAGTTCCATGATAAGTATCCTGGAGTACATCTTGAGCTTCATCTCTTAAGCGATGATGAGATGTCGGCTATCGACTGAGCTCGGGGGGCGGGGGGCTCTGTCTAGGTATCATATTAGTATGATGTCTAGACAGGGCTGTACTACAGCTCTTACTAACTAGATAATTTTTTTTATAAGCAACGGACCATAGGGACAGGCTCGCTTTGGCTCCCGCGTCGCCGCCTGCCTGTATAGAACGCCTCTCGGGGCGGGATGTGCCACAGACGGCTGACCGATGGTCGGTTGGACCGTGCGATGGCTGGATGCAGACAAAGGAGACCATCATGCCTGCAAACAAAGAATCTGCGAAGTACGACTTCGTTGACTGTGTAGAAACAGCACCAACCGTAAAGGCTGAGGCTAAACTACGGGACAAGAAAGCTACTGAGGTTGCTATCTCCAACATGCGTAAAGCAATTGGACGTGACAATCAGCATCTTTCTCCAACGATGGACAGACTAGCCCGTGATGCAGCGCGTCATGGCATAGGACTCACCATCAGACACCAAGTCTGCGATAAAGATGGACGCGTTTGGGACGCAAGTGCCCACGATAACGTGACTATCGCCTTGGATTAGGCGATTCGTACAACTGAATATCGGCAGGGGTCTGCCCACAGGGCACCCCCTGCTTTTTTCTCGAGTCCTGCTGGACTCAAGGTATCGGACTGGTAGTATCCCAAGGTAAACCTGCGGAATTTGAGAACCGTATAGGTGGAGTGGTATCGAGTAATCGATGCAAGTAATCCTGAAGACAATAGTCATCTACCTGAGGCACACCTAGTATAAGACAGGTGTCGGCAAGCAACGCTGCCGTTATCCGTGTTGCACCCCGACAGGTGAGACAGATGGGCAACTTCTGCGGATGGCGGTCTGTCCCTGTCCTCATGTACACATGCGTGTGTATGTGAGGATAGTGGGAATTACCCCAAGGTTTTATTCGTCCCACCTACAAGGCGATGGAGCCCGTCATAACTATCTACCTTGACGGGTAAAAGAAAGGCACACTCTAGCCTGATGGTAGTCGAAGGAGACTGGGTAGCCAACATTCGCCCTTAATCCAGTATAAACATGAGAGGGACATAAGACACTATGAGACACTGTGTAGCATATGATACAGTAGTGTCAAGGACATTAGTACCCTACTACCATAGGGGAAAAGTCTTTCGGGAACAAATTAGGAGGTACTTATGCAACTAACACTAGATAAACCGATAGAACTTGGTTTTCTACCACATGTCTATATGTGTCCTGTATGTGCAGGAAATGGAGACCAAGAAAAGATGGTGTGTAGCAAGGAGCATGTATTTACTGCTGCTGAAGCACACCCAAAGTCTCCACCAGAGGCAAGATACTGTCCACCTGAACTTCATTCTATGTGGAAAGCATCGATATACAAATGTAACTACGGACATGTGCTACTTATTAGCAATCCGTAAATAAATAACGCACGACGGTGCGGATCCGTGGCTGAATAAGAACTTATAAAGGTTCTAAGGCACGTCGCTAGACTGTGGTAGTCTGACTAGAGAGCAATCGCTTGAGGTCATGTTCGTGACTGAACTTGGTGTGGTGGTTGGTTGTAATACAATTATTGTATTTATCCTCCGACCTGCAGGTATAACAGAATCCTGTCGGATCACAATATACATTCTGCTACCTGATCAGTAGTGGGGCTGGGATAATGACCCAGTGCAGATAAGAGCTAACTGCGACAACAATAAGCTCAAAAATATGGGGCTCAGAGGTATGGGTTCGACTCCCATCGCATTGGATATGCCCTACTAGGGCGAGTGTACTATGAAGATAAGTTTGGCATAGTAGGCGGACTGTTTAACTGGATATCCATATGATTCTAGATAACTTTGAAGAACGAGGCGTGGTGTAATCAGGTGCATACTGAGCAACAACTAACCGATGATGGTTGGGGACATCATATATACTTTAGGGTGTAGCCGAAGATACATCTGCCTGACGGTATATGTGCTCTGTCCTTGACTGTTGTCACTTATGGAGGTATCATATGACGATGCACACTACAGATTTCCCCAAAGAGGGAGACAAACCTGTACTTCAGTTCGTTACGGGCTTCACCTGTGACCACTGTAATAGTACAGATGTAAAGGAAACAGGGCTACATAAGAGTAGCTTTGGTCAATGGATAGTAACGAAATGTGGTAACTGTAATGTTACCGTGATGTACAAGACAGATTAAAGGAAACAGAAATGATATATCCACACGTAGAGATTAGCCCAACAGGGATCAATGGAAAGATTAGAGTTAATCTTTGGCACAGTATCGATAATGTAGAGACAATCTACAAGGGTACTAAGAACCAAGACAAACTAAGGGATGCACTGCAACCTGTACTGGACATGTATCCAAGGATAAGAGTAAAGACACCGAGTGGTACGAACACTGAGCCATACATGCACATCTTCCGTATAATACAAGATAAGACATGTATCAAAGCCTTTGCTAAGACTCACAACCAATGCAATGGAAACCCATTCTCGAATCGTAAGACATACAACCATAGTCTGACATCAAAAGACCAGTCTGTTGCCTTTGATTCTGTTACCCTATAGTTGGGTCTTGCAGGATAACTATAGGTAATCATAGTTTTTAGAGTATCAGGAAAGGCAAACTAAAGGACAGACTTAAGTATGATTATAGAAATAGAGGGTAACTCTAGTATACAACCCTTCAGGGTGAATGCTTTAGCTTACCATAAATTATTAGAGACGTTAGAGATATGTCACGCCAAAGAAATACTTGGTGCGGACATAATGAAATATAAACTAGGGAAGGCACCGACACTGGCTTGCGAGAAGCTAGCCAATGTACTGGAGCAGACACTAGAAGCAAACCCTGAAGATGATGCCGAGTTTAAACGAGAGTTCGTAACTTTCTTGAGAACTTGCAACGGATTTAAGATAGGATAACAATATGTTTGATGAAATAGAAAGACAAGTGCATAACAAGGATGAAGAACTAGAAGGATTCGGGGCAATGGATCCTGAAACAGGACAGCTATTCTTCATGGCTTACCATAAAATAGATGGGAAGGTTATACAAACCATCCGACATAAGCTAAATGTAAACGATGATTCATATGACTTTACCTTAGTCTTAGAAGACAGACCAGAGATAACAATCACAGTAAAAGATATAGTAGAGGCAACAATTGAAGTATCAGATCTAATATGTGAACACTACGAGATTGATAAAGAGTTTGTTAAGAATACTATTCGTAAGCAGTGGCTTGAACCAATGGAAACACTAGAAATAATAGGACGGACATAAGATGGGACTCGATCAATGTGCATTCAGTAGAGATAAAGGTGACACACACTGTACATGGCGTAAGCATCCTAACCTACACGGTTGGATGGAACGGATATACAGAGACAGAGGTGGACAAGAAACATTCAACTGTGTTGAACTACGGCTAACACCAGAGGATATCCAACAACTCCGTAAGGATGTTGAGAACGGTACCCTTAATGGTAACGAAGGTGACACTGAAGGATTCTTCTTTGGTAGTAACTCCGATGAACACTACAAAGAACAAGACTTAGTCTTCTGTGATTGGGCAGAGGGTGAGCTTGACAATGGAAGGGAAGTAATATATGACAGCTGGTGGTAAATTAACAGATCCTAACTTTACAGTAGACTCACATGGTGGGTACTGTACGGTTAGAGTAGCAGACTCACTAAGCGTGGTCGTTATCAATGAGATATCGTTCGTAATAGTTGAGGTGTATCGTAACACTGAGGATGATGCCCCAATAGAAACAATGCAATTCTCTAAAGAGGAATTATTATGACTGAAGAAATAAAAATGGAATGGGAAGAGTGGTTCAACAAGTATCAACCTGTAATGATTAATGCTACACAGGATGATGGTGAACCCATGGAATTTGATACGTGTACAGATGCTGAGACTTACATCAAAGAGCAAATGCCATGTGTACCTGCATATCAAAGAGAGAAACATGTATGGACTGAGACTGGTGGTGATGGCTGGTCTTATGTAAGTACTGGCTATCATGTATGTGATAGAATGCACTGCTATGTATGCCTAGTACCTTGGGTAAAGGAATACGAAGCGTGTATGTATGACGATCAAGGAAGTTACTGTGAGTTCTGTGATGAAAATGTACACTCGTGCATCCACGATGATGACGAGTGGCAAGACAAAGCTGATACTTTAGCTGAGGAGATGGCTGATGAGTGAAGAAATTAAAGAAGATAGCATGGAAGATGATGGTTTCTGGTATGAAGAGGATGAGGTCTGCCCTAAGTGTGGCTGTGTTGAGTCAGGCTGTTGGGAAGTAGGCTGTATGTCTGAAGACTGGGAGGATGAAAATGATAGTATGTAGTAAATGTGGTAGCACTGAAATAGTAGAGTTTCGTTTAGCAGGATATGACCCTAATAAAGCAATGGAACATGATTATGATGTGCCTGTTAGAGGTGGTGTAGACTACCCCTTAGAGTACAGTTACTGCTATGATTGTGATACAGAACATGTAGACTTTATAGATGAGGATGAATACGATGCCAAAGATAATGGTACTGAGTGATGGACAGACATGGACTATGTTAGATGGTTGCATGGAAATTACATTATGCGAAGAGGAACTAGAGAAACTGTGTATGGCAGATAATTTCTCAAGTGATGTAAAAATAATAGAACAGAAAACACTGAGCGAACAAGACACAGACTGGGAAGATGTGTGTTGTGCATTCTATCATGCTTGCGGTGGTGCGTATGGTGGTTGTGGAGATCTACGTAGCATTGATAACTTATGTCAGTACTATGCCTCTTACTTTGAAGAGGAGGATGAAGATGAATCCAATGAATGACCCTAAATATAAACCACGGTGGGTATGTTCTGAGTGTGGTAGTAGTGATGTACAATCTATGTCATCTGCTTGGTTCGATCCTAACAATGACTTAGAATTTGTGGATTGTGTGGAAGACTGGAATATGGATTGGTGTTGTACCTGTGAAGGTGAGACATCACTCGATGAAGCCATACCACCTGATGATCCTTGGGGTCATGCTTATGGTGATCCCCTGTACTGGGTACCGCCTGTAGATGACGAGTACTGGGAAGCAAAGGGTGATCATAATACATGGACAGTAGCTGATGAGAAGAAATACTGGGACAATAGACTAGGAGTAACCAATGCTAAAGATTGAAGAACTAATGATACTACGTGAGGCTCTTGAGATGTATGCTCAGGGTATACTGAACCGTGAGTTTAGTACACAGCTACAAGAGATCGAAAGAAAACTAGAGATGATGATGAGTCACCAAGGAGCAAGCTAATGGTTAATAGATACCTAAAGAAAGACAAATGGATGGATGCCGCAGGCGCAGGCTGGTGTAATCCCGATGAACCTGCCCGTACTGGAGATAGCTGGCGTGTTGAGTACCAGAATGGTCACGAACATGATGGCTTTCCTGCTGGTATAGCATCTCCCACACCTGCGATGGCGGAGGTTAGGATCAACGCCGACTATGGTAGTGCTATCTTCGACAAGAAAGGACTACAGTTATTCATAGCTGCCTGTACTGAGGCAATGCAGATGATTGTACAGCACGAGGATGATCCTCAGTACCCTAAGTTCATGGGGTTCCCTGTTGAGGAGAACAACGATGACAAATAAAAACCAATGGATAAGGGATAT
>Ga0114901_1000205_pt1 | contig 48928 bp, 46 predicted proteins | sample MalvireepMed_s16_FD_89686 | JGI IMG/M metagenome (GOLD analysis project Ga0114901, IMG submission 89686) | Marine viral communities from the Global Malaspina Expedition - Malaspina viral metaG DeepMed_s16 | ecosystem: Environmental > Aquatic > Marine > Oceanic | place: Mediterranean Sea... | reverse complement strand
GAAAAAAAATAGTACTGATTTTAGAGATATTTAAAAAACAAAAGCCATATCAATACATTATATGTTTTGATATGGCTTTCTTAGAAATAGGTACTTAAATTTTCGTATTTTCTATAAAAGAACGCTACTACTAATAGTTCGCTATTTCTATGAAACATCTAGTTTTCTCAATAATTTAATCAAGACCTAACTTTAATGCTTCAAATTTGTTTTTAATTCCTAATTGAATTTCAGTATAAAACTTCCACTCTTTTGGCACTGATTTAGTATGATCTACTAAATTCAAACTTTCTCTTTGATTTAACTTTTTAAATTAAATAGTGAAGAGACTCATTAAGAACAAATGTTTTAAGAATTAATCTTTCTTAAAACTCTATTGTAAATATAAGGTAAATGTATGCTGATTACAATTTTTTAACACATTATTAATCAACACTTTATAAACATGACTTATTAACAATTGTTCATAAAAAAAGCCTGCATATAGCAGGCTTTTTGGTGTTATGGTAAATAGGTTAAGATCTAACCTCTTTAATTCTTGCTTTTTTACCAGTAAGACCTCTAAAGTAGTATATACGTGATCTACGTACTTTACCTTTTTTGTTGATCTCTACTTTTTGTAATGCAGGCATGTTGATTGGGAAAATTCTTTCTACCCCAACAGTTCCAGACATTTTTCTAATAGTAAACGTTTCTGAAGAACCTGTTCCTCTTCTTTGGATAACTACTCCTCTAAAGAACTGAGTACGTGTTTTTTCTCCCTCTTTAATTTCATAGTATACAGTAATTGTATCTCCTGCTGAAAACTCAGGGAACTCTTTTCTTTCTACAAACTCGTCTTGTACAAATTTTACTAAAGCTTCCATTGTGCTATATTTATAATGTGTTGATTCAGAGTAACATTCACGATTATCGTCAGAGGTTAATCCGAATTTGGGTGCAAAAATAATTATTATTAATTAAAATACAACCTTTTACAGTTTATTTTTTGTTATAATTATATTACTGTCCGATAAAAGCAGACAATGTTTATTGCATTCTACATATATCAAGGGTTAATAGAGTTTTTTAAAATAGCCTCCTTGCTATTAAGAAAAATGAATAAAAAGAGGAGCTTAGTAGTGTTGTTTCTTTAAGCTGCTCATGTTGTAATAGTTAAGGTTTAGTCTTTGTTCTTTTATCTTGCAGCGAAGCGGTCTTGTATTTTTACTCGGACATAAATGTTATAATTATATTATTGTCCGATAAAAGCAGACAATGTTTATTGCATTCTACATATATCAAGGGTTAATAGAGGTTTTTAAAATACCCCCCTTGCTATTAAGAAAAATGAATAAAAAGAGGAGCTTAGTAATGTTGTTTCTTTAAGCTGCTCATGTTGTAATAGTTAAGATTTAGTCTTTGTTCTTTTCTCTTGTAGCGAAGCGGTCTTGTATTTTTACTCGGACATAATGTTATAATTACTAGATTTATTCATCTAATAAATCAGGTCTGCGCTCTTTTGTTCTCTTATAAGCCTGTTCTTCACGCCATTTTTCAATTTTAGGAAAATTACCACTCAATAAAATTTCAGGTACTTTATGTCCGTTATAATCTGAGGGTCTAGTATAAACAGGTGGCGCCAATAAATCGTCTTGAAAGGAATCGGTTAGGGCAGAGGTTTCATCATTTAAAACACCTGGAATAAGGCGGATAATAGAATCGCATAGTACAGCGGCTCCCAACTCTCCTCCAGAAAGTACATAATCTCCTATTGATATTTCTTTGGTTACAAAAATATCACGTACCCGTTGATCTACTCCTTTATAATGGCCACATAAAATAATAAGATTCCCTTTTAATGAAAGCTGATTTGCAATGCCTTGATTGAGGGTTTCCCCATCTGGAGTCATATAAATAACTTCATCATAGCTTCTCTCTGCTTTTAATCCGCTAATACATTTATCAATGGGTTCAATCATCATTACCATTCCAGCTCCGCCACCAAATTGATAATCATCTACAGTTTTGTAATTATTTGTAGTATAATCTCTTAAATTATGTAAATGTATTTCTACATGCCCTTTATCAATTGCTCTTTTTAAAATAGAAGCTTCAAAAGGACTTGTAAGTAGCTCTGGTAGTACTGTAATTATATCTATCCGCATTTTATAAATAGAATTTTATTCTTCTTTTTTAGCATCTTTAAACATTACCGACTCATCTATTTCTCCTTTATAGGCTTTTATAAATGCATTTTTAAAGATTCCTGCAATAGTACTAAAAATGTTTGAATCTACATTGTTAAGGTCGCCTTCAATAGGGATTTTAGTAGCTAAAGAGTCTTGTTTTTGATTTTTAAAGATAAATTTAAAAAATCCAACAAATCCTTCCCATGCTTTTTTAAAGATACTACTGTTTTCTTTGCCAAAAGAATCTACAATTTTTACATCCGTTAAAATAGGCTTAAAATATCCTTTTAAATAACCATTGTTTATTACAAGCTCACTAAAAAGGTCAAAATTTCCTTTTTCAAAGTCTATTCCTACATAAGCAAGGGTGAATGAGTTTAGAGCTTTGACAGCTGCTTTTTCAAGTGAAAAATTAAAATCAACATCTGGAATTTGTTGTACTAAATCCATTTCTCCATCAAGTTTTACATTTCCGCCACCAATGCTAACTCCTGTTAAATGAAGTGAGGAAGGGAGCTTTTGTTCTTTGTTTTCTACATTTCTTAAATTGGTGGCTACTAACTCTATTTGGTCAATATATAAATCTACATCGGGACTCTTATTAAATTCAATAAATCCTACTTTTCCTTCAGTAATTGTAAGTTTATTAATGTCTATGGGAACAAGATCTGTTAGTGCTTTACTCCAATCGTTGTTAGAAGTTTTTACAGAATCATTTACTTGTTCTTCAAAAATATAAGTGATTTTAGGTCTGTATAAGTCGATTTTGCTTACAATTTCTCCGTCAAAAAGCGATTTCCATTGAATGGAGATGTCGGATTTCTCAAAATTTAAAAAAGGAATGCTACTTTCTCCATTCATCTTATCTAATTTTAATTGATGAATAACATAAGCACCTCGGTACAAATTAATGTCTATATCTTCTACATGTCCCCAATAGCCTGGTATTTCTTGTAAAGTATTGTTTACATATCTCTTTACAATAGTGGGAAGTAATAACCGTACTATAACTAATAAAAGTATAATAACTACAACTATGTAAGTTGCTTTTTTTCTTTTTGACATGGATGGTTTTTAATTGGTAAGATAAAAAAACTCCCCTTAAGGGGAGTTTAATAGAATCATAATTTATCCCCATAAATGGGATTTATATCTTAAAAAAGTTAAAACCTTACTTAGTTTTAGTAAGTTTTTGCTTATTTATTTCGTCTTGTAATTGTCTTCTAGCTTTCTGCTCTCGCTCTAAAGCTTTTCTGCGGTGTTCTTCATATTCTTCTTCCAATTCCGCTAAAGATTTTTGAGCTTCTTGAGTTACTGTATTGGCATTTTTAAATTTATAAACAAAGAAACCTAGAATTAAAGCTAGGATAGCAACAATTCCCCACATAATACCTTTGTAGGCAGGTTTGTTAATAAGGGCTCCAAAAAAAGAAATGCTATCCTTCTCTTCAGTAACTGTTGCAAGTTGTTGATTTGTAGAAGCTAATTCTTTGTTTAAATTATCAATTTTTGATTTCTGTGTACTCGTTAGTTGCTCCGATGTTGCAAGCTCTTTTTCTAACCTAGCTACAGAATCTAGCGTGTTTTTCTTTAGAAGTAAAAGCCAGTTTTTCTTTACTACTTTATAATCTTGATAATTGTTGGCCTTTTGAAAGATGTATTCAAACTGATTGTCGATACTCCCTTCTGTTAAAGACAATTCTTTTTTATCACTTTCTTGTGCAATGACAGTGAAAATTGAAAATAGAATTAAGGATGTTGCTGTTAATAGGTTCTTTCTCGTCATCTTCATTCGTTAAAATGTTAATTCCACTACGTGGTTTTAATTCCTCGATTCTTACTTCGATTCTTTATCGAAATCCATTTAGCTAGAACCGAAGTAGGTTAATTATTCGTTTTAATTTCTCATAAAGAGTTTAATCCATTGACAATATATGTCAAAATGAATTAATTTATTCTTTTTGAATATCACATATTTAGGCTTAAAGCAGATGGATGATTCAAAAAAATCTATGTAGTAGCAATATTTAGGGTTGCAAAGTTACGTTTTTACTGCAAACGATTACAATATTAAGTTATTGTTTTCATTTAATAAAAAAGTTTTACATTTTATTATATTGTTGTCCAATAAAAGTTTAACGGAATTTATTGGACTCCATTTATATGATAGTTCAAATGGGGTTTTCAAAATGGAAGCTTTGCTATTAATAAGAATGAATGAAAAAAGGATTTTAGTAATGCGTTTTCTTTAAACTACTTATTTTGTGGTATTTAAGATTTAGTTTTGTCCTTTATTCTTATAGCGAAGCGATCTAGTATTTTTACTCGGACATTAATAATTTTATTATAATTCATGTGGGTCTTTAACTAAGCGTAAAGGAAATGTTTTGTATACTCTTAATTGAAAGATAATATCATTAGTTCGAACTAAGTTTTCAAATTCTTGTTTAGTGTAATGATAACCAATGCTGAATTGTGCTTTAAAACTAGGATTGAATACATAGCCTATTCCAGGAGTGATTCTAATAACATCGTTAATTTGTTTAGATTTTTTAATATTGAAGAAAAACTCAACATCAGCAGGGATGTAAAAGCCTTTTGACTTATCCGCAAATAAGTCTGACAAATTAATAATACCAGATATTTTATATCGTAATCGTAATCCAAAAGAGCTGTTTTCTTCTCTGAAAAGATTGGTAAAACGTTCTTCTAAACGAAGGTATTGATTAAATTTTGTTCTTTTGGTAAAGTTAAAACCAAGACTATATCCTTGGTATATCCTATATTCAAATGCGTTAACGGCATTAAAATTATTGATATAAAAATACCCGATACCTCCAGTTACCGCATGGTTAAATTTTAAATTCTTTAGATTGAGTTGTTTTAATTGGTATTGGATTTCAGCTTTGGAGACAAATCTTTCTCCATTTTTTGGTTCGTTAGTTCTATAGCTAATATCTGTATTTAGACGGGTGCGTTCACTCAATTTCCAAGATGGTTTTAATTCAAACCATAATTGTCTGGTAAAATCATGATCCGCAATACTGTCATTTTGAGAGTAGCTGAATGAAAAATTCAAAAAAATAAAAATAACAATAACAAGAATTACCTTAAAGGAAGCATATTCTTTGTTAGGTATTTCCATGAGTTATTTAATATGAGTTAAATAACTAAAATAGTTAATAATTGTGAAATTAAAAAAGCCTTATTCTTAATTATGAGTCAAGAATAAGGCTTATTTTATTATTAATAGTAAGTAAAACGTCTAACTTTAGCAATATACTTTGCAAGTCTCATTACTTGGTGGCTATAGCCGTACTCATTGTCGTACCAAATATATAAAACAATGTTTTTTCCGTCTGGAGAAACAATAGTAGCATTACTATCGTAAATAGAAGGGGCGGAGGTGCCTATAATGTCCGAGGAAACCAATTCGTTATTTAAGGAATATTTTATTTGCTCTACCAAATCTCCTTCTAATGCATATTTTTTTATAATGGTATTAATGCCTGCTTTTGTTGTTCCTTTTTCAATATCTAAATTTAAAACAACTAGGGAGCCATTTGGAACAGGAACTCTAATGGCATTGGAGGTTAATTTTCCTTCTAAATTAGGGAGCGCTTTTGCTACAGCTTTTCCTGCTCCAGTTTCGGTAATAACCATATTTAATGCTGCAGCCCTTCCTCTTCTATATTTTCCATGCATATTATCCACCAAATTTTGGTCGTTTGTATAGGCATGAATAGTTTCTAGGTGTCCTTTTATAATCCCTAAAGAGTCTTCAATAGCTTTGAGAATTGGTGTAATAGCATTTGTGGTGCAGGATGCGGCAGAAAATATAGTTTCTTTATCAGGATTGTATTCTTTGTGGTTTACACCATATACAATATTAGGAATGTTTTTTCCTGGAGCTGTAAGAAGTACTTTTTTTACACCTTTCGATTTTAAATGACGTGCTAGCTCTTTATCATCTCTATAAACTCCTGTGTTATCTATTACTAGCGCATCTTTAATTCCGTAGGCAGTATAATCAATGTTTTCTGGATTGGATACATTAATTAAATAAACAGTAGTTCCATTTATTATTAATGCTTTTTTCTCCACATCAATAGCAACTGTTCCTGAAAAGAAACCATGAATAGAATCGTTTTCTAGTAATGAAGCTCTTTTTTTTAGGACTTCTTCTGTAATTTCACCTCTGGTAACAATTGCTCTTAATCTAAGTTGTGATCCAACTCCAGTTTTTGCCATTAATTCTCTAGCTAAGAGCCTACCAATTCTTCCAAACCCGTATAAAATAACGTCTTTAGGTTTTATCCCATTTGTTTTATTAGCATCTTTTAATTTATTGATAACAAATGAAGCGGTATCTGTATGCTGAGAATCTTCTACATGAAACTCATAGGTAAGTTTTCCTATGTCGATTTTTGAAGGAGGTAGATTCATATTTTTTATGGCATTTGCAATGTCTACCGAATCGAAAATTGATATTGGTTTCTGTACAAATTCTCCTGCATATTTGTGTAAGTTCATTATTTCACTAACACTTTTGTCTATCAACTGATTTCTAAAAAGTACTAGTTCAACGGAGTTATCATACCAAAGATCACTTACAATTTTAATAAACTCTACGGTTGCTCTTCTTCTGTCTGCCTGAAAAGCAAGTTCTTTCTCATAGGTTTCATTTGTTACTTTCATTCTTGTGTTGTTTTGTTTGTAGTGCTTTTTTAATCCCCTATTAGGGTTTTGTTTTTTTTGAGGCTACCCTCTTTTTTGAAAATATTTTTAACTTCTCCTTCATTTATTATCTACTGAAGGTTTTTATTTTTTCGCAAAAGTATATATTTCAAACGTTTTCGTGAAGCTTTTTTGATAAAAAAAAGAGCTTCATTTCGAAGCTCTTTTAAGTGTGTATTATACGCTTTTAATTTCTGAAAACTAAACGCTCTCTTTCACCATGTTCATTTAAAATAACAAGACTCATCATTCCATATTCTTTAGCTTTTGCAACGGCTTTTTTAGCATCATCAATAGTTTCTATTTTATCGTCGTTGATACCAACTAATAATTTTCCATCTAAACCTAATCTTCTATTGTAGTCGTTAGTACTATATATTACAACACCTTCTTGATTGTTGTATCTATCTTTATCCGACTTTGTTTGTGCTTGGATGGAAATTCCAACTTCTTCAATAGTGTATGTGTAGGAGGTATTATCTATTAATGTTACAGGAAGTTCCATATTTTCATCATCTCTTAGGATGGTTAAATTAACCAAATCATTAGGTCTTTTACTTCTTAAATAGCCTGTTAAATCAGAAAACTTAGATATTTTAATATTATCAATTTTTTTAATGATATCCCCCGATTTTAGTCCAGCTTTATATGCCCCCGATTTTTTAAATACTTCAGCAACTAAAACCCCTTCAGATTCGTTAATTCCTTCAACTCGACCATTAAGAACAGCTAAATCTTGACCTTTAATTCCTAAAGTTCCCATTTGTACATTTCCAAACTCCATAATATCGTCAACTACTTTTTTTGCAATATTACTTGGTACAGCAAAAGAATATCCAATGTACGACCCAGTTTGAGAGGTAATAGCGGTATTTATACCTATTAACTCTCCATTAGTATTTACTAAGGCACCTCCGCTATTTCCTGGGTTTACGGCAGCATCTGTCTGAATAAAGGATTGAAAAACCCCATCTTGTTCATTTAAATCTCTAGCTTTAGCACTAATAATTCCCGCAGTAACTGTAGAAGTTAAATTAAAAGGATTTCCTACAGCTAATACCCATTCGCCAATTTTTGAATAATCGGAATCTCCAAAAGCTAAATAAGGCAAATCACTCTCAGCATCAATTTTAATAAGAGCAATGTCTGTTTCAGGGTCGGTTCCAATTAATTCGGCGCTATAGGTTTTATTATTATTAAGAGTTACCTGTAGCCTAGTAGCGTTTGCTATAACATGGTTGTTGGTAACAATATAGCCATCAGGAGAAATAATTACTCCAGAACCAGTTCCTACTTGAGTTCTTGGCTGACTACTTCCAGATCCATAAAAGTATTCCATTATACTTGTAGGGCCTTTGCTTACCGTTAGATTTTTAACGTGAACTACCGCATGAACTGTTTTGTCTGCAGCCTCAGTAAAATTGATATTTTCTGCTGCTTCTAAGGTTGATGGATTGTAACTAGCAGTTACAAATTTAGATTGATTTTCTTGGTTTTCTATTAAAGGAATTTGCTTTTCAAAAGCAAATTTATAAATGCCTAAAGTAATGGCACCCCCTAGTATAGATACGAGTAAAAGACTTAAAAATTTCTTCATCACTTTTAAACTAATTTATTTTAATTAACACTTAAAATTACTTGATAATTATATTCCATATTTCAATTTTAACGCACTTTAACAATGAAATAAACGTTTGCTTTATTGTATATTTGTGAATCGGTTAGAAGACTGTTAATTTTTAACAAAGCCTTCAGAATTCTAATAGATACAAGTATAAATTTTACTATGGAACTTAATTTTTATAAATACCAAGGTACTGGAAACGATTTCGTTATGATTGATAATCGTCAGGATATCTTTCCCAAAAATGATACCAAACTCGTTAATTTTTTATGCGATAGAAAATTTGGAATTGGAGCTGATGGATTAATTCTTTTAGAGAATGATGATGCTACAGATTTTAAAATGGTGTATTATAATGCAGATGGAAACGAAAGTTCTATGTGTGGTAATGGAGGGAGATGTTTAGTGGCATTTGCAAAATTTCTAAATGTAATAGAAGATAATTGTTCTTTTATAGCTGTTGATGGTCTACATACCGCAAGCGTAGCAGGTGGAATTGTTAGTTTGGCAATGCAAAATGTAGCAAAAATAGATGTTTTTGACACCTATACTTTTCTAAATACTGGCTCTCCACACCATGTGCAGTTAGTAGAAAATTTAATGCATTTAGATGTAAAAGAAAATGGAGCCAAGCTACGTTATGGTAAATATGGGAGTAAAGGGAGTAATATAAATTTTGTAGCTCAAGAGGGAGACACAACTTTTAGTGTACGAACTTATGAGCGTGGAGTGGAAGATGAAACTTTGTCATGTGGTACAGGAGTAACAGCGGTTGCTATTGCTATGCATGAAACAGCAAAGACAACAAGTAATAAAATTACATTAAAAACCCCTGGCGGAGAACTTAAAGTTTCATTCGAAAAGAATGGAGTGGGGTATAAAAATATTCATTTAGTAGGGCCAGCAACGCAGGTTTTTTCAGGAATAATAAAAGTATAATGATAACACTCTCTGGAAATACAATTTATTTAAGGGCTTTGGAACCAGAAGACCTAGACTTTCTTTATACTTTGGAAAACGATGAGAAAGTTTGGGAGGTAAGTGAAACTTTAGCACCTTATTCTAAATTTATTTTGAAAGAGTATTTAGCAAATAGTCACAAAGATATTTTTGAAGTTAAGCAACTTAGATTGGCAATTTCCAATTACAATAATAAATTACTTGGTTTTATAGATATCTTCGATTTTAATCCTAAAAATAAAAGAGCAGGAGTTGGAATTGTAGTTTTAGAAGAAGCTAATAGAAATAAAGGAGTAGGGCGTGAAGCGTTGTCTTTATTAATAGATTATGCTTTTAATCATTTAGATCTTCATCAATTATATGCCAATATTTCTGAAAGCAACAAACCTAGTATTCATCTCTTTTCAAATTTAGGTTTCGAAAGAATTGGAATTAAAAAAGATTGGAACTATACTTCGGGAAAATTTCAAAACGAAATTCTTTATCAAAAGATTAATAAATAATGTATATAAGAAAAATTTTAGTAGCGATAGCGCTTCTGGGTGCCATTGTAGGCTTTGTATTTGTGTATTATGTTTATAATGCCGTATTCTCTCCAAACACAGCTTTTCAGAATGAAGAAGCGTATGTTTATATTAAATCGGATGCTGGATTTAATGATGTAAAAGAGCAATTAGATCCTTTGTTGGAAAACATGGCTACTTTTGAAAAGGTAGCAACTCAAAAAGGATATACAGCTAACATTAAAGCAGGAAAGTACGCTATTAAAAAAGGAATGAATAATAACGAAATTATTAATTCTTTAAGGAGTAAAAACGTACCTATTTCACTTTCTTTTAATAATCAAGAGTCGCTTACTAAACTTGCAGGTAGAATTGCTACACAGATAGAAGCCGATAGTGTTTCTCTGCATACTAGTTTTACTGATAGTAGTTTTTTAAGCAGTAGTAACTTTAATGAAGATACTGCCTTGGCAATGTATGTGCCAAATAGTTATGAATTTTTCTGGAATACTTCTGCCGATAGTTTTAGAGATAGAATGCTGAAGGAATACAATCGTTTTTGGAATGAAACTCGTCTAAAAAGAGCAGAAGCTATTGGTTTGTCGCCATTGGAAGTAGTAACCTTAGCATCTATTGTTCATAAAGAAACAGCTATGGTTGATGAGAGACCAAGAGTAGCAGGTGTTTATATGAATAGGTTAAATAGGAATATGCTTTTACAGGCAGATCCAACTATAATTTATGCAATAAGAAAGCATACAGGAGATGAGGATAAAGTAATTAAAAGAGTTCTTTATAAAGATTTAGAATTGGACTCTCCATATAACACTTATAAGTATGCTGGACTTCCTCCTGGTCCGATAGCAATGCCAGATATTTCTGCTATTGATGCAGTGTTAAATTATGAAAAAAATGACTATCTGTATTTTGTAGCAAATGTTAAAGATTTTGGATATCATAAATTTGCCAAAACGCTTTCACAGCATAATGCAAACAAGCAAGAGTATGTAAAATGGCTTAATTCGCAGGCTATAAAACGTTAATTTAAACTTTAAGATTACTTTAACTTACTGATTTTCTGTTTATTAAAAAAGTTGTATATTTGCACGCTCAATTTTAAGTAATCATTTCGATGATGTAAAGCTTAAAGAAATATACTTATATGAGAAAACAAATATTAAAATTTAATGTTTTAGTAGCTGTTTTAGTTTTAGTAATCGTGGTAAGTTTAGGTTTTACTTCAACAAAAAAAACCGAAGAAAACGTTCATAACATTAATAGAGTAACGAAGCCTTTAGCGTATTCGGTTTCTTTAGAAGATGAAGATGTTGAAGACATTATTAGAACACCCTTTTTAGGAAAGTCTTTTAATGGTTTCAAAGAAGCATTAGCTTTTAAAGAATCAAGAGGGGATTATTTTACTGTAAACCCTTTAGGATATATGGGCAAATATCAATTTGGAGCATCTACTCTTAAAACAATAGGAGTGAGTTCTAGTTCAGATTTTCTTAATAATCCAGAATTGCAGGAAAGAGCTTTTATAGCCAATCTTGAAAGAAACAAATGGGTTTTAAGGAAAGATATCGAATGGTATGTTGGTCGTGTATTTAATGGTGTTAAAGTTACAGAGTCGGGAATTTTAGCTGCTGCACATTTAGCAGGCCCTGGTAATGTAAAACGCTATTTACGCACCCATGGAGTTTCTGGTTTTGCTGATGCAAATGGAGCTTCTGTCCGTTATTATATGCGCAAATTTTCAGGATACGATGTATCTCATGTAAAGGCTAATAAAGCTGCTAGAATATAGTAGGCTTAAAATGATCTTAATAAAAAAGCCCGAAAACATAAATGTTTTCGGGCTTTTTGTGTTTTATAGTTTTGTTTTATTCCGCATGTAAAATAAATATGGTTGGCCTTTTGTGTAAGTCTACATTAGCACCCTTCCATTGAGATACAGATTGTGTTTTAATATATTCTGTATTTAAAGTAATATCGGTAGCTACACAAAGCTGAGTATTAGCAGCTAAGATAGTTGTTAAATCGGCTAGTAGTTTATCATTTCTGTAGGGAGTTTCCATAAAAATTTGCGACTGGTCTAGTTCTTTAGATCTCTTCTCTAAGTCTTTTAAGGCTTTCTTTTTCTCAGCTTTATCTATAGGGAGGTAGCCATTAAATGCAAAACTCTGACCGTTCATTCCGCTTCCCATTAAAGCGAGTAAAATGGAGGAGGGACCTACTAAAGGAACTACCTGTACGCCTTTGTCGTGTGCAATTGCAACTACATCTGCTCCTGGGTCTGCAACTCCAGGGCAACCAGCTTCAGAAATAATTCCAACGTCATACCCATTTAAGCAGGGTGTAATAAAAGTTGGAATTTCTTCTGGTAAAGTGTATTTGTTTAAAACTTGAATTTTTAAACTTGGTTGTGACTTTTTAGGACTTATCCGCTTAATAAAACGACGGACTGTTTTTTCGTTTTCAACAATATAAAAATCAAGATTTTCAATAACTCTTTTTATGGAAAGTGGGAGTACCTCAAGAGGTTCTACTTCACCTAATGTTGTTGGGATTAAGTATAGTTTTCCCTTAGTGTTACTTTCTGAAGTCATGAGCAAATTTTGGCTCTAAGATACAAAGAAACTATAAAATAGAAATTTCTTTTACAATAACATCAGTAGCTTCATCGAGCATTTTGTAGACATTTTCAAACCCCATTACTCCGCCATAATATGGATCAGGAACATCTAGGTCTTCTTCTGGAGTTAATTTGTTGAGGATGAGATGAACTTTCTCTTTATCAGTTTCATTTTTTGCTTGCTGGACAATGTTTTTATAATTACTGTTGTCCATGGCAAAGATCAAATCAAAATCCTCAAAATCTTTCTGGGTAAATTGCCTTCCACGTTGATTGGTAATATCGATATTGTATTTGGCAGCAATTTGAATAGATCTTGGGTCTGGAGAGCTTCCAATATGGTAATTAGAAGTTCCTGCGGAATCCACAAAAACTTTGTTTGGATCCACTTTAGCTTTTAAAATACCTTCTGCTAATGGAGATCTGCAAATATTTCCTAAGCAAACCATGAGTACTTTTACACGCATTATTGGGCAAACTTTTTACTTAAGTCGTCTATGTATTTTCTAAATTGTTTATCGGTTTCTGCTAAGTTATCAACAGTTTTACAGGCGTGTAAAACGGTGGCATGGTCTCTTTTTCCAATTTGAGAACCAATGCTAGCCAAAGAGGCTTTGGTGTATTTCTTAGCAAAAAACATGGCTAATTGTCTAGCTTGAACAATATGACGCTTTCTAGTTTTAGACTGAAGTGTTTCTACGTCCATTTGGAAATAATCTGAAATCACTTTTTGAATGTAGTCTATAGAAACTTCACGTTTGGTGTTTTTAACGAACTTTTCAACAATTTGATTGGCAAGTTCAATTGTTACTTCTTTTTTATTGAAAGAAGACTGAGCTATCAAAGAGATGATGGCACCTTCTAATTCTCTAACATTTGTTTTAATATTTCTTGCAACACATTCTATAATCTCCTCTGGCATTTCAACACCATCTCGGTAGAGTCTATTTTTTAGGATAGAAATACGTGTTTCGAAATCAGGATTTTGTAATTCAGCAGATAATCCCCATTTAAACCTAGATAGTAAGCGTTGCTCAATATCTTGCATATCTACAGGAGCTTTGTCTGAAGTAAGAATTACTTGTTTTCCGTTTTGATGTAAATGGTTGAAAATATGAAAGAATACATCTTGTGTTCCAGATTTTCCTGAGAAGAACTGAACATCGTCAATAATTAAAACATCAATAAGTTGATAGAAATGAATAAAATCGTTTCTGGTATTCTTTTTAACAGATTCAATATATTGTTGCGTAAACTTTTCCGCAGAAATATATAAAACTGTTTTTTCTGGATACTTGTCTTTTATTTCAACACCAATAGCATGCGCTAAGTGAGTTTTTCCAAGTCCAACCCCTCCAAATATAAGTAATGGGTTGAAAGAGGTTCCGCCGGGCTTGTTTGCAACTGCTAATCCAGCAGAACGTGCCAATCGGTTAGAATCGCCCTCTAAGAAATTGTCAAAACTATAATTTGGATTTAATTGAGATTCTATTTTGATATTTCGAATTCCAGGAATTACAAAAGGATTTTTTAATTCTGGATTCTTGTGTTTTACAGGAACGTCAAGTTCTTGTGGTTGCATAGTTGCTCTGTTGGAACTCGGGATACTTTCTGTAAACGGTTGTTTGTTGCCGTAGGTGTTTTCCATTCTAATAACATACACCAACTTTGCGTTTTCTCCTAACTCTTTGGTTAAAGCTACTTTAAGGAGTTTTACGTAATGTTCTTCCAACCATTCGTAAAAAAACTTACTCGGAACCTGGATACTCAAAGCATTATCCGTTAACTTTACAGACTTTATGGGTTCAAACCAAGTTTTATATGCTTGAGGTTGTATGTTGTCTTTTATAAAGTGTAGACAATTTTCCCATACGGATTCCGCAGTTACGTTCATTCTTTGATATTATTTTAATAGTTAGTCAGGTTTGATAGTGAATAGAATTTTAGAAATCAACTATCGTAAAAGATTAAACAAATATGTGAACAAAAAATTGAAAAAAAAAATGAAAGTAGGTTGAATTTATTCTTTTTTTTTCGCATGCTTGTTAACTTTCTGTTCATAATTTCTTAACACTCGTAAAATACATTTTTATATGGAGAAAACAAATAAAATTAACATAAGAGTTCGATATAGTGAAACCGATAAAATGGGGGTAGTATACCATGGTAATTATGCTCAATATCTTGAAATTGCGAGAGTTGAATGGTTGCGAGCACTTGGGGTTTCCTATCGTTGGATGGAGGAAAATGGAGTAATGCTCCCTGTAGTGTCCCTACAGCTTAATTATAAGAAATCTGCAAAGTATGACGATTTATTAACAGTAGAAGCTAGATTGAAAAAAACACCTACGGTTAAGATTGAATTTGATTATACAATTTTTGACGAAGTAGGAGATATTATTGCTGAAGGGAACACAATTTTGGCATTTATTAATAGTGAAACTTTAAGACCTATGCGCTGTCCAGATTATATTCTAAATAAATTATGAGAAATACTACAACTCGGTTAATTTAATCTCATAAAAAGGTTCGAAGGAAATAGGGACTTGTGCTGCTTGACTTTCTCTAATACTAACAACGATTTCACAAGATAGATTCATTGTTTGACTTTCAATGTTTAAATTCTTCTCCTTTATAATTCGCATTACTGTGTTCATGTGCTTGTATTCAAAGGTAATTTTATAGTGAATATCAATTGTTTTTTCTATAATATCTACTGCTTCCAAGCACATTTGAGCGGTAGTTTTATAGGCGTTTATAAGTCCGCCAACACCTAGTTTTACGCCTCCAAAATAACGTACAACAATTATTAATGCATTGGTAATATCAAAAGATTGTAGTTGTCCGTAAATTGGCATTCCAGCAGTATTGGATGGTTCTCCATCGTCATTGGCTCGGTACTGAATTTTGTCTTTTTCGGTTCCTATTTGCCATGCGTAGCAATGATGGCGTGCACTGCTGTGTTTATTTTTTATTTCTTCTAAAAAATATTTTATATCTTCTTCATTCTCAACAGGGAAAGCATATCCAAAAAACTTACTTCCTTTATCTTTAAAAAGGACTTCACTTGTTGGTTTAACTAGGGTTTTATATAAATCTTCCAAAGTAATTTGATTTCTTAGGATGCAAACTTATAAAATGTTAACAATTCAAGATAGGAGTTACTAACATAATTAATCCTTAAACGGATAATCTTTGCTAAATAATTCTGTTATATCTTCTTTTCCAGGAATTAAATTCCAAGTATGAAATCCCATTTGTTTAGCAGTATTGATGTGCTCTAAAGTGTCGTCAATAAAAAGGGTTTCTCCTGGAATGATATTATTATCGTTTAAAACAAATTCAAAAATATCTCTATTGGGTTTTCTGAATTTGATTTCATGAGAAAGATAGAATTTATTAAAACAATTTTTAAAACGATGGTAGCTTTTTAAACCGTTATTTTTTATTACTTGCTCTATATGAAGCTCATTTGTATTGCTAAGCAAAAATAGCTCATAATTGCCTTTTTGCGATAGTTCTTCAATAAAAGCTAATCTATGTGTAGGGATTTTTAAGATAATAGCATTCCATATTTCTTTTAACCTTTCATCTGAAATATTAGGAAGCGATTTTTTATAAGATTCTATAAAATTTGTTGTGGAGATTATGCCTTTTTCATACTCATTATTAGTATTAATTATATCCTGATTTAAAGTAAACTCAGGAAATTCTTTATGAATTAATCTCATGGAAGCCAATTTGTCCAAGTCTATAAAAATATCGCCAAAATCAAATACAATATTCTTAATGGTATTTTTCTGTGCATTTGTTTCTAGCATTTTAATAGTTTTTATAAATTTTTAAAGAATCAGAACCAAGGGTTTTCTTTGTAATTAAGGTAGATGGGGTTAATTTGGGTGCTTTAGTACCTTCTTTAAAAATTGCATTGCCTTCAAAAACACGTGCTTCATCCCACAAATTAGAATTTATAAATGTTTGTAGGGTTTTACTTCCTCCTTCAATAATAATACTTTGGATATTGTTTTTATAAAGAACAGCTGTAATTTCCTCGGCTAAATTATTTTTAAAGTTAACCGTCTCAAAAGTGGTGTTTTTGTATCCTTTTTTGGGAGTATCTGTGGTATTATCAATAATAAAAATGGTGCTTTGAGAATCGTCCCAAACATTAGATTCTCTTTGAATTTTTAATTCTTTATCTATAATGATGCGTGTAGGAGAATTGCCTTTCCAATGGCGAGTATTTAATTTAGGATTGTCTTTAATAACTGTGGTTGTTCCCGCTAAAATAGCATGTTCTTCAGCTCGCCACTTATGTACTAATTGCCTTGAAATTTCTTCTGTAATCCATACAGGTTTTCTTTCATCAGTTTGTATCGGACTTACAAATCCATCGCTGCTTTCTGCCCATTTTAAAATTATATATGGACGCTTCTTTTCATGGAAAGTAAAAAAACGCTTATTAATTTCTTTACATTCGTCTTCTAATACACCAATAGTAACATTACAGCCTGCTTCTAGAAGCTTTTTTACACCACGACCACAAACTTTTTCATTGGTGTCTAGAGTTCCAATAACTACATTTGGAATTTTATTTTCAATAATTAAATCGGCACATGGAGGCGTTTTTCCAAAGTGAGAACATGGTTCTAGCGTAACATATATAGTTGCTTCTTTTAACAAAGTGGTGTCTTTAACAGCTTGGATAGCATTTACTTCTGCATGGTTTTGTCCAGCAGGACTTGTGTAACCTTCTCCAATTATTTTTCCGTTAGCAACAATAACACTGCCAACCATGGGGTTTGGGTAGGTGGTTCCTAATCCATTTTTAGCAAGTTCGATGCATCTTTTTATGTAGAAATCGTGTATATTCATCCCGAAATTTATCAAGGCAAAAATACTATTAAAACATTGTAATATTTCATGAATATAAGAGAAATTCAGCTAAAAGATAATGAAAGAATGGCTGAGATTGTAAGAGAAGTAATTGTAGAGATGGGAGCTCCAAAAGTAGGAACGGCTTATGAAGATAAAGCGCTAGAGAATTTATATGAAACTTATAATAAGGAAAGGGCTTGTTATTTTGTAATTGAGGTTGAAGGGAAAGTTGTTGGAGGTGCTGGAATTGCACATTTAGCAAATGAGGCTGAAACAGTTTGTGAACTTCAAAAAATGTATTTTTTGGGAAGTACACGTGGAAAAGGATTAGGAATGAAAATGATGCATACTTGTTTGAGCAAGGCTCAGGAGTTTAGATATGAGCAATGTTATATTGAAACGATGCCTTATATGACAGACGCACAAAAATTATATAAAAAAGCGGGATTTCAATATCTGGAAGCTCCAATGGGAAATACGGGTCATTATTCTTGCCCAGTATGGATGTTGAAAAAATTCATTTGATAAGACTCCTTTTTTTTGTTTCGTTTCTTTTGGGCGAGCAAAAAAATAAAGAGCATGAAGTCACTGGTATATGGATTGGTATTAAAGCTAACAAATAATCAACGTAATTCTAAACTAGAGCTATTTAAACAATATTTTATTGGTAATGAAGTTAGGAGAAATAAAAAGGTTATATCAAAACGAATTAGAGGCTTTGTATCCTTTAGAGGAAATAAAAACTTTTTTTAATTGGCTTTGCGAGGCGTATTTACAATTAAAACCTTTTCAGATACAGCAGGATTTAGATCTAGTTATAGAAGCTAACAGTTTATTAAAATTTCAGTCAGCTTTAAATGCTTTAAAAGTAGAAAAGCCAATACAGTATATTCTAGGGAGTGCTCATTTTTATGGTATGGAATTTATGGTAAATGAGCACACCTTAATTCCGCGCCCAGAAACCGAAGAGTTGGTTTCATGGATTTTAAAAGATGTTTCAAAAAGCGATAATTTAAACATTCTTGACATTGGAACTGGAACGGGCTGTATTCCAATCGCTATTGCTAAAAACTTACCAAATGCAAGGGTGTATGCGTTGGATGTTTCTGCGGAAGCTCTAAAAATAGCAAAGAGGAATGCTGAAAGTAATAATGTAAAAGTTACATTTTCGGAAGTAGATATTCTTAAGTGTTCAGATTTGTCAATTATTTTTCCTGAAGTAAGCCGATTTGATGTTATAGTTTCAAATCCACCATATGTTCGGAATCTTGAAAAGAAGGAAATGAATACGAATGTTTTAGCATACGAGCCTGAAACAGCTTTGTTTGTAGCAGATGATAATGCGCTACTTTTTTATGAAATAATAGCTGTATTAGCTTCGAGTAATTTAAAAGAAGATGGGAAGTTGTATTTTGAAATTAATCAATATTTAGGGAAGGAAATGCTGGAACTAATGGAGAAATATAAATTCAGCAATAATCAACTTAAAAAGGATCTTTTTGGAAATAACAGGATGATGAAGGGAGAGAAGTAGTAGCCTGTTTTTATCTGTTTTTCATCTTCTATAAGTAAGCTTTTTTACTATATTTGCATCACATTTGGCAATGAGGTCTGCCTTTAACCGCTCAAAATGAGCTGATGACTTCTACTGATAATGGCTTATGCCAGTGTAGAATCATTATATATATGTCAAAATGAATATCAAAACAATCAAAGATTATTTGTTCTCACTAGAGCAAATTCCCACATTATTTTATCTTTTTAAATGGATTTTAATTTGTGCTTTAATAGGAAGCATTGTAGGGAGTGTCTCTGCTTTTTTTCTATTAAGTTTAGAATGGGCAACAAATTGGAGAGAGGCTCATTTGTGGATTATTGCGTTACTTCCATTAGGAGGGTTTATTATTGGACTGTCCTATCATTTATATGGAAATAGTGTAGTTAAAGGAAATAATTTGTTGTTGGAAGAGTTTCATACCCCAAAAAAGGTAATTCCTTTCCGTATGGCGCCTTTGGTGCTTTTTGGTACTATTGTTACTCATTTATTTGGAGGTTCGGCAGGACGAGAGGGAACTGCAGTACAAATAGGGGGAGCTATAGCAGATAGGTTTACAAAGTTGTTGAAACTATCTAATCGAGATAGGAGAATTGTTTTAATTGTAGGGATTAGCGCTGGTTTTGCTTCTGTATTTGGAACGCCCTTGGCAGGAGGGATTTTTGCATTGGAAGTTTTAATATTGGGTAGAATTCGTTTGGATGCTATTATTCCAAGTTTTATGGGAGCTGTTTTTGCAAATTATTTTTGTGAAGTTTGGAATGTATCTCATACACATTATCATATTTCTTCTGTGGCAGAGATGAATCCTGTAAACCTTTTATGGGCATTATTAGCAGGAATTATTTTCGGATTGGTAGCTATGTTATTTTCAAAATCTACCCATTTTTGGAGTAATTTATTTAAAAAACACATAAAATATCCTCCTTTAAGACCTTTTGTAGGAGGAATAGTTTTGGCTATTGCTGTTTATGCAATAGGAACCACAAAATATATAGGATTAGGAATTCCAACAATTGTAGATTCTTTTAATGAGAATTTAAATTCTTACGATTTTTTACTAAAACTTTTATTTACTTCCTTCACTTTAGGCGCAGGTTTTAAAGGAGGTGAGGTAACTCCTTTATTTTACATCGGAGCAGCATTAGGAAATGTGCTAATTTGGTTTATCCCGTTGCCAATGGGGTTATTGGCAGGAATGGGATTTGTAGCTGTTTTTGCTGGAGCAACAAATACTCCTATAGCATGTACTGTTATGGGGATAGAATTATTTGGAATTGAAGCAGGGGTTTTTATTGCATTGGCTTGTAGTACGGCTTATTTATTCTCTGGTCATACAGGGGTATATTCTTCTCAGATAATTGGGAGTCCTAAAAACACTTCTTTTTTAAGGGAAAAAGGCTTGCATCTATCGGATATCAAAAATAAAAGGCAGAAAAAATAAGGAAGTCTATTGCAGTAAGAATATGCTCGATACGGGAGCGTTTAACTATTTTTTAGATCAAATTTGTTTCCGAATTATTAGAGTTTTGCATTTTTGAGCCTTATGGATTCTAGATCTTTCTGGAAGTATGAGAATGAATTAAAAAAGCCGATAGATTAAGTTGTGAAATAAAATCTGTTTTTTTTTAGATCTATTGTTGGTTTAAATATGTAGGATTAATTAGCGGCTCAGATTATAAAAATATCCTTCATTAACCTATATTTGTGATATCAGAAAAGAACGCACTCTTACTTTATTATTTTCATGGATATAGCAAAAAAAATTGAATCGCTACGTCAGGAATTGTCTCAGCATAATTATAATTATTATGTATTAGATACTCCTGAAATTTCAGATTATGAGTTTGATATTAAACTTAAAGAACTGCAAGAATTAGAAGCTAAACATCCCGAATTTTTTGATGCAAATTCTCCTACAGTTCGCGTAGGAGGAATGGTTAGTAAAAACTTCGAAACTATTGCACATGAGCATCGGATGTATTCTTTAGATAATTCGTATTCAAAAGAAGATTTAGAAGATTGGGAAAAACGTATCCAACGTATTTTAGGAGATGTAGAGGTTGCTTTTACATGCGAATTAAAGTATGATGGAGCATCTATTAGCCTTACGTATGAAGATGGAGTTTTAGAAAAGGCAGTAACCCGTGGAGACGGATTTCAGGGGGATAATGTTACTAATAATATAAGAACAATTCGTTCTGTTCCTTTAAAATTAAAAGGTAGTTTCCCACAGAAATTTGATATCCGTGGAGAAATTGTTTTACCGTTGGAAGGGTTTGCAAAGATGAATCAGGAGCGTTTGGAAGCTGGAGAAGAAGCTTATATGAATCCTAGAAATACAGCCAGCGGAAGTTTAAAACTTCAGGACAGTGCTGAAGTGGCAAAACGTCCATTAGAGTGTTTACTTTATAATATTACGGGAGAAAATTTAGGAATTACAAGTCAGTTTGAAAGTTTACAAAAAGCAAAAGAATGGGGTTTTAAGGTTCCTGAAGTTGCTAAACTTTGTAAAACAACTGCTGAAGTGATGGATTTTGTGAATTATTGGGATGTCCATAGGCATGAACTTCCTTATGAAATTGATGGGGTAGTGGTAAAGGTTAATAGTTTTCAGCATCAAGATGAGTTGGGTTATACAGCCAAAGCACCTCGTTGGGCAATGGCTTATAAATTTAAAGCAGAGCAGGTATCTACTACTTTAGAAAGTATAACGTACCAAGTTGGTCGAACGGGAGCTATTACACCAGTAGCCAATTTAAAACCAGTCCTTTTGGCGGGAACTACTGTAAAAAGAGCTTCTTTACACAATGCAGACCAAATAGAAAAATTAGATGTTCGAGAAGGGGATGAGGTTTTTGTTGAAAAAGGAGGGGAGATTATTCCAAAAATTGTTGGGATAGATTTTACCAAACGAGCTCTTGATGCAGAGCCACATCATTATATTGAAAATTGCCCTGAATGTGGTACCGAATTAATTAGAAATGAAGGGGAGGCGCAACACTATTGTCCAAATACCTACGGTTGTCCGCCACAAATAACAGGACGGATACAGCATTTTATTTCTCGAAAAGCAATGGATATAGAAGGTCTTGGAGGAGAAACAGTAGAGTTGCTCTTTAAAGAAGGACTTATAAATAATTATGCCGATTTATATACGCTTAAAAAGGAAGATGTTATTCCTTTAGAGCGAATGGCAGAAAAATCTGCTGATAATCTCATTCAGGGAGTTGAAAAATCTAAAGAGATTCCTTTTGAACGAGTTTTATTTGCGCTTGGGATTCGTTTTGTAGGGGAAACAGTGGCAAAAAAGTTGGCTAAAGAGTACAAATCTATCGAGGCTTTAATGAATGCTTCCGCGGAAGAACTGGTGCAAGTAGATGAGATTGGAATAAGAATAGCAGAAAGTGTAGTCGATTTCTTTCAGAATGAAAAGAATTTAACCATTGTTAGTCGTTTAAAAGAATATGGCGTTCAACTGGAGATTTCTGCAGATAAGCTTGAAAATATTACGGATAAGTTCAAAGGAATTACATTTGTAGTGTCTGGTGTTTTTGAGAAAGTTTCAAGAAATGAACTTAAAAAACTAATTGAAGATAACAGCGGAAAAGTAGCTTCGTCTATTTCTTCAAAAACAACTTATGTGGTTGCTGGAGATAAAATGGGACCTAGCAAAAAGGAAAAGGCAGAAAAACTAGGTGTTACCATTATTTCTGAAGATGAATTTTTGAACATGTTATGAACAGCAGACAAATTTTGACGCTTTATTTTATTTTCAGTGCTGTATTCCTAATAGCATCACTTCTTCATGTAAAATTAGTAGCCAATATTGCTAAAGTTTCATTAATTCCATTGGTGTTTTTTAATTACTATTTCTATAAAAATAAATTGGAGTTAATTCCAATGTTATTGTTGATTTTTTGCTTCTTAGGAGATGTTTTTATGTTAGATTTTAACAGGTATACCTCCCGTTTGTATTTGGTTACTTTTGGAATTCATCATTTAGTTTTTGCATTGGTTTGCTACAGAGCTATCCAAGATTTTAATGCTAAAAAGCTTATATTTTCTGCGCTACCTGTAATTACACTTTGGTTTGTATATTTTAATTATTCCATAAAAGACATCTTCGGTAGTCAGATGGGAGATTTGTACCCTTTTGTTTTGGCTTATTCTATTGTTTTGAGTGCTTTTACAATTATTTCCTTAGTTAATTATTTTAATAATGAAACAAAAGTAAATTTCTACCCAGTTATGGTAGCTGTTTGTTTTTTAATTGGAGATATTATAATGGCAATAGATAATTACCTTTTTGAATTATTCTTTTTTGATTTTACAGTGGTAGTAGTTAAAGTAATAGGTTATTTCTTTCTTCTGAAATTTATTAAGAGCTATAATTTTATACGTTTATACTAATTCCATCTGAAGATTTTTCTTTTTCGTCAAAATAAAAATCGATTCTCCCTAAATAAATTCCATAGCAACCAACTTGGTTAATAAGTACTTTTTGTCCTTTTCTGTTGATTTCTACTACTGGTTTGTCTAAAAAAGTATGTGTATGCCCACCAATAATTAAATCGATGTTTTCCGTGTTTTGTGCCAAAACAATATCAGAAACAGTGTTATCTTGGTATTTAAAACCTAAATGTGATAAACAAATAACAAGGTCGCATTTTTGTTCTTTTTTTAGTTCTCGGGTTAAATCTTGTGCAATTTCAATTGGATCGAGATATTTGGTTTCTTTATAGAGTCCTTTAGTAACAAGACCCTCCAACTCAACTCCTAACCCAAAAACTCCAATTTTAAGACCGTCTTTAGTAAAAATTTTATAGGGCTTTATTTGTCCATCCATAATGGTGTTGGAAAAATCGTAATTACCGTTTATAATTTCGAACTTTGCATTTGGAAGCTGAGAAAGCAAGCCGTCAATACCATTATCAAAATCGTGATTTCCAAGGGTAGCAGCATCGTATTTTAACATGCTCATTAACTTAAATTCAATTTCACCTCCGTAGAAATTAAAATAAGGAGTACCTTGAAAAATATCTCCAGCATCCAATAAAAGTGTATTTGGATTTTCTGTTCTTATTTGTTCAATTAAAGTAGCTCGTCTAGCCACTCCTCCTTGGTTAGGGTTTCTGGCATCGGTGGCAGGGAATGGGTCTATATGACTGTGCACATCGTTGGTGTGGAGTATTGTAATATGTTTTTTTCTTTCCGTAGAACAAGAAGTTAACGAAAGTCCGCCAGCTGTTATGAATGCAGTACTTGCTACTGTATTGTTTATAAATTGTCTTCTTTTCATTACTTACTTTTTTATAAATCTGTTATCGGTACTCGCTTTAATAGTGTCTACTTTTTCAAAATAATCTATCAATTCGTTTCGTAATAAATAATTAATATCTATAGTTTGAATTGGATTCTTAAAGAAGTTCATATGGTCTCCGCCCGTTGCAAGAAAATCTGAAGTTGCTACAAAATAGGTTCTATTGTCTTCAATAGGTTTTCCGTTTATGGTGCTACTTTTTACAGAGCTATCCCTGTTTAGAATTATTTGTAATTGTTTACTAATGGGGTGAGCAGTTTGCTTTTCAGCTAAAAAAGAAATAAGTTCTTTTACTTTTTCTGCGGACAATTCTAGCACATAAGTTTCATTTTTAAAAGGCATAATTTCGTATGCTGTTCTTCGGCTAACTTTTCCTTTTGACATTGCTGCGCGAATTCCTCCGTGATTCAAAAGCACAAAATCTATGTTATTTCCTGTACGTTTATTAAAAATTGGATTAGATTGTTCGTAAGTAATATCTGCCATCAAATTTCCGATAGAAGAGTTTAATTTACCATCATTTTTAGACAAATTAGTAGGATTATACGCTAATTGTGCGTCTAAAACTTCTTCAATATGCTCGCGATAAGGTGTTATAAATTGATCTATACTATCCACGCTAGCTATAGAATCTGTTATATTTATTCTTTTTCCTGTAATACTACGGGGGGAGTTAATCCCTTGATTACAAGAGATGAAACCTATAATTGTTATAAATATAACAAAATGTTTAGTTTTAAGAGGCATAAGATTCTTAATTTTAATATCAGGAACTATTGAAAGTTTTACATTTGCAAAAATAACGGAAATGTAAATGATTTTTAAGGGCCTTAAAGAAAAATCAATAAAAAAAGCAATTCAGAAGTCAGTTCTAAACCAAGTTCAGTCTGCTGGAGACACTGGTGCTGTGCGTTCGCTTGCTATTGTTATTAATTATGACAAGCTGGTAGATTACAAACCACTTATGGATATAGCAAAAGCTATAAATATAAGTAATGAAGACGTTTATATTATTGGGTATGTAAATAAGTTTTATAAGAATGTAAATTATTTGATACCTGTTTTTACAGATAATTCCTTCGGTATGAAGGGAAAAATTAAAAGTGAAGAAGTAAGCGAGTTTTTAAAGCGGGATTATGATATTGTGATTAATTATTATACAGAACCGAATATTTATTTAACGCTAGTTTCAGCTTTAATTAAAAGTGAGTTAAAAGTAGGGATTACTAGCGAAGGAGAAGCGATAAACAATTTAGTATTGAAGACAGATGAAAAGGATTTTTCTCAGTTTAATAATGAACTAGTTAAATACCTTTCTATTTTAAAAAAGATATGATTATGTCAAAGTTTTTAGGAACGGGAGTTGCATTAGTAACACCTTTCAGAGAAGATTTAAGTGTTGATGTGGATGCATTAATCAACATTGTAAACCATGCAATTAATGGGGGAGTAGAATATTTGGTGGTTTTAGGAACTACTGCAGAATCTGCTACACTTACTAAGGAGGAAAAAGAACTTGTAAAACATACAATAGTAAAAGCTAATAGTGGACGTGTTCCTTTGGTTGTTGGTGTTGGAGGTAATAATACTGCTGAGGTAGTAAACGAACTTCAAACAAGCGATCTTAGTGCTTTTGATGCAATTTTATCAGTATCGCCTTACTATAATAAACCTACACAAGAAGGAATTTATCAGCATTTTAAAGCAATAGCAGAGGTTTCTCCGTTGCCAATAATTTTATACAACGTTCCTGGAAGAACAGGTTCTAATGTACTGCCAAAAACAATTATTCGTCTTGCAACCGATTTTAAAAATATTATTGGAGTAAAAGAAGCAGCAGGAGATATTGTCCAAGCTATGCGTTTAATTAAAGACAAACCAAAAGACTTTTTAGTAATTTCTGGGGATGATATGATTACGTTACCGATGATTCTTGCTGGTGGAGCTGGTGTTATTTCTGTTATTGGGCAAGGGTTGCCAAAAGAGTTTTCTTTAATGGTACGTTATGCTTTAAGAGGTAATTTGGATGATGCAAATAATATCCATTTCCAATTAATGGATATTATAGATTATATTTTTGAAGAAGGAAATCCAGCTGGAATTAAAGCTGTGTTTGAGAATTTAGGATTAAGCACTGGGAAAGTGAGACTTCCTTTAATGGAGGCAACAGCTGCACTAAAACAGAAGATAAATAGTTTTCCTATTTTAGCCACAAATAAAATTAATGGTTAAAAGACTTAAGGATATTGGGTTTGGATTAAATGCCACTAAAAATGTAAAAAGATTTATTACAGAAGACGGGCGATTTAATACAAGCCATATTAATAAAAAAAGCATATTTGAATCCACGTATTCCTATTTAATTAGGATTTCGTGGATTTCTTTTTTTTGTTATGTTTTATTAGCATACATTTTAATAAATGTTCTTTTTGCGTTAGGGTATGTTTTTATTGGTGTTAATGATATTTCTGCTTATGAATCGCCTTATTTTATAGATAACTTCCTTAATGCTTTTCTATTTTCATCACAAACAATAACAACCGTAGGTTACGGGGTTATGTCGCCTTCTGGAACAGCATCTGGCATTCTGGCAAGCTTTGAAGCTTTGGTAGGTTTGTTGAGTTTTTCTTTTACAACAGGATTGTTATATGGGCGTTTTTCTAAACCTAAAACTCTTATTTCTTTCAGCAAAAATTTTGTAGTCCGCCCTTTTAGAAATAAAAGAGCCTTGATGATTAAAGTAATGAATACAAGTAGAAATATTCTTATTAAACCAAAGGTGGATGTTACTTTAATCTTACATAAATTGGTTAATGGGTATTTTCAGCCCGAATATTTTAATCTAAAATTAGAGCGTAAAACCATTACATATTTGCCAACAACGTGGACTATTGTGCATGAAATAGATGAAGAAAGTCCTTTTTTTAATCTAACAAAAGAAAAAATTGAAGAATATAAAGCAGAGATAGTAGTATTATTTTCTTATTATGATGATGCCTTTAATAATGAAATTTACGATGTAAAATCTTATTTATATAGGGATTTAATTATAGATAAAAAGTTTACGAAGTCCTATGGATATGGAGAAGAAGGGAGGCTTGTAATAGATCATTCCATGCTTCATGATATTGAAAACTTATAAATAAAGTGTTGCAACAAGTTAAACTTTTAATAAAAATTAAACGAAGTATTGCCAATTACTTTTGAAGTGCTTTTCTTCACACTTTAAAATAGTTTTTTAAATTACATATATTTAACTAATTTTGCCGGATGATTAAAAATATGAAGTATACATATTTAGCAGTTCTTTTAGTTGTATTATTTACAAGTTGTAGTGAATATCAAAAAGTACTAAAAGATAGTGATGTTAAGAAGAAATATGATATGGCCGAAAAGCTTTATAATGAAGGAGATTATAAGCGAGCTATTAGACTTTTTGAACAAATAGTTCCTCAATATGTTGGGAAACCACAAGGAGAGCGTTTAATCTATTTTTATGCGAATTCTTATTATCAAACAGGCGACTATTATTTAGCAGCTTATCAATTTGAGAGATTTTCAAAATCATATCCACGAAGTGATAAAGCTGAAGAAGCTGCTTTTTTAGGCGCTAAGAGTCAGTATTTAACATCGCCTAGATATAGTTTAGACCAAACGGAAACGGACAAAGCTATTAGTAAGGTTCAGGTGTTTATTAACACGCATCCAGAATCGGAATATATGGATGAAGCCAATGAAATGGCAGCAGATTTAAGAGCAAAGAAAGAAAAGAAAGCTTTTGAAATAGCAAAGCAATATAATAGAATATCAGATTACCACGCCTCTATAAAGTCTTTTGAGTTATTCTTTAAAGAGTTTCCTGGATCTGTTTATAAAGAGGATGCTTTATATTACGATTATTTAGCGAAATACAACCTAGCAGTAAATAGTATTTATTCTAAAAGAGAAGAGCGTATAGGGCAAGCAAAAGAAGCATATACTAAATTGATTAGTGAATTCAGCGATACTGAATATAAGAATAAAGCCGAAAGAATGAATGCAGATTTGGATACAGAATTGCAAGAATTCAAAGAATTATTAGAGAAATACGAAATACAGTAAATAAGAAAAGTTATGAGCGAATTAAGAAATTCCGAAGCACCAGTTTCTACAGTAACTTACGATAGAAATGAGATAGATGAGCCTACAAACAATATATATGAGGCTATATCTGTTATTGCTAAGCGTGCAAATCAAATTAATGGGGATATTAAGAAGGAGTTGATTGAAAAATTGGAAGAGTTTGCTACTTACACAGATAGTCTTGAAGAGATTTTCGAAAATAAAGAGCAGATAGAAGTTTCTAAATTTTACGAAAAATTACCTAAACCTCACGCAATTGCTGTAGAAGAGTGGTTGAAAGATAAGGTTTATTACAGAAACACAGAAAAAGAGTAAGGCATGTCCATACTTAGCGGCAAAAAAGTTTTACTTGGTATTACAGGAGGTATTGCCGCTTATAAATCGGCTTTTTTAATACGTTTATTTATTAAAGCTGGAGCAAGCGTTAAAGTTGTAATGACAGAATCTGCTAAAGATTTCGTTACTCCTTTAACGCTTTCTACGTTGTCTAAAAACAAGGTTTATTCTTCTTTTACAGATGAAGAAGAGGAGAATGAACTTTGGAATAATCATGTAGATTTAGGGTTGTGGGCAGATGTTATGGTAATTGCTCCTGCAACGGCAAATACCTTGTCTAAAATGGCATCTGGAGCCTCAGATAATTTTCTGTTGGCAACCTATCTGTCTGCTAAATGTCCAGTATATTTTGCGCCAGCAATGGATCTGGATATGTATAAACACCCATCTACAATTGCTACTTTTGAAACTCTAAAATCTTTTGGAAATATAATGATTGCTGCTAGACATGGAGAATTGGCTAGCGGACTTGTAGGCGAAGGGAGAATGGCAGAACCAGAAGAAATAGTATCTTTTATATCAAAAGATATTCTTTCTAAGCTCCCTTTGAAAGGGAAGAGGGTGTTAATAACTGCCGGTCCTACTTATGAGGCTATAGATCCAGTTCGTTTTATAGGAAATCATTCAAGCGGGAGAATGGGGTATGCTTTGGCAGAAAAAGCTGCAAATTTAGGAGCAGAAGTTTTCTTGATTTCGGGACCTACACATTTAACTATTTCACATTCTTATATAAAATTGGTCAGAGTTACTTCCGCAGAAGAAATGTACAATGCTACACATCAGGTTTTTAATCAAGTTGATATAGCCATACTTTCTGCTGCTGTGGCAGATTACCGCCCAGCTACCATTGCAGATAAGAAAATAAAGAAAAAAATGGCGACAATGAAGATAGATTTGGAGCCAACACAAGATATTCTAGCTTCTTTAGGAAGAAATAAAGAAAAACAGTTTTTAGTAGGCTTTGCTTTAGAAACTAACAACGAACTAGAAAATGCAAAAAAGAAGCTTTCTGCAAAGAATTTAGATGCTATTGTTTTAAATTCGTTAAACGATAAAGGTGCAGGTTTTGGAAAAACCACAAATAAAGTTACTTTTATAGATAAGAATCTAAATAGTATTCCGTTTCCATTAAAATCAAAAACGGAAGTAGCAAATGATATCTTTAACGAAATCTTGAATCGCCTGAATGATTAAAAAGCTTTTTTTACTCGTAATTTTATGCTCACTACAAGTTGCAGTTGCACAAGAATTGAGCTGTACTGTTATTGTTAATTCCGACCAAGTAAATCAAACAAACAAGCAAATATTTAAAACCCTAGAGAAGTCGCTTAACGATTATGTAAACCAAACAAAGTGGACAAATCGTACCTTTTCAGTAAAAGAAAGAATAGAATGTAGTATGATGATTACCATTAACAAGTACGAAAACAGTGCTTTTAGTGGAACAATTCAAGTGCAATCTAATCGTCCGGTTTTTAATTCTACTTACCAATCTCCAGTATTTAATTATCAAGACAAGCGTTTTACATTTAATTATGTGGAGTTTGCACCTTTATATTTTAACCCTAATGTTTTTGAGTCTAATTTAACTTCGGTTATAACTTACTACGTATATATTATTTTAGGAATAGATGCCGATACTTTTGTAAAAGAAGGCGGTACGCCATATTTTAAGCAGGCGCAAAATATTGTAAACTTGTCGCAAGGAAGCGGGTATGCAGGTTGGCAACAAACAGATGGCAATAGAACACGTTGGGAGTTGGTAGATAACCTTTTGTCTAATACCTTTAAGGAATATCGTTTGGCATTGTATAATTACCATCGATTAGGGCTTGATAATTTAGTTGATAATGCAAGTTTAGCAAAGCAATCGATAGCAGGCTCCATGAAACTTTTTGACAAATTGAATAACGTCCGACCTAATTCTTTTGTGCTTCAGGCGTTTTTTGATGCAAAATCTGAAGAAATAGCAAATGTTTTTTTAGACGGACCAAAAGTAGATATTGTAAAGCTCAAAGAAACACTAAATGAGATTGCACCACTTTATTCCGATACTTGGTCTCGTATAAAATACTAACATTATTTTATTCCGCTTGAAATAACAATTATCTTTGATAAATAAAATTAGATAGCATTGTTAGTAACACTTACAATTAAAAATTTCGCGTTAATAGATAACCTTCAAGTTTCTTTTAAAGATGGATTAACAGCCATAACTGGAGAAACTGGAGCGGGAAAATCCATTCTTTTAGGTGGAATCTCTTTGATATTAGGAAAACGAGCCGATTTAAGTAGTATTAAAAATAGTGATGAAAAATGTGTCATTGAGGCTAGTTTCGCTATTAATAATTACAATTTAGAAGGTTTTTTTAAGGCGAATGACCTCGATTTTGAAAAGCAAACCATCATCCGAAGAGAAATACTTCCAAGTGGGAAATCGCGTGCCTTTATTAATGATACTCCTGTAACCTTAGATGTGTTATCGAGTTTGGGGGTACAACTTATAGATATTCATTCGCAACATCAAACACTGCAACTTACCGACAATAATTTTCAGTTTCAAGTGGTAGATGCTGTGGCAGGGAATGGTGTTATTTTAAATGATTATTCTGAAAAACTTTCTAAATATCATCATACAAAAAAGGAATTAAAAAAGTTAATCGATTTCCAACAAGAAGCAGATAAAGAGTATGATTACAATTCTTTTTTATTGCAAGAATTGCAGTCGGTAAACTTAAAAGAAGGAATGCTTGAGGAATTGGAAACTGCTTATGAAAAACTCAATAATGTAGAAGAAATTACCGAAAATGTTTCTCATGCACTTCAGGTTTTAGGAGAAGAGCAGATAGGGACTTTAAGTGGTTTAAATGAGCTTAAAAATATTTTTAATAAGCTTTCTCATTTTGGAGAATCCTACAAAGAACTATCAACTAGAGTACAATCTGTTTTAATTGAGTTGGACGATATCTACGTGGAAATACAGCGGATAGAGGAGAACTTAGAAGCCGATCCACAGCAGTTGGAAGAAGTAAATACTAAGTTGCAGCTCTTGTACAGTCTTCAGAAAAAGCATAATGTTTTAGAAATAAATGAGCTCTTGCAGGTGCAAGAAGAGCTAGCCGAAAAAGTTTCTAAAACTGAAAATTTGGAAGCTGAAATAAAAGAGCGTCAGTTAAAATTATTAAAGCAAGAAGAAGAACTAGATGCTCTTGCTACAAAAATTCATCAGCAAAGAGAAAAATCAATTCCTGCTTTAAAAACTCATTTAGAGAATGTGCTTTCGGAAGTAGGAATGCCAAATGCACAGTTTAAGCTAGATTTAGTTGCCACCAACAAGTATTTTGTGAACGGAAAAGACGAACTTCACTTTTTGTTTTCAGCAAATAAAGGAGGCAGTTTTAACGAATTGAAAAAAGTAGCTTCTGGAGGAGAGTTGTCTAGAATTATGTTGGCCATAAAATCTCTTTTAGCGCAGTATATGCAATTACCAACCATCATGTTTGACGAGATAGACACAGGAGTTTCTGGAGAAGTATCTACAAAAATGGGAGGAATTATGCATGAAATGAGTAAAACGATGCAGGTTTTTACAATAACCCATTTACCGCAAGTAGCTGCCAAAGGAGATGTACAGTTTAAAGTATTTAAAGAAGATAAAGGAGGAATTACAGCTTCTCAGATTAAACAACTCACTGAGGACGAACGTGTTCAAGAAATAGCGGAAATGTTAGGAGGGAAGGATGTTTCTAGTTCTGCAATGGCTCATGCTAAAGAATTATTGTTAAAGAAAGTGTAATTGTAACTTAATAGAAGTATCAAAGTAAAAAAATAGACTTTTTTACAAATAATTTGAATATTTTTGAGGCTTCAAACGAAAATAAGCAATTAACCAAAAGGATATGTCATATAATTTATTAAAAGGAAAGAAAGGGATAATCTTCGGAGCGTTAGACGAGAATTCAATAGCATGGAAAACGGCTATTAAAGCGCACGAAGAAGGAGCTACATTTGTTTTAACTAATGCGCCAATTGCCATGAGAATGGGACAAATTAAAGAATTGGCAGAAAAAACAGGTTCTGAAATTATTCCTGCGGATGCAACTAATGTAGAAGACTTAGAAAACCTTGTTGAAAAAGCAATGGAAATTCTAGGAGGAAAAATCGACTTTGTATTGCATTCAATTGGGATGTCTATAAACGTTAGAAAAGGAAGACATTATACAGATCAGAAATACGATTTCACCGACAAAGGGTGGGATGTTTCTGCATTATCTTTCCATAAAGTATGTCAGACATTGTATCAAAAAGATGCAATGAACGAATGGGGAAGTATTGTAGCATTAACTTACATGGCTGCACAACGTGTATTCCCAGACTACAATGATATGGCAGATAATAAGGCATACTTAGAGTCTATTGCTAGAAGTTTTGGATATTTCTATGGAAAACAAAAAAATGTACGTGTAAATACTATTTCTCAATCTCCAACCCCAACAACAGCGGGACAAGGAGTAAAAGGTTTTGACGGATTTATTGCTTATGCAGATAAAATGTCTCCTTTAGGAAATGCTACTGCTCAAGAATGTGCAGATTACACTATTAGTTTGTTTTCTGATCTTACTAAAAAGGTAACAATGCAAAACTTATTTCACGACGGGGGTTTCTCTAATACAGGAGTTAGTAATGAAGTGATGGAGAAGTTTATGACTGAAGAATAATTAGTTAATAAAATATATTAAGCTGTTTGAAAAGTGAAAATGGAATTTTATAAATCGCTTTTTAAACAGCTTTCTTGTTTCTAAAAAGAGTGAAGTAGATGGCGCTTAATTTTTCGTTTATAATTCCTGTTTTTAACAGGCCAGAAGAAGTTAAAGAGTTACTTGTAAGTATGAATTTGCTTACAGGGGAGATCCCTTTTGAAATTGTAATTGTAGAAGACGGTTCTACAATTTCTTCCGAAGAAATTGTAAATGATTTTAAAGACACGCTAAACATCTCTTATTATTTCAAAGAGAATTCTGGGCCTGGAGATTCTCGTAATTTTGGAATGCAAAAAGCAAAAGGAAACTATTTTATTATTTTAGATTCCGATTGTATTTTACCTCCACAGTACTTAGAGGAAGCTCAAAATGCACTAGCTCAAAACTATGTAGATTGTTATGGAGGTCCAGATGCAGCTCACAAATCGTTTTCCGATCTTCAAAAGGCTATAAATTATAGTATGACTTCCATTCTTACCACAGGAGGAATACGTGGCGGAAAAAAAGCGGTAAATAAATTTCAGCCTAGAAGTTTTAATATGGGACTTTCCAAAAAGGCTTTTGAAGTAACAGGCGGATTTGGAAAAATTCACCCAGGAGAAGATCCAGATTTAACAATAAGATTATGGAAAGCAGGGTTTGAAACTGTTTTAATCCCACAAGCATTTGTATATCATAAGCGGAGGATATCTTGGGAGAAGTTTTACCTACAGGTTCAAAAATTTGGTCTTACTAGGCCTATTTTAAATAAATGGCATCCAGAGACTAAAAAAATAACCTATTGGTTTCCTACATTTTTTGTATTCGGACTAGCATTCTCTTTATTGATGTGGTTTGCAGGTGTTTCTATATTTTTAAAAGTCTATGGATTGTATTTTCTAGCTATTTTTATTGATGCACTTTTAAAAAATAAAAGTCTTAAAATTGCGTTTTTAGCTGTTTATGCAGTAATTATACAGTTTTTTGGATATGGATTAGCTTTTGTGAAATCTACAATTTTGATTACCTTTTCCAATAAAAAACCAGAACAGATTTTTCCAAAACTTTTTTTTAGTTAATGGCAGGAAAATTTTTAGAATATATTAAAAGTGTGCTAAAGAAGCCAAAGGCATCAATTTTTTTGATGTTTCTTGTGATTTCTTTTTTTATTTGGTTTCTAATATCCCTTTCAGATACCTACACTTCGCATGTAAGCTTTAAGTTGAATTATAGTGGGATTCCTGAGGATAAACTAATTCTTGGAAAACCTAAAACTTCTTTAACTACCAATATTGAAACCTCAGGATTTAAGATTTTAAATTATCGAATTTTCAGAAGGGATATTTTTTTAAATCTAACAGATTTTAAAAAGGAAGGGAATAAATATTATTTGTTACCAGATGCTATTGAAGAGGTAATTAATATTCAGCATAAATCGGTGAATATAAGAAGAATAGCTGTGGATTCTTTAATTTTGAAACTGGGAGTTAACGAAAAAAAATATGTCAAGGTAATTCCTAAGATTCATATATCTTATGCAGAAGATTATCAGTTAAGAGATTCTTTAAAAATAACTCCCGATAGTATTTGGGTTAGAGGTCCAGAAGATGTTGTAAAAACGATTACAGCTATAGAAACAGAAGACATGGAGTATAAGAATGTACGTAGTAATTTTAATTATACTGTACCTTTAAATATTCCTGATTCTGTTGAAAACATAGAATTTCAAACTAAAAAAGTTTCTGTAGAAGGAGTAGTAGAGCGTTATTCAGAAAAAATAATTTTAGTTCCAGTACAAGTAGAAAATTTACCAGAAAACATTAGTTTAAGAATATATCCTGAAAAAATTAAATTGCTTTGTAAAGCTCCGATTTCAGAATTGAAACGAATTAATGAAAACGCTTTCAAAGTTGTGTGTAATTACAACGAGATTTCGGAGGAAACCACCTACTTAATTCCGCAGTTAATTGAGCAGCCAAAGTTTCTTTCTTCAGTAAAAATATTGGACAGAAAAGTTGAGTTCCTCATAAAAAAGCAGTAAATTATGATAGTAGGTTTGACAGGAGGTATTGGAAGCGGTAAATCTACAGTAGCTAAATTCTTTAAAGAATTAGGAGTGCCAGTTTATATTGCAGATTTAGAGGCCAAAAAGCTAATGGAAACTAATGATGATATTAGAAGAGATATCATTAGTATTTTTGGAGCTTATGCTTACGAAAATAATCTTCCTAATCGTAAGTATCTGGCTGAAATTGTTTTTGAAAACCCCGAAAAGTTAGAACAATTAAATGCAATAATTCACCCAGCGGTTGGAAAACATTTTGAAGAATGGTACCAGCAGCAAAAAGCTCCTTATGTTATTAAAGAGGTAGCTATTCTTTTTGAAAATGGAGGAGATAAACAATGTGATTTAGTAATTACAGTTACAGCTCCAAAAGAAATTAGAATAGAAAGGGTGTTAAAAAGAGATCAAACTACACGTAAAGCCATTGAAGCTAGGATGCAGAATCAATGGAGTGATAAAGAAAAAATTAAGAAATCTGACTTTGTTATAGAAAACATAGTTATAGATAATACCCACCAAATAGTTGAGGAGTTACACAGAATGATACTTAAAAAAAGCATTTGAAGCAAAAATTTTAACATTTTTGTTAACGTTAGGTTAAATGCTTAACATACCTTATTACAATGTCTTAATTTTGACAAAATGAGTAGACGCTTATTTGTACTTTTGGTAATATTGATGAGTTTATCCCTGATGGGGATTATATTCGTTCAAGGTTACTGGATTAAAACCGCAGTAGACGATAAGGAAGAACAATTTTCTAATACAATTTCTCTGGCATTGCATTCTGTTTCAGACAAAATTCAGAAAAGAGAAATGAGAGATTATTTTGACGAGTATGCTAACTTAAAAGATAGTGTAGGAGAGTTAAAAGAATCTAATGTAAAAGAGTTTTTCTTTGTTGAAAGGGATAAGAGTAGTAATGAAACATTGATTTACTCTCACGGAATTTTAGAAGAAGATTACGGAATCTCTTCCACGTTCTTTGATAATAATAGTACTGATTCTTCAACAATTAAAAATTATACGAGTAAGAGAACTACGCAAATTTTTAAAGAAGAATATGGTATTGATGGTAAGGTTTATTCTCCTGTAGAACGGATTGAAAAAATAGGTGGGTTTTCAGCTATGGATAAAGCACTTTTTGAAGATGTATTTATGGTGTCTGCAAAACGTGTTCCAATTCATAAACGGGTTACCAACCAAGAAATAGAATTATTACTTCAACAAGCTCTAAAAGACAGAGGGATAAAATTGAACTTTGAATATGGAGTTTATAGTAAAGGATTGGCAACAAAAGTCCGTTCGAGTAATAAAATTCAACTTGCAGAGTCTAGATATAAAACTCCATTATTTATAGATAGCGATGGAAAAAGTAATTATGATTTGGTAGTTAGTTTTCCTGAAAAGAAAAAATTCTTGATATCTTCCATAATGGAAATGGCCATATTATCAATAATATTTACATTGATAATTTTAATAGCCTATTCAAGTGCATTGTATCAATTGATAAAACAAAAACAAATCTCTGAGATTAAAACAGATTTTATCAATAATATGACGCATGAGTTTAAAACGCCTATTGCTACAATTAATTTGGCATTAGATTCATTAAAAAATCCAAAAGCATTTGACGATACTGATAAAGTAAAAAGGTATTTACAAATGATAAGGGATGAAAATAAGCGAATGCATGCTCAGGTTGAAAATGTACTAAGAATATCTAAATTAGAGAAAAATCAGCTTGATATTAGTAAAGATAAGGTTGATGTTCATGAAATTATAGATGAAGCAATAGCACATGTAGAATTGATGGTAGAAAACCGTGGAGGGTATGTAAAAACACATTTAGATGCCACCAGAAATGAAATTTTAGGAAACGATTTTCACCTTACCAATATATTAGTTAACATTTTGGATAATGCTAATAAGTATTCTCCAAATGCTCCAGAAATAAATGTTTATACTGAAGTTGTAAAAAACAGTATTGTTATTAAAATAACAGACAATGGAGCAGGAATGAGTAAAGCAGTATTAAAAAGAATATTTGAAAAATTTTATAGAGAATCTACTGGAAATATACACAATATAAAAGGCCATGGTTTAGGATTGGCATATGTAAAAAGTATAGTAGAGGACCATCAAGGCGAAGTATACGCCGAAAGTGAAAAAGATAAAGGAAGTACCTTTTTTGTGAAGTTACCTTTAATATAAAAACATGGAAACAGTAAATAAAAAGATTTTATTAGTAGAAGATGATCCTAATTTTGGTATCGTACTGAAAGATTATTTATCAATGAATGATTTTGATGTAACCTTAGCTAAGAATGGGATGGAAGGGTATGAGAAATTCAGAAAAGATCATTACGATTTATGTATTTTAGATGTAATGATGCCCTATAAAGATGGATTTACTTTGGCTAAAGAAATAAGAGAAAAGGATGAAAACATTCCGATTATCTTTTTAACTGCCAAAACAATGAAAGAAGATGTATTGAAAGGTTATAAGGTTGGTGCAGATGACTACTTAAACAAGCCTTTTGATTCTGAAGTTTTATTGTTTAAAATTAAAGCCATCATTCAAAGAAAATCAACAGAATCTTTGGCAGATAGTAAGCAATTTGAATTTGAAATTGGAAACTTTCATTTAAATTCAAAGCTTAGATTTCTTACTTATAAGGAAGAGGAGCCAATTAAACTCTCTCCAAAAGAGAACGAATTATTACGTTTGTTAGCGCTTCATGAAAATGATTTGATGCCAAGAGAATTAGCATTGACTAAAATATGGAGAGACGATAATTATTTTACATCGCGTAGTATGGATGTTTACATAGCAAAGCTTCGTAAATATTTAAAGAAAGATGACGAAGTAGAAATTCTAAATATACACGGAGAAGGCTTTAGATTAGTAGTTAAAAGCGAAGCTAATAATTAGGCTGGCTCCAAAATAATATAATTTATATCGATTTTAAAAAGGGATAACTGCAATACAGTTATCCCTTTTTTGTTGCAGGATTTATATTATTTTTTGAAATTGGCTCAATATCTAATTTTTAATAATACGTTGTGTTAAGTTTAACAAAAGTGTTTTCTTGTGTTAAATTTATATGTATTTTTAATGATAAACAACCTAATTTAACTTAATATTCAATCATGAAAAGACTATTATTAACCATGTCTTTGTTATTGTGTTGTACTATGGTATTCTCTCAGACCATTACAGGTACAGTAACAGATTCGCAAGGAACTCCTTTGCCCGGAGTTTCCATTGTTGTTGATCAAACAGCAAAAGGAACATCAACAGATTTTGATGGTAATTACACAATTAATGCAACATCTAGTCAAGTATTAGTATTTACTTATGTAGGTATGAAAACGCTAAAAAAAAGCGTAGGCTCTGACAGTGTAATAGATGTTGTTTTAACTGAAGACGCTCAGAGTTTAGATGAAGTTGTGGTAACAGCTTTAGGTATTTCAAGAGATAAAAAATCTTTAGGATATGCTACTCAAGAAGTAGATGGAGAAGATTTTAATTTAACTAATGAACAAAATGTTCTTGGATCACTATCAGGTCGTGTTGCAGGGGTTCAAGTAACAGGTGCTTCTGGAGCTAGTATGGGGGGAACTCAAAAAATTAAAATCAGAGGAGTAAATTCTATTAGTGGAGGAGATCAACCACTTATAGTAATTGATGGAACCCCAATATCTAATGCTAATTTTTCAGGGAGTGATCAAGCTGATTACGGAAATTTAGCGCAAGATATTAATCCTAATGACATAGCAGAAGTAAATGTTCTTAAAGGACCTGCAGCATCTGCATTATATGGAATACGTGGACAATTTGGTGTAATAATGATAACTACTAAAAAGGGTAAAAAAGGACCTCGAAAAGTAGATGTGCAGTTATCATCGTCATTTTCTATGGAATCTGCGTATAATTTTATTCCGTTACAAAACATGTATGGAGGTGGATCTAGTCAGACATTTCGAACACTTCCAAACGGCGATCCATACGTAGATATGAGTGTTGATGAAAGTTGGGGACCAAAAATGGATGGAACTCCAGTGCGTCAGGTATTTAGTTTTTATCCTCAAGACCCTCAATATGGACAGCTAACACCTTTTGTTGCGCATCCAAATAATGTTGAAGATTATTATAAAACAGGAACAACATTTAATAATAGTATTACAATAACAGGGGGAAATGAAAATACTTCTATTCGTTTAAGCGCTAATGATACTAGAGTGGAAGGGGTGGTTCCTAATACTTCTTTAAACAGAAATAATGTTGGCTTGAGCGCAAGTTTAAACCTTACCGATAACTTGGTGGTTTCTAGTAATATTAATTATGCAGGAAATGAAGGGCAGCGTCCATCTCAAGGATCTGAATATGGAGGTGCATACATGGTTCAATGGTTTCAAAGAAATTTAGATATGAACCGTTTAAGAGATTATAAATATAACGACGGAACCTTTCTTCATTGGAACTTAGGAAGACCAGATTCAAGTACTGGTGAAATATCAGATTTTGAACCGTTGTATTGGAACAATCCATATTTTGAAGCTTATGAAAATTTAAGTAATGATAGTCGAGATAGATTTTTTGGAGATATAGGGATGTCTTATAAAATTATTCCTGAGCTAGAAGTTAGCGGATTCATACGTACGGATATGTATACACAAAATATAGAAGAGCGTCAAGCTTTTGGAGGGACACGTTTACCTTCTTATTCGGTTGGGAAGTATCAAAACAAAGAATTTAACTACGAACTTTTAGCACAATATAAAAATACATGGGATAAATTTTCTTTAGATGCTACTGTAGGAGGAAATATTTATGATAGAGACTATAGTTATTTAAGTCAAAGTACAGTAGGAGGTTTATCTTCTCCTGGGTTTTATAATATTGCTGCTTCAATAGATCGTCCCGATACTAAATCTTACAAACTAAGAAAGAAGATTAGAAGTTTTTATAGTTTAGTTTCTTTAGGTTATGACGGAACATATTTTATAGATGCTTCTATAAGAAATGACAACTCTTCTGCATTGCCAAAGGATAACAACTCTTATTGGTATCCTTCTGTTTCTGGAAGTGTTGTGTTTAGTGAGCTTATAGATTGGACTCCTCTGTCATTTGGTAAAATTAGAGCTAGTTATGCACAAGCTGGTTCAGATTTAAGCCCGTATCAAACAAGTTTAAATTATGGAGTAGGAACTGTTTATAACGGAACTAATACTTTATATGTTCCAGATGAACTTAATAATCCAAATATAGAACCTTCTTTTTCTAATTCATTTGAAGCTGGTTTAGAGTTAAACTTTTTCAGTAATCGTTTAGGGTTTGATTTTACATATTATCAGCAAAAAAATAAAAACCAAATACTTAATCTAGATGTATCAGGAACAAGTGGTTATAGCTCAAGTATAATTAATGCAGGTTTAATTGAGAATGACGGATTTGAATTGTCTATTAATGCAACACCAATTCGCTCAGAGGATTTTTCATGGGACTTTACTTTTAATATTAATAAGAACAATAGTGAAGTTGTTGAGTTGGCTCCTGGAATAGATGTTTATACTTATGATTCTACAACTTATTCAAGTGTGTCTAGCTATTTGAATTCATATGAAGGTGAACCTTTCGGAAGTTTAGTAGGGCAAGCCTATGAAAGAGACGAGGCTACAGGAGAAATTCTTTTAGATGATAATAACATGCCATTGTATACAGACGCTACTCACAATTTTGGAACTGTTCTACCAGATTTCAATGGAGGTTTTCAGAATACCTTTAGAATAGGTCAATTTACAGTAACAGGAATGATTGATTTCCAAGGTGGAGGTCAGTTTTTTAGTAGATCAAAAATGTTAGCAGTACGTACAGGTCAAGATGCACTTACCGTAGCCACCAATGATAATGGGATGAATGTTAGAGATCCTTTAGATCAAGGCGGAGGAGTTAAAGTAACAGGAATTTCCGCCAGCACTGGAGAGGATGTTACAGCGTATGTAGATGCTAGATCGTATTATAGAAATACATTAGGTAGAAGAATTTATGAAGAATGGTTGTACGACGCTTCTTATGTGAAATTGAGAGAGCTTAGAGTTCAATATAATTTAGGGAAGAATATTATGGATAAACTTCCTTTTGAAACAATGAGTTTTGCTTTGATAGCTAGAAATCCTATCATGATTTGGCAAGAAGCTCCTAAAGGAATTAATCCTTCAGAAATATCAACAGGAGCACAGTCTATCAGTTGGTACGAATCAGGACAATTACCTTCTGTTAGATCTTATGGTATAAATTTAAATGTTACATTTTAATTAAAGGAAGATGAAAAACATATATATAAATACATTACTTATAGCTTTATTTATAACGAGTTGTAGTAATTTTGATGAGGATATTAATACAAATCCGAATGTTCCTAGTCAGGCTTCTGGTATGCAATTAATAGCACAAGCAGAGTTGTCGTTACCAGGTTTGAGTTCTTCCCCTCAAGGAGAGTTTATGTCACAATATTTAGCAGAAACTCAATATGTAGGGACATCTCTTTATCCACAGCAAAGTACAAGTTTCTATGGATGGTATCAAGGACCATTAGCCGATTTACAGGCCGTAATTACATCTGATAACTTAACAGGTACTGAAGGTCCTATAGAAAATCAAATAGCAGTAGCTAAAATATTAAAGGCTTATTATTTTTGGAATTTAACAGACAGATGGGGAGATATTCCATACAGTGAAGCTTTGAAAGGACAAGAAGATTTTACTCCTATTTATGATTCTCAAGAATCTATATACAAAGATTTATTTGCTGAATTGAAAGAAGCTTCAAATATGATTGTTACTGGTAATTTAAGTAATGATATTATTTATGATGGAGATATTAGTAAATGGAAGAAGTTTTCTAATACTGTTAGAATGTTAATGGCGCTTCGTTTATCCGAAGTAGATCCTGCAACTGCACAAGCAGAGTTTGTAAGCGCTATTGATGATGGGGTTTTTACCTCTAATGATGATAATTTGTTTTTTCAGCATTTAGCTGATGCAAATAATCAGAATTACTGGTATGGGCAAATAGTAAATCAAAATAGAGAATGGTGGGCTCTTACTGAAGGATTAGTAGATCAAATGAAGCCTGTAAACGACCCACGATTACCAATTTATGGAAATCCAGCTAGAGATAGTGGGGAGTATGTAGGAATGCTTTATGGGGATGAAGTAAATTTAGGGACTCAAGAATATTCTTTACTGGGAGATGCAATTTATGCGCAAGATGCACCCGTATATTTAGTAACATATGCTCAGGTTCTTTTTGCAATGGCAGAAGCTTCTCAACGTGGTTGGATTGCAGGTGATACAGCATCTTTTTATGAAAGTGCTATTGAAAGTTCAATTTTACAGTGGACAGGTAATACAGATACAGTAGCAGATTTTATGATGGAGCCTGGGATTGCCTTTAATGATGCTATAGGCATTGAGCAGATAGCAACTCAACGTTGGGTACATTTATTTATGTTTGGATATGAGGCATGGGCAGAGTGGAGAAGAACAGGTTTTCCAAATATGATGGTTTCTCCTAATGGAGCAGCTGTACCAGCTCGTTTAAGTTATCCAGATAATGAAGCTTTTAATAATGAAGTTAATTATAACGAAGCTTTAGATAGACAGTTTGGAGGTGAAGATTCTATTTACGGCCAATTATGGTGGGATAAATAGCGTTTTAATTCAATAAAATTATACAGAACCACTCTTTTTAGGGTGGTTCTTTTATTTATATGAATTATTGTTGTCCGAGAAAAAATACAAGACCGCTTCGCTATAAGAAAAAAGAGCAAAGACTAAATATTAACTATCATAAAATGATTAGTTTAAAGAAATAACATTACTAAAATCTTCTTTTTATTCATTTTTATTAATAGCAAGGGGTCTATTTTTAAAACTCCAATCAGCTACCTCGGGGCAAGCCCGCAAGGTATTCAAAGGAAACAAATTTAACTCATTTCGATGCAGAGTACTTCGGCAAACTCAGTACAGGCTCTGGGGAATTAGACCCTCTATGAGGGATTTAAACCTTGATATAAGTAGAATCCAATAAATTCCGTTAACTTTTATCGGACAACAATATATATGAATCAATAATTTTAACTAAAACATCTAAATCTTTCTTGGTATGATGTGCACTCACTACAATTCTACTCATTAGTGGGGAATTCTTTTCTGGATAGTTAAAACTGGTTACTAAAATGTTGTTTTTAAATAGATATTCGGTAAGCTTTTCATCCATAAAAGTGAAAGTAGGGTGATTTCCTGCTTTGGTGAAGAGCGAATAATTTGATAGTTTCTTACTTAGGTAATTATTATTTTCAAAGAGTTTTTTTCTCTGAATGGTATAAATAGCTTCAGCTTCTAAAAGAGTAGCAAGAGATGCAGGACTGGCAGGAGAAGCACCACCAAAAAAGGACGTATTTGTAAGAGCTTTAATTCTTTTGGAGGAACCAAATATAACTCCAGCTTGAATAGCAAACCCTTTTCCTAGTGAACCACATACAATAAGTTCTTTTGCATTTAATTGCTTAAGTATTTTAAAAACACCTTCTCCTTGCGCACCTAAAACACCTAATCCATGAGAATCGTCAACTATTAAAATGGTTGTGGATAAATCCATTTTTTTTAACGAATTAAAGTCTGGATAATTATTTCCAATAAAATCAATGGAATCTAAAAGCACTACTGGAATTGTGTTTTTAGGATTTTTATTTAAATCTTCTTGTAGCTGCCCATAGCTTTCATAGAACTGTTGTTCAGCTTGAAATAAAGATGCGTGGGTAAGAGGGGTATGGTAGCATGTATATTTTTCCGAAGTAAAAAAACGACTTACTAACTGAGAAGCCATATATCCAGAGGAAAGCGTTACACAACTTTCACTGCCAACCAGCTTTGAAAGATACTGCTCCACTTTTTCATAAATGGAAAAGCGTATATTGGACTTTCTAGACGCCCCGTAATTAGTTCCATATTTTTTTATATTATCAATAAAAAGCTCTTGAAACTCAAGCTGGGTTTGTAAGCCTAGGTATGCTGTTCCGCCAAAGTAAAGAAATTCTCCTTTGTCGGTTTTAATTATTCTTCCAGGAAATTCTTCAACAAAATGTGTCATTTTAAAGAAGTGTTACTCCGGAGCCGCCAAGAGTTGGGAAAACAAGTTTTCCATCCTCTAAAATCTCAATACCCTTGGCAATATCATGTTTTAGCAGCATGGCTCCATCCATGTCTACATAGTCCAATTGGGGGGTAAGTTGAGCAATAGCAGAAATTCCAACCGAAGATTCTGTCATACAGCCAACCATTACTTTTAAGTTGAGTTCTCTTGCTCTTTTTATCATTCGCAATGCTGGGGTTAGTCCCCCACACTTGGTTAATTTAATATTGATTCCAGTAAAATGGCCAGCACATTTATCAACATCTTCTTCTACAATACAGCTTTCATCAGCTATAATCGGCAATACACAAGTATCTACTATTTCTTTGTATCCAGCTAGATTATCTGCTGGGAGTGGTTGCTCTAAAAATTCAACTCCAAGTTCTTTGAGTTGTGGAGCAAACTCCAAGGTTTGTTCTGGAGTCCAAGCATTATTAGCATCTATTCTAAAGATAGCGTCTGTATTTTTTCGGAGCTGTTTAACAATCTCAATATCGTTATCTGTTCCTAATTTTACTTTATAAAGAGGCCATGGTTTTTCTATCATTTTTGCCACCATTTTGTCTACGGTGTCAATACCAATAGTATAATTAGTAATAGGGTAATTCTCTGGGGTAGTGCCCCAAATTTTATAAAGTGGCTTTCCAAGAAGTTTTCCATATAGGTCATGACACGCTAAATCAAGCGCACAGATAGCAAAATTGCTAAGCCCTTTTTCTTTTAAAAATGCATGGAAATCTTCTGGTTTTTCAAGATTGTAATTATTTATTTCAGTTTCAATAGCCTTAATTTCCTTCATCATGGAATCTACCGTAATTTTATAATATGGATTGGCTGTTGCTTCTCCATAACCAGTTTTTCCGTTGAGAGATAAACCAACTACTAAACTGTCTTGAAAATCGTGAGACTCCCTAGAAATACTAAAGGTATGCTCTAGTTCTAAAACATATTTTTTTAAAGAAATTTCCATCTGAAATAATTTTTTACGAAGATATAAAATGCTTTACGAATCCTTCTTTTTGCAATCTAAAATTGAAGTTAAAAATAAAGTCAGCTGTAAAAAATTACAACTGACTTCTAGTTATTAGGTTGGCTTTAAATGATTTAATTCTTTAGTTGAGTTTAAAATTATTTTTAATCAATTTTTACTTTTTCCACTCTTTTAGGATTCCCTTTGTAACCAACATCACCACCAGAACTTTTGTGGATAGCAATTTCTTCAGAAGCATTTACATCTATATCGGCACCGCTACTTGCATGCGCTTCAACCGTATGTGCTTTTAATCTTTCAGCTTTAATATCACTACCACTACTGGCACGCGCTATTAAAATATTGGTTACTCCGTATAGTTCAATATCGGCACCACTACTAGCGTTTGTGGTAACTTCATCGGCTTGTAGTTCAACAATAAGATCGCTCCCACTGCTAGCTTCCAAGGTAATATTATTGGCATTTAGGGTTCCCATACTATTTAAGTTAGCGCCACTGGTAGTTTCTAAATTACTAATATTTGGGAGGGTAACATATACTTTTTTAGCGGAAACTCTTCCTATTTGCTCTCTGCATTCAATAAGTAATTTACCATTGTTAACTTTGGTTTCAATAAGGTCGATTACATTTTCATCTGCTTCTACTTTTATGGAAGTTTTTGCTCCTTGGGCTACAAAAACATCAATTCCTTCTGTAGCTTTAATTGTTTCAAAAGTTTGGTTAACCTCTCGGTCCTGACTTGTCACATTCCCATTTCCAGTAACTCCGTTTTGGAAATTGAAGTTACAGGAAGTAAAAAAAATGGAGATTACTAGGGCAACAATTACTTTGATTAATGTGTTCATAATGTTCGTTTTTTATTGATTGATTGGCCACATTGCGGCATTTATTTAGTTAATATGAGTGCTATCTATTTTAATTTCATAGTTAAGAGTATCTATTTCTTCTGAAGGAATACTATCTTCAATTACATCATCATTAGCATCTTCTAAATTTTCTTCAACAGGACAGTCCATACAATTTAAAACTCCATGATTATCCATTTTCCAAGTATGATTTGCTAAATCATTGCTATAGTAGTTTAGATTGTTTTTAATATTTCCTTCCATATGATAACGAGTAGAATTATGAAGCTTTACAAATGTATTTTCAGGAACATAAATAATAATTTCAATTTCTTGATCTCTAAATTTATTGTCGTAATCTGTTGTTAAATAATTATTTAAATATACAATATTGTTTTCTACACTAAACTCATAATCTATATTTTCAGCTCTTTTGAAAGCATCTTTATAGTTACTTCCTTGCGATTTCTTTTCAATTTCAATACGAGTTTCGTTATTAGGAGATTGTTTTATAAAAAACTCCATGTCTTCTCGGTAGATCATTTTTTCATCACCATCAACTACAATATCAAAATCAGAATCGTGATAATATCTATTTTTTAGATTTTGAGCTTCCATAACTCTAATCTCTAAAGTATCTTTTTGAACTATATTTAATACTTCTGTTTCTGTTGCCATTGCATCAAAAGAGTAATCTGTAGCAGTTCTGATTCCTAAAATTGTAAGCCCTATTACAGAAAGTAACCATATTCCTAGTAAAGAAAATTTCGCAAAGTTTCCAATAGATTTTAAATTGTTTACCAATATTTTTAGTCCTAAATAGAACAAGAAAAAGAATGGTATTCCAACAGCAAAAAATGAAAGGAGCGAAATAAGCCACACTGGAGCATCTACGGTAATGTCTACAAATTCTCTCCATGGTTGCGCTCCCCATAAATCAATCGTTCCTGCTGTAAAGAGACCTATTAATAAACTTATTAAAACAGTTGCTGCAAAAATTAAAACTATAATTCCAATAAGCTTTGCTACTACTTTAAAAAGGAATAGAATAACTGCTAGGATCGAATCAAAAAAATTTTTGGAATTTTTTTTTACCGATTGTCCCATTTTATCGTAATCTACACTTTTCACTTTTTCAGTAACTTCATCGAAACCCTCTTTAATTTTTTTTTCGATGTTACTAATATTAACAGGCTCTCCCGTCATGGCTATTTTTTGAGCTGTGGTAGCTGCTTCTGGAACCAAAATCCAAAATAAAATGTATACTAAAATTCCGAAACCAGATAATAGTGTTGTTAAAATAAATAACAATCGTACCCAAAGCGCATCAATTCCTAAATAGTAACTCAATCCAGCACATACACCACCAATATATTTATGGTCGGTATCTCTAAATAATTGCTTGTGAGGTTTTCTGGTATCCGATTTACTAGACTTAGGTTCGTCTTCAAAAATTTCTTCATCTACCAAATAGTCTTCTGGTTGTCCCATAATTGTAATAACCTCGTCTACTTCTTTAGTAGTAATAACTTGTCTTTCGTGCAGTAATCTTTCAGTAAAAAGCTCGGCAATTCGCGCTTCGATATCGGCAATAATTTCAGATTTCCCTTGAGAATCTGTAAAGGAGCGTTTAATAGCGTCCAAATAGCGCTGTAATTTTATATAGGCGTCTTCATCTATGTGGAAGAAGGTATTTGCCAAATTTATGTTGATAGTCTTATTCATAGTTAGTGTTTTTATTTTGTTACCAGGTTAACTGCGTTTCTTAGTTCGTCCCAAGTGGTGTTGAGTTCTTTTAAAAATAGTTTGCCATTCTCGGTTAGGGTGTAATACTTACGTGGAGGTCCGGATGTGGACTCCTCCCAACGGTAACTTAATAACCCTGCGTTTTTCAGTCTTGTTAATAGCGGATAAATAGTTCCTTCTACTACAAGCATTTTTGCGTCTTTTAAGGTCTCAAGAATTTCTGAAGCATATTTATCCTCATTTTCTATGATGGATAAAATACAGTATTCCAAAACCCCTTTTCGCATTTGTGCTTTTGTGTTTTCTATATTCATGGTTTCATGATACTTTTTGTTAAACTGTTCGTTTTTTGATTGCCCACAAAGTGGGGTTTGATTGATTTGATTGATGACTCACAATGTGAGGTTTTTATTTTTTTAGGTTCAAAGGGGCAAAGATTGAATGATTGAATGATTGAATGATTGAAAGATTGAAAGATTGAAAGATTGAAAGATT
>Ga0114901_1000202_pt1 | contig 49567 bp, 64 predicted proteins | sample MalvireepMed_s16_FD_89686 | JGI IMG/M metagenome (GOLD analysis project Ga0114901, IMG submission 89686) | Marine viral communities from the Global Malaspina Expedition - Malaspina viral metaG DeepMed_s16 | ecosystem: Environmental > Aquatic > Marine > Oceanic | place: Mediterranean Sea... | reverse complement strand
GGAAATAAACCACCACCTTTCTTGTTTGCACCAAAAGAAAGCCTAGCCCCACAATTAGAGCATCTAAGTTCATGGTAGTGATTGTCATCCACGGTTCTTACTACAAACTTAACGTGGTCATGTCCACACTTACCGCAAACGTCTTCCTCAAAGACCTCTTGAAACCTGCCGATGGAAGCAAAAAGGTCTTTGGGTGAGTCACCCTCAAACTCTGCACTGATTCTATTGTTCTTTGTTGTGTATGTTATTTTCATTAGTCACGCCACTCCTGTTTGTAACCTGAGATTTCTTCTGGGATCAGTGATTTGTCTCGCTGATACTCGTTAAGCTGGTCAATAATGTCGCTTGCCACCTTTTTGGACACCTTCTTCTTGCTGCTTACGCTAAAGACTGTGCTAAACAAGGCCTCTCCGTTGACATCAAGCTGCCTGCATTTTACATCGATAAAGTTCTGCTGTGCATCACTCATTCTGCCATCCTCATCATAGTCTCCGTCACTAGAAGCGGTATTCTTTCCAATATTTCTGACAATCTCGGCAGTGTTCTTCTTGGTAATCTCCTCTGCTGCAACTCCCTTAATTTTGAGCGCCTTTCTCAAGGCCCTTCCCTCCGCTCTCGTGCTAGCCGTTGCCACAGCATAGGCACAGAACATGTCGTCGGTATTGCCCTCCCAAACATCGGCAACTTCAGAGTACCTCATGCCGTTCTCAAACTCCACGGTAAATACGACGGTGGCTCTTCCATGATGATCGTCGCGTTGTGCTGGAAATACTTGAGTAGGTCCACTGAAAATGACTGGACCCAAGACGATTTCAGCAACCCTTCTAAGCCCCGCGACTAGAGGGTTTCCATCGATAAGTTCTGACCCATCGAATAGTGACAACACATATTCGCTCCATTCCGGGGACAGCATCGAAGGGGTGTCTTCATCCACAATTATGTCCTCTACAAAAGTGTCAGTGTTTTCCGGGGTTTGCAATTCCATAGTTTCAAACATGTCTTTCTCCTCTTGGTTATCGTCTTTCATAATTCTATCTCAATGTGTCTGTGTGGCTTAGGAGGAAACTTTTTTTCAATCGCTGACAAGCGGTTAAGGAGATCTGCAAGCAGGCCCTCCTTCTTGCTAAGGGAGACAAATTCTCCCATGCTTTTCACCCTGATGATAACATACCCCTTGCTCAAAATCAAGCCCGTTTTTTGTGAGTCGGCCTTGATTTGCTTTTGCAGCCTACCCTCTCCCCAGATGGGGAGGAAGTGCGAAGGGCCATCTACTTCTATTATAGTCTTGAGGTCGGGGATGAACAAGTCAATTTCGAGATTTTCGTTGGGAATTAAATTTTTCCTGTGAAATTGAACATGATATCCAGCAGATGTCAATTCTTGTCTAAGAAATTTTTCCAGCTTCGAACCTTCCTTGCCAGCCAGTTGTATGGCCTGAATCGCCATCTTGGATATCCGCTCTCTTTCAGAAACCGGCAGGGCGTTCCACCTTTCCTTTGCCCCGCTGACCCTCCTTTTCTTTTCCTTCTCGCTCATATTCTCCCAATATTTGTGAACCGAAGCGCTAATCTTAATTCTCTCTTTTTTGGTCCTAGTCTTTCCATCTGTGGGATGTTTGGCTCTACCCTCTTGAAGGGCATTTTTTTGTGCCTGACTTCTGCTCTTCATTGCCACGCCGTGCTTTTTTAGTATCCTTCTGATTTTATTCGGGTACGTACCGACCTCCTCCGCTATTTCATACGTACTCTTGTCTTCTTTTACGTACAGCCTTATAATGTGTAGCTCGTTCATTTTTTAATTGCCTCTAATACGTCTGATAATTTAAAATTGTCCACCACGGCAGCGGGTTTGCTCCCGGTGATCCGGTACAGTTCCACAGCGTCTTCGTCGGTTCGGCATATGGTCTTTACTAAAGGATGGTTTACCACGCCTATGGTGTTCATCATGTCGTCTTCGTTGTGCCACTTGTAGTAATACATAAGCTTGAACTTGTTAACTATATTGATAACTGACGAAGCCTGCTTTGCTGAAGTAACTATCAGGTGGCCGGTAAAATTCCATATATCGGCAGAATTAAAACACCCACACTTCATCTGCAAATGATTTGGGCCAACGTCGTCATAGAAAATGCTGGCATCGTTGAGCAGTCCTTTCTCGATGCCCTCGTTTATATTTTCTACGGCATGCCCAATTTCTTCGCTGATGGTAAGCGACTTAACGTAAACGCCTAAATTCATATTAATTCCTTATACAGTTACGCACTTGGCTAGGTTTCTGGGTCTATCGGGATTTATCCCTCTTCCTACTGCTATATAGTACGACAGTAACTGGAGGACAACGTTTAGCACCAAGGATTGGGAGTATTGTTCACCCGTATTCTTGCAGGAAAAAACAATATCAACCCCCTTCCAGAGCAAATCATTTTCCACTGCGCGGTGGGTGATAACAACAACGAACCCCTTTCTTGACTTGATTTCCTGTATATTTGACAGGGTTTCTGGGGAAAATCCCTCGGTCATCACAAACAGGCTTGGCACACGGTGGTCAACCAAGGCTATTGGCCCATGCTTCATTTCGGAAGAGGGCATTCCCTCCGCATGTACATATGCCACTTCCTTGAATTTTAAGGCTCCCTCCATTGCAATGGGGTAATTCTGCCTGTCCCCTAGAAATAGGAAGTGGTCATAGCCCATGATTCTATCGGCTATTTCTTTTATTTCGTCAGCCCTGTCTAGTATGTCCTGTATGTAGTATTCTAGCCCGTTCATGGAAATTCCTGCTGCTTGGCACAGCTTCATGCATGACGCAGTAAACGTCTTGGTGGCTGCTACTGCTTCCTCTGGCCCCACATCCATCCTTATTGGGCTGCCAGACATGTCGTACAGTGTAGAGTACGGGTTGTTTGTAATGCAGGTAAAGTCACCCTTGTCTTTCAGGGCGGTAATAACATCCTTGGTTTCACCGCTCTGGCTGATTGCCAACAGGTTCGCTCCTAGCGATCTGTATTTCGCTTGGCTGGCGTGGAGGCACCTCGCCTGTATCGATTTGGCTTTTTCTAAAGCATAAGCCCCAAATAGGGCTGCGTGAAGGCTGCTGCCTGTTGCAATAATATCAACGTCTTGTTCTATGGTGGGCCAATTGCCGCTCTTTAAGCCGACTTGCTCTTCTATTTCCATTAGCATCTTGTGTCCCGGCTTGAGTTTAGATTTGTATTCGGAGGGTACGTCCACGATGCGCTGGCCCCACCCAAGCTCTTCTACGATGCCGCGAATTGAGCAAAAGCTATCTTCTAGCACCCACGCCCTCGTGTCAAATCCTGCTAAGGCGTTAAGGTCACTGCTGACATACCCGTTGGTTGTGATAAAGAGCCTCTTGCTACCTTGGGCAAAGCAGAATATCTCTTCAGTCTCACTATGTAGAACAATAACCGCGTTGTCCCCTTCAATTGTGTCCCAAGTAGGAAGCACGCCCTGCTCATCTAGAAGGTCTGCGATCCACTTCGTATCTAACATTCCCGCCGGGGCATTCTCCACCACGCCGTTATGCACGACATGATATGTTCCTGCCGATTGAGGATGTGCGTTTTCCTCTGTTACTTCTCCATTGGTTGCCCATCGAACATGGCCGATTGCCTGTTCATAATCACCGTTAAACGCCGCCTCGTCAACCGGGCCTAATTGTTTGGCTACATTGACCTTGCCCTCTTGAATTGCAGCGTAGCCGAAGCTGTCGTATCCACGATACTCTAACCTTTTAAGGCCTGTGTACGTGTCCTGAAGGGAGTTTTTATTTGTTGACCCAAATATGCCACACATGCTAATTGTTCTCCGCATCAAGGCGCATGCAATAGCTGTGCGGAGCGAATCCGCACTTGACGTAAAAGGGTATATTCTCCTCGGAGCAATCCAAGATAACTTTGTAGCACCCAAAGTCTTTTGCGGCTTCAACGCATCGGCTAATCAAAGCTTTTCCTATCCCTAAAGACCTTTCTGTTTTGTCAACAACAACATCCTCAATATGTCCCACCGAGCTTCCTCCTTTTAGCATTTTTTCTTCCATGAGAATTGATGCCACGCCCACTATTTTATCCTCGTGAATGAAAACAAATGTTCTGGCAATCCCAGATAGGTACTTAGACCAAAGGTCGTGAACGTCAGGTTTTTTGGCGAACCTTCCAAGGAAGTTTTTTGTGCCACCACCTAGCTGAGATAGGAGCTTGAAAAAGCTTGTGTTTAAATCGTCCTTTCGAAGCTCTCTAATCACAGCCAAACTCCTTCATTTCTGAAATCTGCTTCATGAGGGGCGGTATGTCTAGAAATGATGATGTTAAGTGGATAGAATCAAGAGTTCTGTCACAGTAAAGTTCAGCCTTTTTTTCGTTAATGGTTAGGTTTAGATCAAATACTTCGTTTATCATTGCTAGCATTTGGTATTTAGTATATCTGTCAGGAGTAAAAACATGTCTTACGCCACGCCAGTGGTGATTGCTCTGTACGAGCTTGTCAATACACTTTGCGAACTGTAGACATGTGATTCCGTTCCAGTGATGGTTCGTGAATCCGAAAACCTCGCCGTCGCGTTGGCTTTTAACCCATTCTACAAGAGACCTTGTGGTATTTTTTTCCTCTCCTATGATGGATGTTCTAATGACGCAACAGTTTTCTGGCTCCCCAAGCCTTTTGCTAAGACCATACGTGTCAAGCTGTGTGGCTTCGTCGTCTTCCTTGTAAGCGCCCAAGCTTCCGTCATAGATGCAGTCTGTGGTTACATGAAACATTGTGCATCCTAGTGATTCACAATAGTCTGATAAGATGCGGGGAAAGAAGCCGTTAACGAGAAAAGAGTCTAGCTCTCCGGTTGCTTCTATCTGTGGCTTGATAACGCCAATGCAGTTAACGACAATATCTCCTGTATGTAGGCCCAGCTTTCCTAAATACACTAGGTCTCTCACCACGTCAAACGAATGCCGTGTATGCCCCACGCATTCATGTTTCGTGCTAAGAAATCTAAGCGCATAATTTCCGAGCATTCCCCCGCTGCCTAGCACATGTATCATCTGTAGTCCTCCATGCCCCAGATGTCCCACTTGTCCCACGGAAAGCGTATGTCATCCCCCAAGCTTTCCTCTAGGGTGGAAGTTGAAAACACCATCAGGCTATTTTCTTCGGTTAGGTTTTGTAGGCCGTTTGCGTACCCCGGAGGTATGTACAACACCTGTGGCTTCATGGCATTAAGGTATCTTACTTGCACCTCATCCGTTTCTAAATTAACTGTGCCGATTCTAAACTGGCCCAGCGTTACGAGGAAAAACTTGCCCTCCCTCTTGTGCCCATGCCATGCTCTGATATAGTTCTTTCTTATGTTGCTAACAGAATAAAATCGCTTGACTGTGGCGAATGTGAAATCATTCACAAAAGAGACGCTGCCCCTGTCGTCAAAGGCAATCCCTCCGTTTTCGATATCCGGCTTATCCAAGATCCTTCTCCTTCAAAAACTTCTCGTTAGAGAATAAGGTATTGTCCGTGTTCTTGATTCTGTTCTCGCCAATTAATTTTGACAAACTGGCGATACCGTCTTCTAAAGTATATTGCGGCACCCAGCCGGTGCCCCTAAACCTGTCAGATGTAACCCGGTAGTTCCTCAAGTCTTCAAACGGCATGTTTATATAGTTGATTATACCATCGGAAGCCACACTTTCCACAACCTTTTCTGCAAGATTTTTGATCGTGTGGTTTTCTCCGTGTAAATTGAACAAACCCTTGATATTATTGTCTAGACCATGATTGATGGCTGTTGACACATCTCTGACGTGCAGCAACGGTCTCCACTGTTCGCCTCCGAATATCGACAGAGGTTCTCCTAGAGTAGCCTTGAGAGTTAATATGTTGGCCACAAGATCTAATCTTATTCTTGAGTGCAGATCTCCTAGTCCGTACAGAGTGCCTAACCTGAATATTAAGCAGTCTTCGTGGTTTGATAACAAGTATTGCTCTGCCTTCAGCTTGGTTGATGCGTAGACAGAAAGCGGATTAGGTATAGCTGATTCATCAATAAGGTCGTTGTTAACCCCGTATACAGAGCAAGTAGAGGTGAATATAATTTTCCCCGAGTAATTATCGCAGATCCACTTTACGGACTCGTAGTTTACTTCGTCTGTCAGAACTGGGTTAATCTGACAGGCTCCATCTCCCACGATAGCAGCAAGCCATATAACCACATCTGGCTTGAACTCCTTGATTGTGTTTGACAAATTGTCAGTATCTCTAACGTCACCAAATCTAAAGGCCACGTCCTTCAGGTACATGTTTTCATACAGAAGGTTGTCGTATACCAAAACATTGTTGTCATGAAAGGAGTCTGTCAGGTAGCCTCCGATATAGCCAGCCCCTCCCACAATTAATATGTTCATATAATATACTCCAAATAATCCTGAGAGAGGTGAGTTAAAAGGGTGGTCTGCTGCTTTGGCTCGGAGCCGTCTGAGCAAAAGGACCGTAACCCGTTTTCAAAGTTACTAATGTACGTCTTGGCCGATGGATGTCCGTTGTACCAATGAATGCCTATTGTGTCGTCCTTTATGTGGCCCACCGTATTGTCGTAAGACCCATTTAGTAAATTGGATATGCTTCCGGGGGATGAATCAAAAGGATATATTGCACTCATTGGCAGGTTAACAAGATTCAAGCCGCCCTCGCCACCTGTTTCTGCTTCCGCCATACAAGCTTCTATCGTTTGATAGACTTTTCCTATTAAATGACTGCCAAGGCTTTGATATCCTCCTCGGTTGAAGCTTTGTGATGCACCACTAGCCCGGTCTGCCACATGTTTAAAAAAGGAAGTCTTGGGCTTAGCTATGTAAAAACCTATGATGTGATGGTGATGTCTTCCCGTCCCTCTCATCGTGATGGCGACATCTACGTCGTCGGTATTAATTACCGCCTCTACGGGCTTGACATACAAAATATCAAAATCTGACCACAGGCCACCTTCATCGTGCAGTAAATGCCACCTCAAGAAATCTGATTTGAACACCTCTGGAACATCATTGGGGAACCCAAAGGCTTCCGCCATGTCTATCGGGCATATTTCGACAAAGCTCATGTTCTTGACGTGTGGCCAGTAGTCGGTTCCCGAGTATACTCCGGTTTGCTCACTGGTTCCCCACGTCTTTGCCCCCTCAAACCTTTGCGCCGCGTGAGGTGTGTGGATTTTGATGTGCCAATCTGGATTATGTCTGTGAAAGCTTCGAATAGTTAAGGAATGTAGAAACGAGAGAGGGCTTCCGTCCCAATAGAAATGAGCAGTTTTCCCGTTGTTCCACCGCGCTTTCCTCTGAGCTTTTTCCGCCTTAAGTCTGGCTTCTTCCGCCTTAAGTCTGGCTTCTTCTTCTTGCCTCGCCTCTTCTTCTTGCCTCGCCTCTTCCTCTTGTTGCTCTTCTTGCCGTTGTTTCTCTTGCTTTATGTCCACTGTCCGCACAGTTGGGACTGGCTCCTCTAGCCCAACGTCTCTTTTCTTGGCGTACAGGAGGATTCTTTTAGTCGAATCTGCCGAATTCTCTCTGTGGGATGGCAACTCTGCCAAGGGTTCGAAATATTTTTCTACCGTCGATATTTGATCCGTATTGATCTCAAATACTGCGTGGCCGCAGTCCATCTTAGACAATGTGCGCTCTTGATCAGGGCAGTGGTGCAACATGTTCAGACACAGAACGATGTCGCATGCTGGCACGTCTTCACCAGCAGACCAGTGTAAAAACTCCATCTCTATTCCGACTGTTTCTACGATCAGCCTAGCTGTTTCTATTGCTGGCAGGGTTGTGTCCAGACCGATCACTTTTTTAGCGCCTTCCTTGTGCGCTTTAATTCCAAAGTAGGCGTGAAAACATCCCAAGTCGCATACAACTTTGCCCTGCCAGTCAATACCAAAGTTTGATATTCTACTCCAAGATTCGCGGGAGTTAGAATATCCTGCAAAATTTAAAACCTCTATATCTTGATAGTTTTTGTCGTACTCCTGTTGATCAATATGCTCTTGAAGTTGCAACTTTCTCTTAGTTGATCTCCACTGAGGCTGGTTATCATTGGACGGAACCATGGCTAGAAACTCCCCTGTCAGACTTCAGGTTGATTGGTACTGCTGTCGTGAATGGCTATTTTACCTTCGATGGGAGAGTTTATCAACACATCATCTACCCACTCATTGTAAAATTCTTCGTAACACTTCTCATAGTGATCTTGGTCTTGCTGTCTGTACCACGCCTTTGAGCGCAGTCTGCCCAGCCAAGTGTCCAAGTTACACTTTATCAAGATAATCGTACATTGATTTTTCAAATAGTAGTCTATAAACCTCTCTCCACCCTCCCGCGTGTCGTTTCTAGGCAGTGCATCAATTATGAATTTATCGTGCCTCTCCATCTCGTCATACACTGGATCGAGGGTTTTGCCGGAGTAATCATAGTGCATATCGAAGGCAATATACCGGTGACTACCTCCCTTCTCCACAAAGTTTTGGCAAAAATATGTTTTCCCTGACCCAAATACTCCAGTAACGAACACCTTGTGTTTAAAGTTTTCTTCTAACATGGGGAGTCAAATCGCATGGCTATTTCACAGGTGCGGCATAAGATGTCGTTGTCCATTTTGCCGGTATCGTTTTCCATTAGGCGCTTCAGTCGAATAAATTCGTCACTTACAAAGAGGTCGTCATGGCTTTCTTGAATTAAATTGCCAAGCCTATGTTTTAAACCATAGTCCATGCAGCATAATTGCACATCGCCATTTGGCAAAACAACATTATGATTTAATTTGGGCATTGTTCTACAACAAATTGGCCCATTGATTCGTTCAACATTACGCACTTCGCCCTCAACCATGTCGGGGCCATCATCTAAATTATTTCCTCTTGTGACTGGCTGAAACTTATCTAAATTGCTGCCGAGCAGTTCGCGGATTTCTGGGTGTACTTCTCCTTCATAGTCCATCGTCATGAAGCTAACGAAGGGCAAGTGCTTGTCAAACAAGCTTTTAATAACCTTCTTGTACTTTTTGGTGATCTTTACTGGCATTACGCCATCTTTATCTGGAAGATGTATGTGTAGTGGGCAGTTTTTTTCAAGGGAAAAGTTCATTGTCGCTAATAATTCAACATCCTCTAAGTTGGCGCCTACCAATGTCGTATAGCAGGACATTAAATAACCGGCATCATTGGTGTATTTTATCATTCTAGAGCAATCTTTATTCAAAAATGGCTCTGCGTATCCTGAAAAATCAATCCTATATGTTTTTGGTGTCTTGTGTAATATTGTGACGAAATCTTCAAACGACAGATGTCTAATTTTTTGGTTCTTATACCTGTTGGACAATAGCTCTTGTGGACAGATTCTGCACGCTACAGAACATCCCCTTTCCAAGATGTTTGTCGTTATTTCAAGAGTGCCGTCGAATGTATGCATCGATAAGCTCTCCTTTAGCTTTCGGGGCCGTGGAGTGGCGGCTGTTTTACCGGTGTAACGCCAGTCGCCCCCATCCGAAGGTCGTTTAGTTCACCCAGCTTTTTTTTATTTATGGGGTTCTCAGGATCGTTAACCACGAACCATTCCGGCAAAATGTCGTTGAATAATTGCCCAACCCGCAGTTCGTCTTCGTACACCAGTCTGAATAAATCCCACCCCTCTTGTCCCATGCTCCCGTAAAAAAAGTACTTCTCCAGAATTTGCTCGTCTGTAGCAAAGCCCCTGTGGATGAGGCTTGGCTCGAAGCCGTTTATGGACCCTCTCCACGCGAGTGTAGAGAAATCCTCTGAATCGACAGGGGTGTCAGAAGGCCTGTCGAATGGAACCATTCCGTGGGGGAACTGATCCTGATGAAGGCCCCCTTCGTCGTCAAAGCGCAAGTTCCCGTTGTTTTTCCACAGGGTATTTACGCCGAAATGGTGAAGCCTGTGAAAGGCCGAATCTATTCTATAATACGTATCGCTTCTCCACAGGTTGTAGTGTCCCAAGGATATACATTCCGCTCCGAGTTTGTCGCCCTCCATTAGCAAGGAGCTAAACAATTTTCCTTCATCCTTTAGCAGCCTGCCATCTAACATGGTATCACCGTCCATCCAGAAGATCCAGTCAACCTCTGGATGTTCGGCTAGAAGTTTTTCCAGCAGGAGTTTTTTACCGAATAGATCTGACCCTTCTACGGCGTGCCTGTTTACGTCTGACGCTATTACATGTGCGTTATCGAACTCGTGGTAGTATTCAACACTGCCATCGTCAGAGGCGTGGTCGTAAATGTAAACGTAGTCGCACACCTCCTGCATGCACCTCATCCAGCTTACTAGATTTCCTTTAGAAAGCTCGTTTCTAAGCTGGGAAAATCCAGCCACCACGGGTTTTCTTGCCCCAGTAGTCATTGTCATCGTAACCCTCTCGTAATTGCGGTTGATATTTTCTCGCTAGCCCTCCCGTCTCCAAGCCAGCGAGGATTCATTTTTTGCCCCGCGCTATCTATGTAGCGAAGGGTGTCTTCCGAGACATGGAGGGAGGACGTGTGTAGTTTTCTAGAACAAAATGCATGGTAAGACTGAGGCCTTTCTGTGAATTCTCTCGGGACTAGCACCGGAGTCCTGAATAGCGCTGGCTCTTCTTGGGCGGTTCCTGAATCTGATATCAGAAATTTGGCGTGATACACCGAACTGAGATACTTTTTATAAGGCATTAACTCAACGGGCTGTGTCGATCCCGTGTCAATCCCAAACTGTGAAACAAAGGAGTAGGTGCGAGGAAACTGAAGGGAGATGCACGGCAGCCCGTAGATGTCGGAGAGCATTTGCGTGATGTCAAATATAGCCTGTAGCCTCGCAGGGTCTTTGAAATTTTCTGGCCTATGTATGTCCAGCAAGATGAAGTCTTCTTTTTTGGGCTTTTCGCAAATTTCTGGCTTAAATCTGTTGGCTACTTCTACTATGGTGTTTCCAACACACAGCGTTTTGTGCCTAGGTATCCCCTCCGTACAGAGATTCTCGGTATAATCCTCGTGATAGGTAAATAAAAGTTCACTAGAGTGGTCGCATACAATTCTGTTGATTTCCTCTAGCATTCTCCTGTCTCTGGACCTCATTCCGGCTTCTATGTGTGCCACCTTGTAGCCTTCCTTCTTCAGGGAGGGCGCGATCATGACAGAGTTAGAATCGCCCAAGAATACAATCCAGTGTGGATCAAGTTCTTCTTTTCTGATTAATTCTATCAGCTTCACGGTTAGCTCTGCACTTTGATGGAAGTGTTCCTTGCCCGGACCACCTATTTCTAGGTTATAATCTGGGGTTCTTATGTCTAATTCTTCAAAGAACACACCCGACAGAAGGGAGTCGAAATGCTGCCCGGTATGAATAAGTATATGGTTTACAGAAGGCTCCGCGTCTAGCTTGCGGAACACTTCGGACATCCTAATGAAGTCTGGCCTAATGCCTGTGAGGGTTATAATATTCATTTCGATCTGCTCTCCATCCAGTTTCAGTTTGCGCAGCTACAAGTAATCTGTGATTTCTAGCGCTCATCTCCTGCCAAGACATGACTTTCCCGTCTACTACAAATTCAGTATAGGGGGTGGTGTGCCATAGATGTACAGAGAAGGGGTCGTCTACTGGAGTGATCTCAAGACCCTTTCTCCGTATCCGCATCAAAAGTTCGTCATCGTCAAAGTCCATTCCGTCTGCGAACCTTTCGTCAAATCCGCATAGATCTTCTAGGTTGTGCCTTGCGATAGCCGTTGTAAAATGAAAATGCCGAGCACCGTGTACGGAATGATTATACCAGCATCCAAGTCCTCCGTACCCCGTGCCTCGCTGGGGCATGGTGGCCACAATCTCCCTCGCTTTTTGGGAGTCCGTGTAGTAGCCGCCCCAGTCTGAGCTTTGTACCGCCTCAGCAAATGCTTCGGAGTGCCCCCTGTCGGTAATAGCATAGCAGGCAAACGAAAGATAATTATCGTTTGTAACAGCTTTGGCCGCCTTTGATATTAAGTCCCCTACATGTGTGCATTCTGGATTTTGAATGATGATCACGTCCCCCACAGCTTGGGAAAACCCTACGTTGTAAGCTATGCACGGGTTCTTGTGTTTTTTTTCAGTAATTTTTACCACTTTTAGAAAGTCGTAGGTGTCGGTTAGGTCTTCTATAGGCTCAATGCTACAATCATCAACAGCTATTACTTCCACATCATTGCGACCCTGACACCGTATGCTGTTCAGGGTGTGAATGATCTGGTCACGCCTGTCTTTGTAGGCCATAACTATGGAAATCATCGGTCACCTTTAGAATTTACACACCAAGTTTGCAAAAAACGTATTCGGGTTCTGGTAGGGTCTGGAGTATTGTTCCTTTGTCGTGGTGTCAAAACATGAGCCTACATCTATGTAGCAATTATTGGGGTTGTGGCTATACATTTTATCGACCAATATGTTCGCCAAGGGACCAGCCGCGATAAGGAAAAGCTTGTCGGAGTGATTGCCAGCCAAAGATTCTGCCTCCTTAACGATCTCGCCTTTGTTTGCATTGTACCAGTTAACACAATCGTCCTTTACCCACATGTGGTCTACCGTGGAGATTGGGTACTGCTTCCCCTTGCCCTTCTCGTTTGCCACCAGCACTACTTCTCTATCCAGCCGTTTCATCATATAGCTCATAAATATTCTGAAGTTTGAGTTTACAAAAACGTTGGCATAGGTTATGCGTGACGTGTCCAGCATGGTTAAATACGCATCGACCTTATCTTCTCCGTGGCAGCATGAGCAAACTATGCCATAAAAGTAGTTATCTTCTTGGTGGGATAATGACTTTCTTATGTCTTGAACGAATACGCTGTCGTAATTGGAGCCGTCAAAACACCAGCCGTCTGTGTTGAATGCCTGCGTATCCTTCCCGATGTCTTTATTTTGTATAATTGCTAGCTCCCCGTCTCCATATCGGGCCAGCGCAAAGTTTACTCTACTCTCTATCAGGTTGAGGAAAAAGAATACGTGCTGTGTGAAGCCCCCCTTGAGTACTGTGTCAACCATTTTGCTCCTCCCAGATGGTTTTATATCCCTGCTGTCTGACATAATTCCAGTACGAGTTCATCCTTTGGCACCCGCCGGGAGATTCGGAAATGCTATTTCCATCTTCTCCATACTTAAAGCCAGTTTCAGGCTTAGACCCCCACATTTCCTGATCGTCTACAGGGTGAGGAGGAACATACGTGTGTAGTCCAAAATGCTTTTTGGTTGCAAAAGAGATGTGAGTATCTTCTCCAAAGTTCATCGGAAGCTCGGGAGGCATTTCTGCCCAGTAAGCCCTAAGCCACTCTTTTTCAAAGAACCAGCAATGACACCCCATGTCAACCCTAACTGGCTCTGGATTTGGATCTCCCCAACCAACAGCTTCGTAGCTCCCCTCGAATGGATACATGTTGTCTGCCTCTGTCATTATGCACCCTCTGGTGCTTAGCACTCCCCTGTGAGTTTCCATGGTGTTTAGGCAGTTTTCAAACCACTTTGTGCCGGGAATAGTATCGTCATCCATCACGCAAACGTATTTTCTTTTGGCGTGAAGAGCAAAGGCGAACCTTCCCCAAGTGCCTAGATTTTTGTTCGCTATCGCAGATGTGCATTTGCTTATAATCTTTCCGGGGAAATCTGGAGCGTCGTCACCAACAACATTGCCCCAAAACAGAACTTCTATGTCGTCTACTGTTTGATTCTGTATGGCCTCGTATTGCTCCTCAAGGGTGTGCGCCCTCTTGAAACCGTTAAGCACTACCGTTATCATGAACCATCTCCTTAGCTAAATTGTCGAGCTTATCCGCTAAAACATTGCATGACAATCTGGAAAGTATTCTTTTCACCCTGTTGGCGCAGGTGTGCTTGGTCAGCAATTGATTACGCAGCTTGGCAAAGTCTATTTTCCCCTTCTCAATTTCATCGTGGTCGCATGCTAGCGAACACTTTGTCTGTAGTATTTCTTTAATAACGCCGTTGGTTTTTTCCTGTTGGCCCGAATGCCTTGTTAAATAATAGGTTTCATTGCCATACAGCAACGAGTCGAAGAAATACTGGGGGATGTAATTAGACTCGTGAGTAATGATCATTTTTTTATATCTGTCGTAGATCGCATACATGGGCATAGCAGACGTACTGATATCTACATGGTTTGATAGCTCTTGATCTGTAGACAGGGTGTGATAGCAGGAGTAGTGTCCAAGGAGTTTGTTCAGCCTCTCTGTGTCGCACTTGTAGTTGGTAATTAGGCCCATTTCTAGTTGATATTCTGGCAACGTTATTCCCTGTGAGGGTAAAAATATATCCGCCCCATGCATAACGCTTATAAGCTTTGTCTTTCTTTGTAATAGCGTGTTAAATAGTCGGGGCTGGTTTGTGAATATAAAGGGGCATTTTATCTTGTGATTACGAAAAACCTCATCTAACTGGTCAATGTGATCCTGTTGCGCGTCGGTTATATTGAATACGCATTCTATCTTGCTGCCCGACAAATATTTTATCAGGTCGTTTGACAGCATTCTGTAGTGTGTGATAAAAACGTCTGGCCGCACTATGTCAAATATATCAAATGCACTTATTTGATTACTGTTCCAAACGGTGGCCTTGCAATCATCTATGGCATTTAAGCACTCACTAACATACAGCGGTTCTGTAGAATTAGGGGTTGCGTAGTTTTGTATTAGCGCCTGCATAATTTTTTCGAACCTCGTGATATGTTTTGATGTTGTTTATCTTTATCACTGGAGCTTGGTCGTTAGATACTACCTTCAGCTTATGTTTAGTTTTATTTAAGTTGTTCAGAGCCTCAAAAACGAATCTGTTCTTGTAGTCCACGGAGGATACTATTTTTCTAAAGGTCTCAATGATAGGCTCGCCATCTAAGAAAACAATTTCCGACCAGATGTTGTCCAGTCCATAGCAAAAATTGTTAGTATGTCCGTTCTCGCCTATAGTCATCCCGACTTCTAGGTTGCTGAATTTTGACTCTTCGCATTCGGAAATCACATAGGAGCCATCGTTCATCGCCAATGACAAAACTCTGCTATCAAAGAGCAAGCTGCCATTACACAGTAGTACTTTGCTATTCGTTGTGTTGTTGAGGCATAGCCTAGAGCTTTCACAGCAATTGGAGTGATGATGTATTTGATTCTCCACTATTCTGATGGGCATTCTTGCGTACTTATCCCTGACATATTTGACAACTCTATCGCAGTCAAACCCAGCGCATATTATTATTTCATAGTTTATGAATACGCTTCGAATCGCCTCTATCTGTTTGTCTAAAAGCGTAGAGTCTCCCAAGCGAATGAGCGGCGTAGGGCCATATGATTTCATTCTACGCCCCGCCTTCTCGGACAGGAGAATTACCGTAATTAATTCCTCACTCCGCGTGTTATCTCCTTTATCACCTTGCGGAGAAATTATGTGTCTTGTGCGTTTTCTCATTAAATCTCGGTGTATAGACCCGCGCTTTTAGCTTCGACGCATACCGAAGCCTTAAACTCTTCGTAGGTTTCGTGATTTGCTCCTCTGACGGCATAGGCGGGAAGGGAAATTACATTTACACCTTCACGTCTGAAGACAACGGCCCTCACCATGTCTTCATTTAGGGCGTGATCGATATCCTCAAAGAGAGTGCTTGGAATTTCTACTCCGGCTTTCTCCTTGACGAAGTATGTGCCCCCCGCAGCCCTTCTGAACGAGTCTAGTTCTCTATCTTTCTTGTTTGCTGACATAACAATTTGAGGCCTATATCCAGCGCCTTGTAGCTTCCCAAAGGATTCTGTTATTGCCTTCCTAAGCTTCGTGTTTTTTACGCCCACCGAAAATACAGCGGCTATTTTTTTCTTCGTGTAGGTTATGCCCACAAGAGAGTCGCTTGTCGTTTTTATATCTTCTGCTTTGGAAGACTCGGTGTCAATAATGACAGAAAACAACGGCTCGATTTCCGCTCTAGCCAATCCTACATCCCTAGCACCGCCGTTCCAGCTTGGCTGGCGGAACATATTGCATACGCAGTCCATCACGTAAAACTCTTGAGGGGGGATGGTGACGCCTTCCTCCTCACCACCTTCGTTGTAGGCTTCTACCGCGTATTCTTTGAGTTGCTCTAACCGGCCTGCATGACACCCAGTTTGGGTCTTCCCGCGACTACTATTCGTTCCCAGCCTAGTGTCGTTATCGTAGATAGCGAACTGACATAGCTGGCAGCTAGTTTGGAGCGACCTCTCTGAGGGCTTCGACTTCATAATGTACTCCAGCTATCTTGGTTGATGCTATTCTAAGGCTTAGCTCACTGAGCATGTCGTTTACAAGGCTCATGTCTGTGCATGATCTCTTGTTGAATAGTAAGCTGTTGGCAGACTCTGTATCGATAGAGCCGTTAATAATATATCTGGACAAGAGCCTTATGTCTGTCCCCCCCACAACCGCCGAGCCGCCCATTCTGAGCTTCTGGCGAATCTTTACTAGGAAGAGTTTGACTTGCTCGTAATCCAGCAGATCTAAACAATCACTAGCCAGAATAAACGAGCATTCATTATCAGCGAACACTTCTAAATCAAACTTGCCGTCTTTTATCTCTGCCCTTTGGTATCCTCCGACATGCTCTTCGTCGGGACTCACTATGTGTACTTTCATTATTTTATCACCTCATATGCCATGTCGAATACTTTGTTCCAATTGTCTTTAAACTTTTCTTCAGAGAAGTCGTTTAAGATAGTTTCTCTGGCCGCTGCCCCTAGTCTCTTTCTCAGGTCGTCGTCTTCAATGATCTGCTCAATGTAATCTCTCAGTTCTTTCTCGTCATTTGACATCATCCCATTTTCCCCGTGCTTGATGATCTCCGGTATCATGCAGGTCTCGGTAGTAACCACGGCGCATCCACAGGACATAGCCTCCAATAGGGCGGTTGGAATTGGGCTTAAGGTAGATGTATTCAAGAAGACTTGAGCCTCATTGTATTCATTTACCAGATCCTTTATAGAGGCCGCTGCTTCCGACAGCCCCTCGGTATCTCCTACCAGCTTAGTTTTTAGTCCCTGAGTTATACGTTCCCATCCACGGTAATTAAGACAGTAGTCCCTGTTGACAAAATCGTTTGCGACTGTCAGGACATGGGGAGACTTTGCAATGTCAAGCGGCTGAAATAGGCTGGTGTCTACACTGTGGTGAATGACTTCAGTCTGGGGGCTTCCTCTCAGCGACCAGTCGTCTCTGGAGAACTCAGATATAAACACGTTAATGTCTCCAACCCATCCTCTGGATGCTTCTACGTGCTCTGGATTTAACTGGGTTATGGGCATGGTGTGCTCCAGAATAACCAAGGGCACTCCTATCCTTTCATTGATGGCTTGGGCGGCTTGGAATTGACCAAACTTGCTTTGAACCAAAATCATGTCATATCTTATCCCTTGGTATATTGAATTTTTTGGCAGGATGTGATAATTGTCAGGAACTGGGGCGAAGTCGATATTCCAGTCTTTAATGCCATCACCTGTAAAGGCATAAAAATTATGGCCCGTTTTGCACAGTTGCGTTTCGTATCTTTCATGTGTTGGAAATGTAAGTATGTTTAGCTTTTCTGGTCTGCCCAGTGCCCTCCTGAGTATGTTCATCGTTTGGCTCATTGTTCACCCCCTCCTTGGCGTACAGCCTTGGCTATAATCTCAGTGGCCGTGTCGGCATCTTTCATCGAAAAGGTAAGGGCGGGCCTTAACCTGATAGATTTATGTCCGCACTTCAGGGCGAGCATTGTTCTTTGCATCAGCGACATAACTAAATCCCTTTCCTTTTCATTCTGCAAGTCAAAGGCAATCATTAGCCCTTGGCCTCTAACATTGTCCAGACCATCGACAGTTCGCAAGTTCCATATTAGATGTTGCCCAACCGTCTTAGCGTTATGTACCAAGTTTTCTTCTTCTATTGCGTCTATTATGTGTCGAAACCTTGCCATGTCCACTATGTTGCCACCCCAAGTGGAATTAATTCTGCTGCTAGTGTTAAATACGTTGCTGGGCGCCTCATCAATCCTCTTGGTTGAACAAAACCCGCAGACCTGTGTCTTCTTGCCAAAGCACATCATGTCGGGTATAACGCCAAAGTGTTCGTAGGCCCACATCTCTCCTGTAAGGCCAAGCCCTGTCTGTACCTCGTCAAAGATCAGCATCGCTCCGTATTTGTCGGCTAGATCTCTCAACTCTACAAAGAATGCAGGGTCAAAATGATTGTCACCACCTTCTCCTTGTATCGGTTCTACGATTATGGCCGCAGTGTTTCCATGTATGTACTGTCTCAAGGCATCAAGATTGCACATTGTCGTCCAGTTAAGTTTTGGGAAGAGCTTTGTTTTTACCGGGTCGGTGTTAGTCATGGACAGTGTGTATCCAGTTCTTCCGTGAAACGCCTGATACATATGTGCTACGTCCATCTTGTTAACCGCCTCTGCGCTGGAAATTCCCATCCTTTTTGCTTTCCAGTCAAAAGCCGCCTTGATTGCATTCTCCACCCCCAGCGCGCCACCCTCGATAAAAAAGTAATGGTCAAAGTCGCGGGTGGTAGACGCAAATCGTTCTACAAAGTCGTGGTATTCTTGAGAGTACATGTCGCTGTTGGCCAGTTTGTGCATAGCCACCTTCCCCAGATGAGACTGGGCACTAACAAGGGCGGGATGATTCCATCCCAAAGCCTGACTCGCAAACTGGGAATAGCAGTCGAGGTACTTTTTCCCCGATTCAGCATCGACGATCCAAGACCCCTTGCTCTTGTCGGGGTCCACAACAACATGGAACCCGTCTGTCAGTATGTATTGAGACAGGCCCTCTATAATTCGAGAGTCAGGCATTTCACTGCTCCTCCGGCTTTTATAAATTCGGACACGTCACAATTGAACGTGTCGCTAGAGAAAATATTATCATGGTTGTATGCGGGAGTGGTTATTCTGTGCTGAACTTTTATGCTGTTGCATATGAACTGTTTTGCTTGGGTCGTATTTACCGGACATATATTAACACTGTTGTTAGTTTTCATAGTCACTTCTATAACCTTGGTTAGCATTTCGTACAATGAAGAATGCGTAAAGGCCTCGTCGTAATAGACAAACTGATCATCTGTCGTGAACAGACAGGTGTCTAAGTGATAAAAATAAGGGTTGACCAGATCGCAGGACACATAATCTACACCCAGAGCTTCAGCTATAATGGGATGTGCTCTGCGGTTTGTCCTTAATCCGCACCCGATGAAGAGCACGTCGTTGAAAAACATTGCATCTCCCGCACCCTCAAACGATATATCTTCTGGCAATTCAATAACATCATAATCTCGATCTAAGAACCACTGTTTGAAAAGATCTCTTTCTCCCCTCCTCTCCCCGTGACGGAAGTTAGAAAGAACCACTCTGTTCCCTCTAACTAGCCCCGCGTTGGCGGTAAAAACCATGTCGGGGAAGTTGGGGTCTGGTTGTATATGTTCTATTTTGGCCCCACTGTCCACAAGGCATTCTATCATTCCGTCCCACTGTCTCCGAGCTTTTGCCTCGTCTACTTTGTTGTCGACGTTCATCCAAGAATTTATTTCATAGTTGATGTTGAAAAATTCTGGTTCACATACAAGAATCCTATTCATTTCATGCCCTGCGGAAAGCTTAATTCTTCATCGTGATTGACGGTCCATGCCACTTCATGAGTTACTGCTCTGACAGTTCTTGCGGCAGATGGTAGTCCATTGCCAGACTTCTTCACTCCACCGAATCCCAAATGACTCTCGGCAGCAATACTCCCACCGTTCCAATAGCCAAGGCCATAATCACATTCATCACGCATTCTCCTTGCTACCTTGAAGTTCTCCGTAATTATTCCCACCGACAAGCCATAGTCGGTATCGTTGTAAATGTTAATAGCGTGGTCAATGTCATCAAACGGAATGATGGCAACGTGTGGCCCGAACACTTCGTTCTTTAGGAAGGGAGCGTCTCTCCACTCTGTTTTGTATACCATTGGTGACGCATAGTAGCCCGGAGAAAAATACTCTGGAGACACGAGTACCTCTGTGTCGGGGTCTTCGATAGCCAAGAGGTTGAATGCTTTAACTCGATCCAGTTGATTGCTGTTAATAAGCGGCCCCATATAGGACAAAGAACTTGGGGCGCCGTCAAGAAACGGTGGTCCGGGGGTTACTTGTACTGCATATTTACTGAACTCCTCTGAGAAGGCGTCATACAAACTGCGGTGTATGATTAATCTTCCCGCCGAGACACACCTCTGTCCCGATCGGTTGAATGAGCTTGCGACACTTGCTGACACAGCAAGGTCTAGGTTTCCGTCTTCACAAAGGATTACCGCTGACTTGCTTCCCATCTCGCAAGAGCATGTCTTGTGCCAACTGTCCGCACACACCCTTCGAATGTGTTGACCAACCTCTGCGCTACCGGTAAAGCAGATATGGTCAATATGTTCGTTTCTAGCGAGACAGTCTCCTACCTCTCCATCTCCATGAATAAGGTTTAATACCCCAGCAGGAATCCCAGCCTCTTCATAGGCTTTCACCGCAAGCTCAGTGCTCAGGGGGGCGTCTTCGCTAGGCTTAATAACAATCGTGTTGCCCTCTACTAATGCTGGGGCAGCACACCAGAATGCTCCGATGGCAAGAGGAAAGTTCCACGGGCTAATGATTGCCACTACGCCCTTGGGCTTGCGCAGCATATAGGCATCCTTCTCTGGTATCTCAGAGGCTAAGGCTTCACCGTGTGGCATACGACCAGTGCCAAAGGCGTACTGGGCCATGTGTAGGGCTTCATTAACCTCGGCCACAGACTCGTTGTAGTTTTTCCCCGTTTCCATGGAAATGGCTGTAGCAAATTTTTCTAGGTCTCTCTCAAGAATCTTGGCTACCCGGAACAGGTACTCTGCACGATTGACACGGCTTAGCTTTTTCCATCCATCAAAAGCCTGCCTAGCCGACTCACACGCCAACGAAACGCTGGCGGGAGAGGACTGCGGAAAGCAGGCCATTTCCTCTCCGGTACACGGATCTATCTTGGCAAACCCTCGGGACTCATTCTCTAGCCATTGGCCGTCTATAAAATTCTTCCCTTCGTATCCACTAAACATGCTATCCTCCCAGATATTCTTTTATTTGATTGCCAACCTTCTCGTATGAGAACTTCTCTCCCTGCTGTAGGCCTTCATCTCTGTCTATACTTTCCCGATTTTCGTAGTAGTATCGCATTTCTTTTTTGAACTTACTTTCGTCGGGTATAAACCATTCTTCTCTACCAGTAAAAATATCTGGAAATGCGGCGTCGTTGCAGTCGCAGACTCCCAGTTGTCCGTCCACTAGAGAGCCTGTGTTCGGGTTGTCGGAGTTAATGAACTCGCGTGGGCCGCCAGTGTTGCTGCAAATTGGAGTATTTCCGAAGCACATCGCATCAAAAGATGGTAGTGACCAACCCTCACCGTGAGATGGGCACAGAAAACAATCAGCATACTGATGCAGGGCGTTTAGCTCGTCTTCCGCGAGCCTGTTGCTGATTACCGTAATGGGCGGGTAGTCTTCTGTGCTCCTGTACATTCTTAGTCTGCTTTTCATGTTGCCACACAACTGATGAATTGCGGCGTCTATATTCGCAGGGGACTGTCCGAACTTGCCGACTTTAAGAATCAACGAAACTGGTTCAGATTTGTCGAATTCACTGTAGAAACATCTAATCACGGAGACTAAATTTTTTCTATCGTTGACATCTCCAACGTAATAAAACCTAAACCGTGAGTCGGCGTCGGGGATGCGCATATCTTTGTGCGGCTGTTTATACTTGGAGAGGTCAAAAGCATAAGGCACGACCCTTATACTGTCTGGCGGAAGAAGATTCTCCTCAACAAAAGTGTCTCTCATTTCTGTATTGGGAACCCAGACCTCCCCCATTTGTTGCAGATGAACAAACCAATTATTTGGCTTGATGCTTGCCGATTCTGATACAAATAAAGCTACATTCTTGTCCATAAGCTGGGTGCCAACCAAGTGGTGCGGCAATACATGCTGGAGACATGCGGTGCAGCCCTCGGAGTTCTTGCTTTCCAAATGCTTTATCCTTTGGGGGATGTCTTCGCTCCACTGTGTCAGCGTGACATTTCTGCACACCACGTCTATCCCAACCGAGTCCATTGCTAGGATATAATCTCTCGCCGCCTGTGCCCATCCGGTATCTTCTCGATAGTGACCTATGTATAATACCTTCATGGCGTTTTGTTTACCTTTTCCCATCTTCGTTGTTCCCATTGATTTCTTCTGTTACAAAGGCTGGACAAATGATCGTAGGCTATGTCGAGATTAAATGGCTGCCTAGTATTATTCCCTTCGAAGGCAGCAGAGCTTTCATTAAAGTACATCCCTCCCGTAGAGCCAGTGGCACTACGGTAAAGCAAGTCTCTGCAAAGTCTGGATTCAAAAAATGTATTTAACCTTTCAGGCTCACACAGAACATGTGAAATTAACCACTGGCTAAGCTGATGATGAGAGATGTCTTGGGGAAAGTCTGTGGGCTTTGGCTCTGGAGATCGTATCCTAGGAGCGGAGTACCAGTCCGGGTTCTGACTGCCTACGTCCACGCTGTCAAAAAAATCTTCCCAACGCTTTCCAGAAAGGTGCCACTGGTAGTGCTCCATGAACGCCTTGTACGTCTCGTGCCCTGCTCGTCTTCTCATGCTCTTTGGTTGGTCAAAAAACTCTTTGAACTTTTGAGCAGCCAAGTCGTTGTCTGGTACAGCCCTAAAACATCCGGTTTCAAGCTCTCTGTACGTCCCCTTCGGTGTAATAGGGACTCCCTTTAGTTTGCGGATCACGCTTTCCATAGCCGAATAGTCTGTTCCCATAACGGGGACTCCGCAAGCTGCGGCTTCTACTTGGGGCAAGCCAAACCCCTCACAGTTGGCATATTGCACATAAACATCAAACAAGTTGATAATAGAGGCTAGGTCTTCATAGCTGGCTCCCTGCTTAACGCTGGACAGGGAAGCTCCAAACTTCCCAGTGTAGGGTGACTCAGCAACGGCACCCTTGAACAGGGACGGGAAAGGTTTTCCGGTTTCACTGCATATATAGGTAAACATCACATGCGACGATAGCTCGTGTTCCTGTAGTAGTTCTGGTATGTTCCACCCCAAGTCGGGATAGCTGGTGTGACAGTATAAATAGTACTTTTTGTCATCGGAGTTGTCGAGGAACTTCTTGAACGCCTCAAATAGATCGGGGTATAGCTTGCGTCTTTGGTTACGCATGACCGTGCCGATGATTTTATACTCGGGATCGATCCCATACTTTTTCTTGTGGGCATCTTTATCTTCTATAGGCTGGTAGGCCGGGTGGGCAGAAGGAGGTGCGCTGCCCAGATAATTGATTCTCCCCCCGCCCTGCTCTTGCAAAACCCCTCCTGCCCAGTCGGAGTATGTAAAGCAGCAGTCTGCCGATGCGTATGTGGCAAGCCACTGCCTAGCCTGTGGGGATGCGTCCACGGTTGGCATAATGCACCACTTGAAGTACGGCCTGAAAGGTGATCGTTCCACAAAATCTAGCATCCAGAAGTCTCGTATGTCGCACACGATATCTGGGAAGAAGTCTAAGCACACTTCCTCGAATATAAACTCACCAAACTGGTTGGTGGGGCTAGACTGGTACGACTGCTTTTCTTCCTCGGTAGACTTAGGCTCACACTCTGCGTTTGGCATCACTCCATAGTACAACCAAGGAAGGCTGTTCGCCCTTGGGTCGTTTCTTTCGCCATAGGAGGCTAGCTCGGCCAGTTCGTACTTTCCTGTGGAGTGGAGGTACTTGAGCACCTCTCGGGCATAAGTGGCGTATCCCGTGTTTAGAAATGTAGCTTCGCTACAGAAAAGGATTCTTTTTTTGCGCATTTCCTACTCGCTATCTTCCATGTGTAGTGTTTCCAGATCAAACTCGTTCACCCTAAACACGATGCTTTTGCTGCCCTTGGATGGATGTTTAGCAGAGGCATGTATATGTATCTTTGAACCCTTTTGGGCGATCTTGCATATAGTTTCAGCGCCTGTGTGCCAAGCTTCGCACCTAATAAAGGTTGGGATGCGATTCTTTTCTCCGGTGCTTTTTGTTTTTCGGTACGTATACACGACGACTAAAAATTCTACAAAGCTTACGTCGTTCACCGTGGCAAGACAGGGGTCTTCAGTCAAGTATCCTGTAAATGAACATAGGTTCATGTACTTCTCCCTTTAATTACAACGCAGCGATCTTACTATATTAGCCAAGACTGAGGCATTAATACACACTAAATTTCGTAAATTGCATTAACTATGAACGAGTTGTCACTTTTAGATGCCTTGCCGCGCATAATAATATTGTTACCTTCATACATGATGTACTGGTGCTTATCCCTGCAATCGGGAAACACAACCACGCTGTCCATAGAACAGGTTTCATCCTCCACGGTTAAGAACGCCATGGTCTTGCCTTTAGACTTGCCTTTGTTAATCTTGTAGTCCGACACCCTCTTGATGTTAACTGCCACCTGTAAATTTGCTCCGGTCTTGCCGTTTACAATTTCTTTGCAGGTCGAGTTGGCCCCGGATGTATCGGAAGTCTCTACTTTGGCCATTGACACAGGGCATCCAAGCAGTCTTGTTTCTTGGTCCACGATCCAACTAGGGTCATCTGATAGATCATACGGGGGATGTTCCAACAATTGTATCTCGTTCTGAACCAGTTGGCTCCTTTCCACCCGATGTGTTCCACCGCCCTCTTTCTTGATGGGGGCCAAGTCTTGCAAGGCAGAGATTAGCGTCTTCCATCTTTTCTTGGGATAGTGCTCTACCAGCCACGCTGTTTCTGCCTTTGTAAGATTTTTGTATATCTCGTATTCATAAAGCGCGGAGTTTCTGGTTACCTTATCTTTAAACCCACGGAAAAATCCAACCGAAGCCAGCGCCTTGAACGCCGTGGAGTTTATCTTGGCAGAAAGGTATAGAAGTATTTCCACCCAGAAAAAATTGTCCGCTGTTTTTTTAAGCTCTGTCTCCATTTCATTCACCGATTGTATTACCTTGTCTCCTGTTTTGCCGGTAAGAGACTTGATGTCCTTTACACCAAAGTAAATTTTGCCCTCCGTGAAATGAAACTTGTCTTTAAAGAATGTGATGTTTGGAGTCTTTGTTTCTATATCAAAGAGTTTTGCTTCTGATATTAGCTCGCGGACCTCATCCTGTGAGTCTTGTTTCTCGTTGGCATAATATAGATAGGCGACAAAAAAGTCATCCGTGTGATGGGCTTTGCAATAGGCACTCCAGTAGGAACATATTGCGTAAGCAACTGCATGCGACTTGTTAAAGGAGTACCTAGAGGATTTTTCTATCCAGCTAAATATTTCTTCGGCCACGTCCTTGGTGACGATTCCTTCCCTCTCAGCGCCTGACAAGAAGGAACTCTTTACTTGAGCCATAAGGCCAGCCTTCTTTTTGCCGATGGCCTTTCTTAATACGTCGGCTTCTTGTAGGTCAAAACCGGCAATCTTTTGGGCAATCCTCATCGATTGTTCTTGATACACAAGGACGCCGTAAGTAGGTTGCAGGATGTCCTCTAGGGATTCGTGAATGTACGCGATCTCTTCTATTCCGCGCTTTCTGTCAACATATCTCTGCGTCATGGACTTGCCATCTGAAAAAGCCTTTAAGCATCCGGGCCTAATGAGAGCCACAAGCGCCGAAAGTTCTTCCACATTGCTCGGCTTAAGCTTCTTTGCCCATGACCTTCCGAGGTTGCTCTCAAGCTGGAAAACGCCCTTGGTCTTTCCCTGCTGGAACAATTCCCAAGTTTTGGGACAGTCGTAGTCCGTTACCTCGGCGGGATTAAGAAACATACAGATCGCCTTTCGCGAAAGCTTTGTCGATCTTTAGGTTTCTGTAAACTGACCTATGGGTTTTCATAAATTTGATCATAATATTTGCGGTATCTTTTACGTCCTGAAGGGCGTCGTGAGCATTTTCTTTGCTTAGGCCCATCCTGTCGCGCAAAGAATCCATGCTGATAGATTTAACTGACGGGTCTCCTTCGCTCCACATAAAGTAGTTGTCCATCATGTCCACCTTATAGATGGCATGAAATAGCTTTTGCTGTTGTCTATCAGGGTTGTAGGGGCCGTATTCTTTGCACAGCCTGTCTATAATTATCATGTCAAAGCCGACGATATTAAACCCTGCCGGGATAGGCGCAAACCACTGGGTTCCTTTCCAGTTATACTGATCCACAAACTGGATGAACTTCTTCCAAACCGATCTTAGAGTGGGGGCCTTTTTAAGTTCTTCTCTAGTTTTCCCTGTAATCCGTAAGGCTTCCTCTTCTAGGGGATCTAGACCGGCCTCGATAGCTTTATTGTCGCTGAGGATGGGTCTAATTTCACTGTTGAAAGTGCCCTTGAGTTTTAGATTTCTGCCGTCCAAGGCAAGCGCTGCCAGTTGTGTAGGCTGGGTTTTATGGGGATTTCGAGAGCCGGTTTCAAAGTCAAAAACAACAATGTCTCTACTGGCCATAAGATGGTTCCTTGTTATTAACCAAGTTTTGAATTTTCATTATCTTGTCAAGTAGGGTTATCCCTAGTACGTCAAATTTTACATGTCCTAAAGCTTCTAGGTCAGACATTTCAAGTCCAGCCACTTTTTCTGAGCCGCTTTTCTGGGCTACCATTGGGCATACCCGGCCTAATGCCTCTCTGGATATAACCACCCCTGCGGCGTGTTTACCTTGGGTCTTAAACGTTCCCTCTATGCGAATGGCTTGCTCAAAAAAGTCTGCATAGGTTCCTTCAAGCTCACCCCTGCTGTTGACAAAACAGAAGTCTCTCAGTTCGTCGGCGTTGTTTATAAGCGCCCATTTAATGATAGAGCGGTCCTCTTCGTCCATTGCCTCTAGCTGGTCAGAGACATCGGCCTCATTCGGAATGCTTTTGGTCATTTCGTTCATCTCGCCAAACGAGCACGCCGCATTGATGCGCATGATTTCTTTCAGTGCGCTTCTGCCACGCAGCTTGCCAAACGTTATCATTTGGCTAACCCTGTCGTGTCCGTATTTATCTTTTAGGTATAGTATAATTTCATCTCTTTTCTTGCCGGGAACGTCTATGTCAATATCCGGCAGGGCAATATGATCACCAGTGTTTCTTCCGCTGTTGTAGAATCTTTCGAAAAGCAAGTTGTATTCTATGGGGTCAATCTTGGTAATCCCTACTAGGTAGGATATTAAACATCCCGCAGCAGACCCTCTGCCCGGACCAGATAGCCATCCTTGTTCGGCCACATAGTTAATTATGTCTCTTACTATCAGAAAGTATCCGAACAGGTTTGCACCTTTTATAACTTCGAACTCTTGCTTAAACCTGTCAAGATATACTTCTTCCGTGGCGGGGTCACTAAATTTGTCTCTTGCCACAAGAAGTGTTTTCCAACCCTCTCTGCACAGTTGCTTAAGGTATGCTTCTTCTGACTCCCCGTTTGGGCATTCAAACTCTGGAAGAAGGGGCTTGCTCAATATGTCGTAGCTCTCACACTTGTCTATAATGTCTGACACCTCTAGGGCTTGCTGCTGGTCGCAGTCCAGTAGTATTTCGGCCACCTCTGTACTGTCTGGAACGTGATAATCGCTGCTATCAAAGAACTTCTCAGCCCACGGGTCGGCTTCTCCAGACTTAAGGTCTTTTCTAACCTTGGGTAGTGTGGTTTTCATCCCTGAGCATAAAAGAATTCTGTGTAGCTGCGCGTCTTCGCTGTTGACGTAATAGCTCTTTGCGAGAGCGGGGGATTCTACATACGCATCCTCACCAAGGGCAGAGTATCTCTTGGGGGAAATGCAGATTAGATTTCTGTTATCAAAAATTCTTCTGGCTTCGTGGGAGGGTACGTTGCCGTCTGCATCTAGAGAAGATATAAGATCAATAAGATCATGCCACCCAGCCTTATTTTTTGCTATCAGCGTGAAGTCGTCAAAGGCGCACCCTATAATGGGCTTGATGTTGTGCTTCACACAAGCTTGATAGAACGAAACCGCCCCAGAGATGGACTTATAGTCGGTTATGCCGCAAGCCGCGTACCCGTTCTCGCTACACTTCTTGGCAAGCTCTTCGGGCTTGGAAAATCCCTTAAGCAGGCTGTAGTGGGTATAATTACAGATCGGTGCCCAGTTCATTCCGTCCTCTTCAATGTAAATTTTCAAAAAGTGAGGCCGCTTACTCGAAAGCTTCTGCAATCCTTCCCTGAGAAGCGCCTCGTCCCTGTTGCTGCTGTTGCATCCTGAGCAATTGTTGCAAGTGTTGTAAAAGAACCGTGTCTCGTGCCCGGCCTTGTTCTAGGATTGTGTCCAATTTTGCATTTATGGCCGTCAGGTCTACAGGCTGACCACGAGCAGGTTCTGCTGGCTCGTCACGTCTAAGGGATATTACAAAACCCAAGGTGATCGCAACCAGCACAACCAGTGCGCGAGAGCAGTTCAGGATCTTTTGGCCTGTCATAGGATAACCTTGCCGTCGCCCTCTAAGAGATACCTAGGTCTGCCACCGCTGTCTGTTCTTTGGGTGTCTAGCGGAATACCAAAGTGGTCAAACATGGTTGCGGCAATATCAATAGGGCCTAGCGGTGTCTCTTTCGGGTAATAAGACTTGTCGGACTTGCCGATAACTTGTCCATGGTTATAGTCTCCACCGGCAAGAAGCAGGGTGGAAATGGATGGCCAGTGATCCCGTCCCGCGTTCTTGTTTAATTTGGTTCGACCAAATTCTCCCGTGACAACCAAGAGGGTGTCTTTGTTCATGCCTCTCTGGTGAATGTCCTCCACAAAAGCGGACAGAGCCTTGTCTAGTGGGGGAACTCTTCCCTCTAGAGACTTTTGAATGTTTCCGTGCATGTCCCAGCCACCATAATGGATAGTGACAAACTTGGTCCCAAACTCAGACAGCCTTCGGGCTAATAGTAACTGGTCGCCAATGCCACCCTTGCCATACTTTTGGCGCATAGCTTCAGGTTCTTGGTCGAGGTCGAATGCGTCCTTAGCGTTTCCTAGGATTACATTGTAGGCTTGGTTGCCAATCTTGGAGAAAGATTCGGCTTCCCGATCAACCACCCTATGCTTGCTGTCCAAGGCATTCAGCAGACTCTTGCGATCCTTAAAGCGATCTAACGCAATTCTGGGGATCAGGTTTTCTTTGTTTGAGGGGTCAAAGGGCTTGTAAGCCCCTCCCAAAAAGGCGGGTTGCTCCCCTTCGATCTTTCCCTGCTTTACATAGCTAGGCATCCCGTTGACAGGATGGTTCGTTCCAAAGACAGCAGATACGACGGCTCCATAGCCGGGGTACATAGAATCTGCCGTGTTCTCTCTTTTTGAGTTTCTATGCCCCGTCATAACCCAGTGGGTGGCTTGCCTATGGGACGAGTCCCCATGGGTAAATGAGTTCACGGCAGTGAGCCTGTCGCCCTGTTTGATCAGGTCGTCAAAGAGTCCCCCAAACGCCAGACCGTTTGGGTGTGTGGCAAGGCCGCTGGTAGGCTTAAATTCGTCTGGTGTCGGCTCCGTGGGGGCGTGGAAAGTCTCAAACTGAGTAGGGCCACCACCAAGCCAAACCCAAATCACAGACTTGTCGTTGGGGGATGTGATTCCCTCCTGACTAAAAGCCAGATCGGAAAATGGAACCGCGCTGAGTCCCGCCCCAATGCTCCCAACAGTAACAAAGTCTCGCCTATTAAATCGCAAGTCTAGCATAGCTTCCTCCTCCTTTTTTTGTCCCCGACTTTAGCCCGGAGCGTTGTAATAACCTATATTAAAGCCTTCTTTGGTGCATTCCTTAACAGTATCATCCATTCCGTGCTTGTCAAGGTGCTCCTCTATATATATACACATGTTCTTGTCAGTACCATGCCAATTATTTTTAAAAAAATGGCAGAGCTTGGTGCATTTCCAGTGACTCCTGTCTCTTGATAGTGGTCTTGGCTTGTGGTTTTCTCGTATGGATGAGAATGTGTCCTTAAGCATGCCTAGGAACTTTTTCTCATCTCTCTTGTCAAAACACATTGAGAATGGACCGCCATCCTTGACATAAAAAATAGTCATGATTGACTGGTCGTACTCTGGGAACATCTTGGATATGGCATAGTTGTATAGTAACAGTTGGGGGTCCACCAGAAGCTTTTCGTAAGTCTTCTCTTCTCCAGTAACCCAGTCTAACCTTCTTCCGGTTTTCCAGTCTATCACCTCTATTATACCATTTTCTGCCTCTGTTACAAGGTCTATTGTCCCTTTTATGGCAAGATTCCCAGAAATTGTCTCGCCGTTTGGTAGCTCGTAGTCGTACTTGGCCCAGTCTTCTTCTATCAGAATATCAAAATGCGGCTCAGAGGCCACAACCTTCCTGAATCTAGGATCGAATTGTCCGTCGTTGTACTCCAAGGCGCTCCAAGCAAGCTTTTCGCAAGTTTTTCTGTCCCCAGCAGTGAATTTGTTTTTGGATTGCTCGGTATAATAATCAAAACTTCTGTCCGCAAGTTGCACCACGAAAGAATCATCGAGGAACTTGCTGGCATGTATCTTGACTTCCCCCAAGGCGTCATCATCTGTCTTCAGGTATTTTCTTTTGGGGTTGTCTTGCTGGAATTTCTTAAGAGAGGCAAATACCTCCATCACCTTGTGGACTATTGTTCCCATCTCTGCCTTCTTCCCACTGTCTGACTGATATCCCAACACATAGGTCAGGAAATACTGCATCTGGCAGAAAGAATAATTGTTATAGCTTGAGCTACGAATGTATGTAACTAACATGCTTAGCACACCCCTAGGGTAGATATTGTAGAGCAAAGGTTTTCCACGCCGCCCCGTGAATTGTCCACAATGGCGTCGAAGTTTTTCCAGTCATAATTGTCTTTGTCTAGTGCCACCTCGCTGTCATGAGAATCTGTCAGCTTGTCCCTTGTAAGCCTGATCACTCTTCCTCCAGCCTTTTGAATTGCCTCCACCTCGTTGGGAAATCTAACGTCAGCCACGATGGCTAATTCTGTCTGCTCCCTACGGATCATGTCGATGGTATGGTCTACCCAAATAGGACCATGCATTTGCCTCATCACGTTAGTTCCGAAGTACTGCATAAACTCTCTGGCGGTCATGTACTTGTCAGCACCTGCGTTAACCATCCACTGGTACTCTTTTGTAAAAGGCATGTCTTTCCAGAAGAGGTGGGTTGGGGTGTTTTTTTCCTCGTTAGTGCCGTAGACCTGCCCCGGCTGTAGGCCAAAAAACTCTACACAAATTCTTTTGAGTCCATCGGCAAAGCTATACAGCTTAACATATGGCCACATATTTCTTTCGGCGTAGGCTACGAAATCTGCATCTTTTCTTGCTACGTCCAGCACACCCCAGCCGCTATTGCCCAAGGAGTCAGCCGTTAAAATGGCAAGCTCTCCCTTGGGAGTAACGTCGAAATCCTCGACTAGGCCTTTGTTCTTCAAGATGCTTCCATGGATGTAATTTGCCGTCGTGTTTTTGCCCGACTGCTTTTTTCCAGAAATGCCCAGTATTACCATTAGAAAGCACCTCTTACTTGTGTCAATACAGTGTCCTTGATTTGATCAACGCTCATGTCTCCAATATCCTTACGCAGAAGTCTTGGAAATTCCAACTTGAACATGCGGCCCAACTGTCTGCACAACTGGGTTTTGGATTCTCTTCCTGCCTGATCGTTATCTGTCAGGATAACAAGTCGTGTTACTCCGCTTTGTTGTATCTTTCGTTGCTGTTGCTCGCTGAGAGACTTTCCAAAAATGCTTACTGCGTTTGTGATGCCCGACTCGTAAAGCTTCCACACGTCTCCTTGCCCTTCGGTCACAAAGAGCAGAGAAGTTTCTGACGCTTGACCGATAGCCCTGTGGTAATTATACAAAAAATGCCTCTTGTCGAAGCCTTTTGTGAAGAGAAATTTTGGTGTCCGGTATTCCTTTGTGGACCTGCCAATGTGAGCCACTACAATGGTTCCGTCGTCATTGTGGATAGGTATCACTGCTCTGTGGTGCATGGGAGAGGATTTGTCGTAGCAATCTCCAATCTCGAAATGCAACATTGTCTGCTCAGAGAAGCCGCGAGATAAGAAGTACTCTGAGGGGTGTGTAAGATTATACCTGTTTCTGGTTGATGTGGGCACAAATTTTTTCGATTGGGAAAACATAGTAACAAGTTTCACAAAGCCGTCTGGCTCTTGCTCCTTGTCTATTGTAATATTTTTTCGGTCTATGTTAAGTATGGTACAGGCAAAGTCTAGGGCTTTTTTGAAGCCTACGTCTTGGCCGCTCTGTTGGGACAAAACCCCCTGAATCAGACCAAATACGTCGGTTCCGTATGTATCATGGCAGTCTCTGGTCCAGCATCTCCACAGTTCCTTGTCAGTAGAAAGAGAAAATGCCCTGCTGTTGTCGCTGTCTTCGTGGACTGGGCAAGTAGAGTATATATTATCTCCCATGATTTCATAGTCGATATTTAGATTAGTCAACAAAAGCTCAATATCAGAAAAGAGCATCTTTTTGATCTGCTTAGTATTAATCTTCGGCATCGTCTTCTTCGTCTAAGTCTAGTTCGTCGAGATCATCAACTAGCCCAGTGTCACCGCCGGGACTCTTTCTAAATTCGTTCCTTGTTTTTAACTCGTTGATGATAAACTTGTCACCAATGATGTTCATGTTTATGTAATCGCCATCGTCTAATCCTCCACCGTGGCGAGCCACCACGGGAACAAGTTTCCTATTGCCAGCGCTAAGCCCATCCTCAGCTAGCTCTTCTGGGGATTTATTCTTGAAGATCGTAAAGGAAGTACATAACCAAATAAGCCTGTCGGAGCCGCTCACCGTGTCTGTGCTCTCCTTAGTAATGCCATCCCTGTTAAGCTGAACGAAGGCTAAGCACGGAACATCGAGCTTGACACAGGCGTTGTGGAGAGAGGTGATCTGAAAGCCTAGGGCTTGGTATTCCTGTATGTTGTGTGTGATAGAATTTGAAGACATTAATTTAAGGTAGTCGTACACAATTAGACAATCGTTAGTATTGCCGTTCTCGTCTGTGCCCACCTCTTGCATTATCCAACGCTTAATAATATTCAACACCTGCTCAAACGGTTTGCCAGCCACTGAAACGTAGCTGTAAGGTATGGAGCTTATTTTCTTGACAGCTTTCTCTACTTGAGACAACTTTTCGTCGTTATCTGTAAATTGCCCACACGAGATGTCGCTGATGGATATCTTACTTAGGTTTGCTAGAATTCTATTGAGGTGGTCGTCTTTAGACATCTCTGTGTCCAGCATCAATACTGGAATGCCCTGAGATGCTACGTGTATGGCAACATTATCAGCAAAGGCGCTTTTCCCCACCTTGGGTCTAGCGGCTATCAGATCGACACACTTTCGGCGTAACCCCCCGCCTATTGCTTGGTCAAACCTAGGGAACCCAGTGGGGATGCCTACTATGTCGCACTGGTTTTCTGCCAAGAAGGTTACATACTCTTCTATATTATTGCCAATCTTCTCCGGCTTCTCCCCACCGTCATCCTCTCTCAAGAAGTCCATAAGGGGGTTTTCCACCATAGAGACTATCGTATCTATAGTTTCTGACCCATCAATGCCGCCGACATCATTACTGATTTTGTTGGTTAAGTCTTTGATGCTTCTAGCAAATTCAAACTTCTTGATCTGAACAGCGAAGTCTAAAACGTTTTCCTTCTTAACCGGAAAATCAAACAGAGACTTAATGTATGTAAGCTCCTGTTTGCTGTTAACCAGTTCTGCAAAGTTCAACTGTGAGGCCGCAGACAAAATAGAGGGCAAGTCTATTTCCCTGTTAGCTTGAATGGCAGACTCTACACACCTGTAAAGAACTTGGTTATTGTGGTGAGAAAATGTGCGGTGGTCTATGATGTCAGACACGTCAACGTAAACATCAATCCCGTGCCTGAAAAGACCCGCCAATACCGCCCTCTCCGCTCCAACATCTGATAGGTCGTGGCTCATTAAGTACTACCTTCCGGTGCATCGGTTGCATCTATGATATTCTCCATAAACCAGCTTGGGACTTACTTTAAAAGTCTTTCCGCAAACGTGGCAGTTCACCTCCGTCTTTTTCGGGGGAGAACGTCGCCTTTCTGTTCTCTCAAAATCTGGTGTTTCTATGTGGGACAGTTCTCCGGTGTCTTCCCATTTGTTCTTGCCGCCTTTCACTTTGGTTCTCCTTTTTTTGTTAGAGTCTCTGTTTTTAACAGTAAAATCTTTACCGACGCTTGCAGGCTCTTCCTCTTCGAGGGCCTCCTCGACAACTCGGTCAAGGTCATTTAATGTCTGACGAAGCAGATCTTTTTGGTCATCACTCAAGTTCTCTAGTAGCTTGTCTATATTCATAATCTCTTCCCTTTTTCTAGTAGGATATCTCCCTTACGCTTGAGTTCATAAACCTTGCCTTCAAGTGACTGTAGCCTAGCTTCAGCTACTCCCCGCATCTGATCGCACTTGGCCGCATAGCTGTTCTCTCTTATTATACTCTGGCGCTTTACCTCGTGCTTGGTGTATTGGTCAAAATTGTGGAGATTGCCTACCACGAGTTTCTCTATCTGGTCATTGCACCAGTCGAGGACTACCTTGTTTTTGTTGATCTCATCTTGGACGTAAGAAGAGTACCCATACAGGATATACGCCCTATCAAACAACTCTTGCTGCGTCAGCATCTTGATTTTATCAATGGGCATGTTGGATGCCTCCAGAAATTCTTCTCTGAAGGTGGCAAACCTGACATTAGACAGGTCAAGGTAGTCGTCTATCTGCCCTATGTGTTTAGCTAGGCGCTCAGACGCCTTTAATTGTATTTCGCCAGTCATCTTCGTTATCCGAGTATTTTAGGACTACTAATTCAATGTCATTAAGTTCACACCACTTCAGCTTGTCTTCGTCTCTGGACTGGGCCTTTAAGAAGGCAGCTTTGTTCTTGTGAAAGAACGGGCTATATTCATAGTGTTGTTGGCCGTGTACCTCTATACCTAGTCGCAGGTTTGGTATGAAGAAGTCTAAATAGAGTACGGACCTTCTGTGGGACGCCGTGCTGCCGGGAAGCTTGACCTCCTCAAGTATTCTATAACTGTGGTATATTTCTTTCAGCAATTTTCTGGCGCGTAAATGATACTTAGACCGCTTCTTCTTGTCGTTGTCATATACATCATATTTGTTAAGATTCCAAGTGTACTCCCTGCCGCTAAAGCCTGTCGCTTTCAAAATAGTTCCCTTACTTTATCATAGATGAAGCTGCACACGTCAGGGTTTTCGTTCAGGAAGTCTGAAAGGTTGTTAACACCCTGAAACTTGAAGAACTTTTCTGTCTCTTCTTTAGAGTCTGGCACGCCGTTGTCCTTGAGAACTTTGGCTATTGTTGGGTGTTCTTTGTCCTCTAGGGCGCAAGATATCGTGTACCACGCTCCGGCGCTCTTGATCAACCTAAACTCGCAGGCAATCTGTATCACTTCTTGGGTTTCGTCTATGCCTATCCCGTATCGTATCCAGCCTTCTGCTGTAGAATTCGGTGTACCTCCGGCGTTTGATGTTAACACCTTCCAGTTTGCAACCTGTCCAATGTGTGGCCCGGTATCCTTGGGAATTTGCCACCTGCCCCTGTGGGTAATAGCAATATTTGTTCCAGCCTGATACTGGATCATGTTTCCTCCATCGGTCATCTTTGCCGGTGCCCACCTACTGCCTCCGGTATTGGCGATGTTGTGTAGGATGAACAAGGCAACTGTTTTGTTCTTTGTAACCTGACCACCAATCCGTTTAAGAAACATGGACAACAATCTGGGAAGGGCATTTCTTACGCCGGTCCTGATTAGTCCTTCAAGCTCATCCTTCGGAACCATGCTAGATACAGAGTCAACAACAATGACGCACTCGGGGTCGTTATTTATGTAAAATTCAATGATATTGAGGTAGTCCTCTGCTGACAGAGTTCTGTCGTCAGTGGACTCCACGACTATAATGTCTTTTGGGCGAAGCGATTTTATACCTTCAAAGTTCTGTATGGCTAGTCGGCCCTCGGTGTTAACGTAGATAACCTTTTTGCCAAGTTGCTGGCATTTTCCGGCAAAATGAAGCGCCGTGGTTGTCTTGCCCGTCTTGGGGTCTCCCGACATGACTACGCAACTGCCTTCACGGATGCCTCCACCTAAAGCTATGTCCAGCGCAGGAGACAGGCTAAGTAGCCCAAGGCTCGTAAGATTTTCAAGAACCTCTGTTCCGGGTCGGACAACATCTCCGTAGGTAGCTATAATTGTGTTGCTCGTTGGATCATCGTCAAATTTAGTTATCTTCTTTTTTGCCATCTAGCTCCCTCAATTTCTGCAAGGTGGATTTATTCCCGTGGGCTTTATTTTGCCTCGTCGTGGCATCTTTTTTGAAGCGGATAGTTTTTGTGGACTTGTCCTCCCTCTCGATCATCTTGTGGTATTGCTGAATTATGGATTCCAGAGGCGGGTATTTAAGAGAATACATGCGACGGCACTCTGGGGAATTGACGGCCCTAACAACTGCTGATTCTGGATATTTCCTGAGAAGCCTGTGCGCCAAAACCACCTGATATTGGAATACTTTTTTCCACTTTGGCGTGTTCCAGAATTTGTAGGGCTGAGCGCCGACATTTTCTTTTTCAGCCATGCGAGTACAAACAATCTCTGCTATGTACTGGGCACAGGTAACATAGTCGCCGCCGGAGGGCGACTTGTACCTACTTTTATCTGTCGGATGTTCGGGCATGATTGTATATTATAGCTTCTTCAAAGCATTTGTCAAGAGGGTCTTCGACTTTTTCTTCTTCGATTAGCTCTGGCGTAAGCCACTGAGTCTTGTGTACTATATCTCCTTCTACAATCCCAATGGTGTAGTAGTGCTTAGTTGAGCCACCGATAAGCCCCATGAGGGACCGGACAAGATACACCCCCTCCGTGTTGCGAGTGTCGGTCTCGACGACGTGTGAGCGATATTGTAGCTTTATGGAGTTCACGTAGAGATTTTGGTCTGAGCATGTCTGGTTAATGTCAAGCCAAGTGTTGTATTCTTTGAACCAAATCTCTGTCCCATCGGATAGACACACCCTGACCCAGATGGCCCTTTTGTCATTCCGGTACTCTGCAAGCCACTGCTCATGAGTTGTGATATAATTATTCATCGTCCTCTTGGGCGACATCGGCATCTGCCTTGGTTTGCGTTACGCACCCCCTAGTTCTGAGCGACAGGTCTGCCTTTCTGGTCGCATCGCTAATGCTGGATGCGGTCTCGGTCATTGTAACAACCCCTTCCCGTCTGGCCATCTGATCACCGGCCTTTATCCTCGTGGGAGCCTCTAAAGCTTGGAGCTTATCAATTCGTCTCTGTATCGCAACAATGGGGCGATCCAAGTCCTTGGCTATTTGCTTAGCGTCTTGTTCCTTATAGTGACCCTCGACGTAATATTCCTCAGCTTTTCCTAGCGGTCCCTTTTTAGTCATTGATAAAACTCCTCTGTGCTCTAGTCATGTATAGTAGGTTTTTTGTCTTCAAAAACATCATGTAGAAATCAAACGTGTCTCTGGACACCTGCTTTAACTTTGCTTCTAAGTAATCTTCTCTGTGACTATGCATTCCCCAAGGGTCGTAAGGCACGCCCTTGTGAACTCTGACGTAGTGAGACTCTGATTTCCCGTCTCTTCTAATGGTCGTAACAATTTTGGCAAAACTTTTTTCGTTATCGTGTATTATGACTCCCCCGGTCCTGTCAAACAGCACCTCTTTAAGGTGTATTCCACTGTTAGCACCGTCTGCGTCGTCTATATATTTCATTTTTTCCCTTCCATTATATATCTGATTCTTTGCTGGTCGGTCATCGCCCTGACTTCTCTGTCTGTGGCTGTACAGTGCCTAGACAGGGGCGATTCAGGGGCCGGGGCGTTTTCTTTAGACTGGGACACTATCTCCGACATCTTTTGACGGCCCGCCTTTCTTGCGTTTTTATCGGCAAGCTGCCCAATGGTAGACGGGGCTTTGGACACCGAGCAAAACTCGCCTCCATATAATACCCTCTTAAGCTTGTGTTTGCCACAGTTGGGACAAACTTTTTTTGGTTTGTCTTTAATTGATTGCATGACGTTACGCATTTCATGGTCGCAATGTTGACATATATAGTCGTAATTTACCATCGCTTCCTCAACTGGGGCCTGAGAATAGTAAGTACCACAGTAGCCAAGTCTGGAAAAGAAAGATCGGAAGGGTCAACGCCCAGCCTAATTTGCTGCTAAAGCGATAAGCCTGAAGCATGAACCACATAGCGACAAGGGTTCCAAGTATTTTTACCACAGAAAACACAGCCAGCCCACACGATACAATAATAGCCTTGGCTATCGGGTTTTGTTCAGTTTCGTGGATAACGTCCCGGTGCTCTATAGCTAAACACAGATCAACCACTGAGATGATTCCTATGCTAAGCCACATGTACCTGAATAATCTTGTGCCCATTTTTAAGACTCTAGCGCAGTAAGAATTTGTCCTATGATGCCGTGTCTCTGTATGTCCTCGTGGCCCAGCTTTATAATCCCAACGCCGTTAACGTTTTCTAGTTTTCTTATGCACAGGTCAAGGCCGCTCATGCTGCCTAGGTCTGTCTGGCCTATGTCTCCGTTAATTATAGCCTTGGAATTCTCACCCATTCGGGTGATAAACATTTTTATTTGATCCACTGTGCAGTTCTGGGCTTCGTCTAAAACCATGTAGGTATTGTCGTATGTGGCCCCTCTCATAACCTCTAGAGGCTCATATTTTATGTTGCCCGCAAGGAAATGATGCTTGTGTCGATCACGTCCTAGGAAGTGTTTCAGGTTTTCCTCCATAGGCTTCAGGTATGGCTGTATCTTCTCCCCAAGCTCTCCCGGTAGCGACCCAATATTTCTACCAGAGCAAACTAGAGGTCTAGTTACAACTATTTGCTCAGACTTACTAGCCATAAAATGCTCGGCGGATATACCGGCAGCAATAAAAGACTTACCGCTGCCAGCCGGTCCCGTGCAAATAATTACGTCATTTTCTACGATAGCTCTGATGTATAGTTTTTGGTTATACGTCTTGGCGGTTAGGGTTTTAAGCCCCTTTGGATTGCGCCTCTGGTTCATATATAAAATCTCTCTCTCATGAGGATTTACTGGCCACTGCTGCCAAATCCCCCCTCGCCCCTTTGGGTTGTGCTCAGGGAGTCTACTTCTTGTAGCCGAAAGCTTGGCACAGGTTGAAATAGTATTTGCGCTATCCTGTCTCCCTTTGCAATGCTGACGTTTGGAACGCTCCATACGGACCCCGCATTAAAAAGGCAAACTTTCACCTCTCCTCGATACCCCGCGTCTACTACACCAGCAAACACGTCTATCCCATTTTTTACAGCCAGCCCGGACCTAGGCCAGATTAGGCCCACCATTCCTTCAGGTATTTCTAACGAAATGCCCGTGCTAATAGTCCTGTGGGTGCTCGGACTGATAGTAACATCTTCGTCGGCATATAGATCCCATCCGGCGTCGTGTTCGTTTGCTCTGGTGGGAGCTTGAGCCGACTCTGTTAACCGCTGTACGCTAATTATTTGATCCATTCTTTAGTTGTCCTTCTTCTTTTTCTTCTTTTTCTTCTTGTCGCCATCCTTGTTCTTGTCGTTGCCGTTCTTTTCCTCGTCGTCATCTTTCTTTTCGAACTTTTTCCAGTCTGCACTATCTTCCTTTGCGGGTACGCACTTGCCATCCTTTTCCACATACCCCGGCTTGCAGTTGGGAGGGTAGCCTGCGCCTTCATCGGACTGCACTTGACGATAGATTTCGTCGGCTTCTTTAATTACATCTCTGGGAGTTGGCTCTGTCATGGTTTCTCCTTTAGACTTCTTAACAAAGATTAATGTTCTTCCGTTCTTTTTGTAAAGACCTTTTCTTGCATAATGATAGAGTTCTCTGGTTTTTGGGTCTTCGTAAATGAATACCGCTCCAGATGATTTGCCCTTGTTTTTCCATTGGCTGTGGCAAAAAGCCGTTCTTTGTTTTTGCTCTGGAAAGCTGTTTTGCGACTCGTCGCTGGACATGCATCTAGAAATGAAGTCGCTTTGCTTTTCCCCTTTTCTTGGTGAAGGCATGGCAGTCTCCCTTAAATTAATTCACACGAACCGCCAGCACAGGCCCACTCCTGCTCTGGCTCTACATTGTCTTCTTCTTCTATTACTTCTGTGTAGTCCACGCTCTTATACTCTCTCTTGAGGTCTACCCACTCTTTCCAGTTGTACACATCCTTCATGCAGTAAGTCAATTGCCTGACATCTCCGTCAAAATACCTACCGGCGAATTTCTTGCATCTTGCAATCCATTTTTTTTTGGCTCCCCCCTTTGGTGTCGCACCCAAACCTAAGAGAGCATCACATGCTGCCCAAAGATTGTCTTCCCATAGGTCTAAAGCAACTTCTATGAGGCCGCTTGCAAATAGCGAAGCGTCCCCGTAATGACCCACCTGTTCGCTTGGAAGGTAGATTGCTGTAAATGGCGCTTGCGGGTAGTCTTTGTCTCCAGTTATCGGCAAAAGAGAAATGCCGCAAAAATAATTTCTGTTTTTGTAGATGAATTTTTCTACAGAATCCCACTCGTCGGGCTTAACATTGATTGTATTGGACACATTGTGTGTAAGCCACGGCTGTACGCACCTTCCCTTGTTGGTTCCATGAACGACCCAGTTTTTCTGTGTGGATTTTACATAGTCCAGAAGTTCTAGTGCGCTAATTTGATTTTTTGTCTTAGACCCCGGAGCTACTTCTATGCAGAAGGATATAACTTCATCGCTATCGTTGGCAGACCACACAGATTCTTCACAGGCTTTAGGGTTGATTTTCTTGAGGTGTTGATAGATAGGCTCCATCTTGTTAGCCTGAACTCTTCTAATGTAACGCTTGGCGTGGTGCGGGTGGATTCCGCTACTAGTTCCGAGGACGCAGGACGTGGTTCCTTCTGGCTTTATGCATGTGGCCCTAGCCGCAGGATTGATATTGATCTTAGCGGCCATTTCTTTGTTTGCCTGTTTAACCACCTTGGCCCCTTGGCGTTGGGTCTCTGGATCAAGGCATATCTCAGGGCAATCCATAATGCCCGTCATAGAAACGCCCAGCAGGGCTTCTCTAGATATGATACGCTCACTAATCTCTCCCAAATACGGGAAGCTGTTAAATCCAGCTTGTAGAGTTCCTATTATGGCGGCGGCTCTACAGAATTCATAAAAATCGTCTTCTGACTCTATTTTGGAACAGTTAATAGTGCTTAAATTGCACGCTTGCCAGCCAGTCTTCCCAGTTTCTTCATCAACGGGATATAGGCCTATTTCAACACACGGATTTACAATTAACTCAGTAGAGTCGGCCCACACGAATCCCGGCTCCCCAAACTCCCTGACGGATTCCATCAGTGTGGCAAACTGCTCAGGAGTGGTCTTATCGCGGAGTAGCAGAGCAGAATTATTAGAGCGGCCACGTTGAGGATTATCATGAAACCAATTACCAGTTTTTGCGCGTGCCATCGCTTCATCATCTGGCGAAAAGAGGCAAATGGTAGCACTCCTGCGTACACCGCCAGAAATAACAGCGTCAGCACTATGCATAACCACGTCATAAGCATCTATTGGACTCAACTTTCTATCCGAAAACTCGGCATTTTTTAGGGACTTGTCCAGTACTTTCTTGATATTTATCAGGGCTTTTTTAAGAGGCTCGGGGCCGGGAGCCTTGCCGGAGCTAGAACTTAGATATGAACCGGCTGGTCTGATTTCTGAAAAGTCGAACACGACAGTTTTGCCAGAATATTCTGAAAACAACTCTTCTTGATCGAAATAGCTTGACACCAAAACGCCAACGGCGTCAGACCACCCTTCTATTGTGTCTGGGATGGTAAATTTCTTAGTCCCATTTTTTTGATGTGTCAGCTTTGGAAGCTTTGTTAGATGGTGTTGCTGAACGGAAAATCCAGCGCCGCAACCACACAGCAGAAGATACATGCACTCTTGGAAAAATCTCAACCTGTCAATATATGATGCGATGCAGTTGTACATTCTAGCGTTATGCTTGAATATGGGCTTGCCGCCGAATTGCAGCGCCCTTTGAGACCCTAAGACCTTTCTTTTGTACATGGTGTCATAAGCCCAAGCAATGTCCCCGTTAACCTCGGGATACTGCTCGTACATCATGTTCATAACTCTATCGACAGACTCTCTCCAAGTCTCCCTCCTTTTTTTCTCCGGTATCCATCTAGCATATTTAGAAACAAAGCTGTAGTCCATCAGCGACCTAATTGACATTGTTGTTATCCATTATGAAATTGTGCGTCCCTGTTGTATTAACGTAAAAAAATACCACGCCTCTGCCGGAAGCGTGGGTCGGTATATCAACTGTCTTCTTTGTTGTTTTCAAAAACGTCATCAATCAGCTTCCTTACAATCCAGCTTATTATGGTAGACAAGACTACCTGAGCGATAAATGGTAAAACCCAAGCTGGAAAAAACGTTTTCACCTCTTTGGGGTCGAGGTGCGCGTGTATGTATTCCTTACATTCTTTCCTTAGACTCTTCTTGTGGGCCTTTTCGCTTGTGCCCGGAGGCATGGCGAACTTGCTGAAGTCAGAAAATCCCCCGCTTACTATCTTAGTCCATTCCTCGCCAATTTGCAAGCACTTTTCGGCAATTTTTTTGTCTTTCTCTTTCTTATACTCAGAGGCAATCTGTTTATGGATTTTATCAAAATACATTTGTCAACTTTCTACTCGTCGCTGTCAGGGAAGTGCTCAGATAGGCCGCTAACAATTCCGCCGTCCTCGTCATAGTCAAATGGCATGTCTGGGAAGTCATCAAGCCTAATGATGCCTCCGCTTGGCATTAGGGTAATCCCTAGGACGGAAATAGAAATCTTGATAATCTTGCGTACTGTCACGACTGGGGTGTTGTCTAGAAAATCTATATTGACCTCTCCGTCAGACATAGTTATTTGTGATGTTACCGGAGATTTGGCCGTGATTGTAAACTTGTCAACCTTGAACCCCTTCTTGGAGGCAATACTACTTAGAACATCATACACCTTTTTTAGCTCTTGCATTTTGGACACTCCTTTTTTTTTACATCATGCTTGTCACACTGACATTTTCCATATTCTTCTTTGCACCCACAATACGTTCCCTTTTTCTCGGAGTCACAGTCGCACTTCCAGTCGCGTTCACCATCGTCAGGGCTGTTGTCTTCCCCGTGATACGGGCAAACGGTTTGGTGGCCATCTCCGTGAGTGATGAGGCCAGTCCCTTTACAGGCGCATTTTGCGGGGTCTGGGTCTGGCTTGGGCGTGGTGTCGTGGATAGATTCGTTAACGATAAAAGCCACATACCCCTCGTTTCTTTGGTGGTCAAAGTCGTGACTGGCGGGGTTATTAGGTGTCGGTGTAAGGCTTTCAAAATCTATGAGGGTGACTGCTGCCAATAGAACAAGGGGGCATAAGGATATAATGGTGTGTTTCATGTTAGATTATCCTCGTGTTGAGCTTTTGGGGCTTGAACCCATCGTAACCACTATACGCCCAACTGTCTCCCACACTAAGGATGTCTTCCTCTAGCACATCTGCGTCGATCCAAAAAGAGCCTTCTGGTTGATTTAATCTTTTAGGACCGTCATTCCATATTCCCCAAGAGTTCATGCATAAAACCCCCGGCCTTTGCGGGTTGTCGTCTATGCCTAAAAGACACATGGCATGTGCCCATTCTCCCTTCGGAGTGGCAAATCCATCTTTGTCTCTTGTAGATTTGAAGCCCTGATTACTGGCAATGGTGACAGAGTAACCATTGGCTAGCAAATCTCTTGCTTGCTCGTAGGTATCTACTCTGGAAACCGTCAATATGGGATGCTGCCTAGCAATGTGTAACAAGGACTTGGGTACGCCGTCGTCGCCCCAAGTTTTGGCCCTGCCTCCACTGTATTCTCTTAAATCTATTTCTCCATATTGGCCTCTGGGTACGGCTCCATAGTCGTTGCAATACCTTGCTGCCCACACGCCCATGGAACCGTCGCCATCCAAGCCTCCACCGATTAAAATTCGACTGCCAGCGTAGATGTCTTCCGTGGCAGTCTCGGACACCCAAGCTTCAAAGTCTTTGTGGATATGGATATCAACACATTTAGCAGCGTCTACGGCATATGCAGCCGCTTGACCAACGCAGTCACCTATTGCTTGCGTCCTAATGGGGAAGCTTTTAGAGACCGATCTTATGATCTCGTATAAGAGAACCGTTTTGCCCATCCCCGAGTCTTTCGTGGGATGCCACACGTCTCCAAAGACTGGGGTCGGAAGAAGGCCCATCGAATATTCGACAGCCTTATCGTCTCTTATCCATCCCCCAAGGTTAGTGAGATCAGACATTTCCTATGGCCGTAACTAGATTTTCAAATATGGAATGAAACCACTGCCGCGATTCTGGGCCGTCTAGGTCTTTAGGCTCATCGTATCCGGCATGGACTAGGTACTCAGAGACTGCATCCGTAAAGGCTGGATATTTCTCTCTCTCCCATCCATAGCTGGACTGGACCCTGCCTAGAATGGGATCGAACTGTCCAGTATTGCCCACGAAAGAAGAATTTTGTAGATATTCTGCGCTTCCTGAGAAGAGTTTATATATCAGAACCCTGTCGTCTTCGTTCTGTATTTTGAGGAATTCTTCTCTGACCTTGAGGAGGGCGGGGGATAGATTTTCCGAACCCTCATCATTTCCGTTGCCTGCTATGGTGATGGGGATGCTGATGTCGAGAATTCTATCTGAAGCAATGTAGCCGCCTAAGATCAAGGCTAAAAGCCAAGGAGACACCTTGCCAATAGTTATTCGCCATGAGAATGCACTATTCATCGTCTTCTCCCAAGTCGGCAGAAAACATGATAGAGTTAAGCTCAATTAAAATTTCCAAGCCCTTGGCGCTTCCTACGCCCTTGATTCTCTCCCGTAGATAGGACAGGGCCTGAAAATCTTGGAGCCGAGACTCCTTTTTGTCGCTGCCCCCATTTTTATTCGAGGAGGCTGAAAAAAGTCGTCGTATAGCGTTGAAGTTCTGATATAGCAAGAGGGATAGTCCACCCAAGCCGCTTATAGCGGCCTGTAGTACAAACTTAATGTTTGGTGAAAACCCTTCGATGTTGTATGAGTATGCGAACATGCTCACGCAATAAATCAGCAATCCAACTCCGATGAAATTATTCATCTTCATTTTTGGCTCCTACACCCGCTGTCTACGCCGGATCGACGGGATCAATTGGTGCCGGAGGCGGGTTTTCGATGTGATTATTATTAGCCCACTTGACAGCGGCGTCTAGCAGGATAGTAACAATTGGAATGACCACCATGTTGCTAACGCCGAAATCGAGTTCAGCGACATGTGTACCCACATAAGTGAGGGTGGCGGCAAGGCCAACGAGCAAGCCGTTAATGCCTAGCTTCCTAAAGTCAAACATGTTCAGCGAAAACGCTTTTGAAGTTTCCATTTTAATCTCTCCTAATTTCTGAAATACTTACTAAAAATCCACCGTGTTCTTTTTCACTCAGCTTGTAAGGGAATCCCGTGAGTCGGACTTCCTTGTCGTCTGTAGTCATAACCTCTTTTGAGAATTTCCTGTTCATCTCCAAGCAGGATTCAAACTCGGTTACTAAGTCTTCCCTCTCATCTTCGTGAATATACGCCAACCAGTCAAAGCCCGATATATCTGAAAGCGTTTGTCCGGTTAGCTCGTAAAATGGCTCATTTGTCCATGTTAATCTTCCTGTGCCGTCTGTCTCAAAGAGTGCAGAAGGTATGTGATGAAGGGCGGCTTTGGTTCTTTGTTCTATTATCTTTTGCCTGTCCTCTATCCTGCCACAAGTGTGCCCTAGGTTGCAAACCGCGTCTTTTATACTATTTCCTCCGTTGGTTGTCAATTCGTTTTTAATAGTTTCTACCGACTTGGCTACTTCTTCATGTTGATGAACAAAGCTCATCGTAGGTCTAATGATTTTAATCCAAAGCCAAGAAACCAGTCCCAATATCCCAGAAAGAAGTGTTATAAATACTGTTGCATCTGTGCTGCCCATTTTATAACTCCTTGTGGGGGGTTAAAAGACGGGGAAGCCCTCCGAAGAGGGCTGCCCCCAAGAATTGGACAACAATCATCTTAGGACTCGTAGGAGTCGCTGGCCTTGTACTCGTCAGTTGTAGGCTTACCAAGACCACCAAAGTGGTAAGTAAGTTCACCGGGGACGGCGCGAGTTGGGTTCGCAGCGTCATCGGTTGCAGTACCACCGGCACAGCCAGACATAGTAACAAGAACACCGGCAGTCGATCCTCTAACGCGACCCGGAACCACGCCACTGGAGGGGGTTGCGAGAACGTTGAGAGTGTTGACTCCGTTGCTGCGAGTTATCAACGTTTGGTGAATGTTGTCACGACCAACGCCGTCGAACTCAGCCCCGCCCTTGTGAAGCTGGAACTTGCCCGCTGCGGGTGTGGCATTGTTGATCTTGCTGGCGCTATCACCTGCGCCTCGCATGATAAAGTTGCGCTCTCCAGCGCGGTGGTCTGGGTAGTAAGCAATCCCGCCAGTACCACCAGCCCATGCCGTAGTTACGCCATGAGGGTCAGTAAATTCAACGCCGCGATGGTCGTGAGCAACCGCGACATCTGCCTTGACCTTAGAGCCATATTCGGCCCCTGTAGCTAAATCGTTAAGGTTTTTTGGGTTAGTAATTGGGCCAGTGCCGGGAGCACTTCCAGCGTGCTGCACTGTTCCACCATCATTAACTTCTGCCGTTGTTGAACTGTGTGCTTTTGTGGTAGCCATAATAGACTTCCTCCCCTACGTAATAAAATGGAATAAAATAACCAAGTTCCGGCTCCACAAAAAGTCCTATAATCCTACAACTATTATACACTTATTTGAAACGTTTCGCCATATGATTCACCGATTTTTTGATTTTTCTGCGGATCGTCTCCCGGTTACAATCGTGCTTTTTAGCAATCTCCTTTATGGTATGGCTTTTCATCCGGTCTATTAGTAAGTCCTTGTTTGGGCACTGGTCAAGCTCGTCCATTAGGTCGATTTCAAAAAACGGGTCTGTTTTGTCTGCTATATTCGAGTGCAGAGGGGCATGTTTTCGCTTGTTGAATTTTATCTCTCTAATGCACTCTATCCTGACACCATTGTACAAATAAGTTGTGAACTTGGCGGCTTTCGTCGGATCGTGATTAGAAAAAGCCTTCCAAAGCGCATTAAGCTTACAGGTATGAATCTCGTCTTCGTTTAACTGCCTCCTAAACGACCCGGCAGCCTTGTTCATGATGTTTTGTATGTTTTCGTCCTTCAAAGCGGTTTCAATTTTAGTGTCCATAATAATCTCCTAGTCATTGTTTAGTATTATTTTTTCAAGTTCTTTTCTGACGTGTTTAAAGTCAAACATCCTGCCAACGCCTATGAAAAATCTGTACCTACTGCAAATTTTCAAAACTTCTACTCCCTCGGCTTTGTCGAGTATGTCCTTTATTATGGGTGTAATATTAAAGTTGGTGTGTCCAAACCAGCAGTCAAAACTAGCCGCCATCGCAAAATCATGAGTCATTTCTTCCGGTAGTGCAATTATCGGGTGAAACATGGCTTGCTGATCATCTTTATCTTCAAAGCTTGAGATTTTCTCTGAATCAGCTTCTTCTGTGGGGACTTCTGGAAGGGCATGACTAATTGCTAGCTGTATCAGGGGGGATGAAAGCTGTTCTTCTACAGCGTCCTCATATTTTTGCCAACCGATTTTTCTCTTTTTGCTCATTGTTTGCTCCCTCATTGTAACACCTCGGAAGGGCTAATGCAAGGCTCTTCTCCAGATTTTTTTATGTGATTCTCTTCTAGGCCCTCTGCCACTGAGCTTGCAATCTGAGAAGCTATTTCTGCAAAAACATCTACCCTGTCCTCTTTTATCAAGCCTTCCTTGATGGTGTCAAGCGTCTCAAAAAAAGATACGTCCAAGCTGAGGCTAATTAAAAGCTTACAAAAGCTGTCCAGTGTCTCCTGCTCGTAATCTTTTAGCTCTACATCAACGCGGGGTATGCCGTCTGCCGCCACAAAATAAGTGATGCAAGCGTGTAGGTCTCCTTCCCCTAGAGGGTTAGGTGTTTCATTCTCCGTTGTGTCATCGGCGGGAAGGTCGGTTTTTTGGTCGTCTTTTCCGAAAAAATTAAACAAGGTCATTTGAGGGATTCCAATATTTTGAGTGCTGTGGAGTTCCAGCTAAGACTCTTGGCGGTTTTGATTCCCTGCGTGTTAACTGAGAGCCTGCCGTTTGTTTTCTGCTCGAAGATATCCCTCATCGCGTCTGAGAGATCGGTAATTTGTTTTTCTCCCACCTTGGCCCAGCTACCACATTTCCCGTGAAACCATTTCCCATCATATGCTGGCTCTGTTTCCTGACACTCTATTAGAATAGAATTATCCTCGTTGCAAAACTCTGTGTGGGCGGAATAGTTTGTGGCGATAACGTTTTTACCACAAGCCATCATCTCCAGTAGCTCAAGATTCCAACCTTCTCCTCTTGAGGGAAAGACTCCGCAGTCAGCCTTAGACATGATATTATACACCTCTTCTTGGCTTTCAACCCTGTCAATTAGCTTGATTTTGCTGCCCATCTTTGCCCCCTTGTAGAGATTTCTCCACTCTTCTTCCTCAGACTCTGAGTTGAAAGGGTTTTGGCACATCATCCAGAGTTCAACGTCATCGTCGAGTGAAAACGCTTCATCAAAGGCCTTGAATAGTATATCATGCCCCTTACGCACCTCCCACTTTCCACAATTGAAAAATGTGGTCGTGGAGCCTTCCAAAGTCTCGCAAGGTTTGAATATATCTGTATCTACGCCCAACTGGACAACGTGGATGTTGTTGTGCTTGATTGTGTCGTATACTACTTGCTTTGCCCACTCAGAACATACCACCACTCTGTCTAGATTTGATAGGTGATGTTTTTCCACCCTGTTAAAGTCATCTAGCTCAAAAATAGGCATCCCGACACGCAAGCCTCTGCCTACAAACTGAGACATGTCGTGTTGGTGCCATATCCTGAGACATGGCGCGTCGAAGTCGGGAAGCTGCCCGCTGTCAATCAGTCCAGACACAAGATTTGCGTCTTCTTGGCTAGTCACGGAGGGCTGGCCGATGGGCCACAGGGAAATATCCATCAACTCATGAAGAGATTTCACTATATTTAGCCCAACGATGCCGTAACCCAGTTGGTTAATCGGAGAAATCACATTAATCATTTAGGCTCCTCATGTCCACATAGATTGGCGTGTGCCTACCAACATACGCTCCGTAGGTATTGAAATCAAGGTATTCCACAGCTTCATCAATTGTCATGCCCTGACTCACCAGCGATTTTTCCATTTTCTCCGTGTCATAAACCACCCTAGGAAAATCAAGT